>VMHT01181492.1_pt1 | contig 14784 bp, 25 predicted proteins | sample 4693611 | NCBI WGS metagenome assembly VMHT01 (sample SAMN12280063, study PRJNA550983) | marine metagenome | isolation source: seawater sampled from same location over 5 years 0.02-0.2 micron viral filtrate | place: USA: collected off the coast of southern California halfway between the port... ... | reverse complement strand
TAATGATTATAGGAGGTACAGGATATACTGGTACTGCTCTATATCAACACTTAGAACAACATGATTATCCTGTCATGAGCATTGACCTAGAATGGTTTGGCAATCCAGCAAACATACCTAACAAAATTATAGATATGAGAGACCTAGGCCACACCAAATTACTAGAATGGCCAGATCACATTGTGGTATTAGCAGGTCACAGTAGTGTACAAATGTGTAAAGACAACAGATTAAGTGCTGTTAACAATAATGTGTATAATATGATCAAACTGTTACATTACATAAGGCCAGGACAAAACGTTATATACGCAAGTAGCAGTAGTGTATACGGTAGGTATAATCAACAATATGCCACAGAACAGTCGCCGCTTAGTGAGCCTATCAATCCATATGATGAAACAAAACAACTGCTAGATCAAATAGCAATGAGTCATGCTAAAGACTTGCCAGATAATATAATCACAGGATTGCGGTTTGGCACAGTGAATGGCTATAGCCAAAACTTGCGTAATGATGTAATGATCAACGCAATGACTCATAGTGCGATCAATACCAATTGTGTAAATGTGTTTAACGGTGATACCCGCAGAAGTTTGCTAGGTATAAGAGACATGTGTAGAGCAATACACAATGTTATAGACCACAGTAAGTATAGTGCTATATATAATCTAAGTAGTATTCACAGTACAGCAGAATATATTGGCAGAACAGTTGCCAGTGTAACAGGCGCACAATTAGATATAACTGCCACGCCACCTAGTGAAGGCAATGAAAAGTTAATCACAAAGAACTATGACTTTTGGGCAGACAGTACAGCATTTGAAACAGATTTCAATTTCAAATTTGAAGATACTGTAAAGAGCATAACCACAGAATTAGTTAATCAATATCACTTATGTACACCAAGCAAAAGAGATAGGGAGATAATATATGGAATATAAAGAACTAAACAGTTGTATAGCATGTGGTTGGCAGTTTGGCCTAGAACCTGTGCTAGACTTAGGTTCACAACCATTAGCAAACAATTATGTCAAAGAACAATGCGAAGTGCCTGAATACCCACTAGCACTAAACCATTGTCCTAACTGTGACCACGCACAATTAAGTGTTGGCGTCAATCCAGAACTAATGTTCAAACATTATCTATATGTTACTGGTACAAGTCAAACACTAAAGGATTATTGCGATTGGTTTGCCATGAAAACTTCTAAAAATATACATCCTGGTAAAGTATTAGACATTGCCAGTAACGATGGTACTTTGTTAGACTGTTATGCCAAGTATAATTGGGATACCACAGGTATTGAACCTGCTGATAACTTAGTAACAGACTATAAACACAAAGTACATCATGATTTCTGCGAAAATATAGATCTAGATGAAACATTTGATATCATTACAGCACACAATGTAATGGCTCATACTGCTCATCCTGTAAAACTAATGGCAAAAATCAAACAATGGTTAAATCCAACTGGCACCGCCTATATACAGACCAGCCAAGCCAACATGTTTAAGAATGGAGAGTTTGATACTATGTATCATGAACATGTTAGTTTCTTCTGTGTAAAAAGCATGACCGCTTTGGCAAATAGGGTGGGGCTAGATTTGGTAAATGTAGAAATAACCCCAATTCATGGAGATAGTTATGTGTTCTCTCTTAAGCACAAACCAGGACATGATATAGAACGATATTTGCCAGAAACATATAAACAGTTCTCAAATAAAGCAAAGAATGTGTTGGCTGAATTTGCTTATAATGTAGAACAATACAGGAACAAAGGATATATGATTGTAGGATATGGAGCCGCCGCTAAAGGCATGACAGTACTTAACGCAGGTAACATAACTCTAGACTTTATAGTAGATGACAATCCAATAAAAGTAGATCACTTCACACCAGGTACAAATATACCTATAGTTTCAAGTAAACTTATAAGCGGTATAGACAAATTAGTTATTGTACCACTTGCTTGGAACTTTTACACTGAAATAAAAAGCAAGTGTCAAGCACTGAGACAAAACAAAGAAACAGTTTATTTAAAATATTTCCCAGAGGTACAAATTGAAAAAGAACATATTAGTTAGAAGTATATACAACATCAAATCACCAATGTGGTTTGCTGATAGAAGTAAAGAAGGCGACCTATATAGCCAATACATGGACATGAGTAAGATTAGTCTAGAAACATTTGAAAAGCATTTAGCAGGAGATTGGGAATATGTGTTCTTCAATAAAGAAGTAGAAAACATACAAGAAGTATTCAAAGATCACTTCTTTGAATTGTATGAACTATGGAAAGCAGGACATAACATACTGTATTGTGGGCCAGATAACTTTGTTAAAAAGCCACTAGAAGTATTTGGCAAGTATGAAGACTTCATGATGTTTAACTACACAGACCCTAAGAGTAGTGTAGAGCCAAACCATTACAATATACAACACAAACACTTCTTCAATGCTGATGTGCGTTATTATCCACAAACAATGGCTCAGGACATTTGGGATATTGGATTAGAGATGGCAGAGAATTGGGATTTTGATTGTTGGAACACAGAACAGTTTATACTTAATGAAATGTTATGGCGTCAACCAAACAGAACATTAGACAATACTGTTGACCCAACATTAGCATATCAAGGCCATATGTTGTTTACACACACAACACATAGGCAACTAGAAGAAAGTAATAAATGGAATAACTGCGAATTTGACGATGCTAAAATAGTACATTTACATGGTAGTAGAAATGCGCCTGAAAAATTAAGTTTAATGAACATATGGAGAAAACATTTTGGAATCTAATTATATGGATCTAGACAATGACACACAATACACATTGACATACGAGTTTGTACATTTTGTCTGTACAAAAGAAAACTGTAGTATACCCGACCGTACTAAACGTAAAGTATTCACAACACAACAAACATACTTAGGATATCCACGTGATATTGTGTTAGCAGTAAAATACTACATGGGCCACTATGGTGCCATACAAGGAAAACTAATAGGAGAAATGAATGAGATTACCAACCAAGAAGATCGCGTCTGGTCTTAACACAATGACAATGACAGGCATAAGTCTGTTATGGGGACAAATGTTAGGTTTATTGAACCCATGGTTCACTATACTTACTGTATTTTGTTTATTAGTAGGTATGGGTAACGAAGTTATCCTTCGAAAGGAAGATTAAGTTTTACTCTAAAGTCTACTTCTAGACCAAATTGTGTATTACGCCATGTAAACATAGCATTGAACCAAAGTAACAACTCTGGTACATGTTTTACACTTTCTTTTACTATTGATGCTAGTTTAGCCTGTTTTTTATCAGAAGGATCTCTTTGATATTCTTCAACTATTGCTACGAAATGTCTTTTGAATTCTGAATGTGGATCATCGTTATCAAGTTTCATTATTCCCCTTAGGTTCTATATTGCCTATATTATACTTACTGTATTTAACAGCATGTGGCAATGTAGCCTCTAGAAACTTACGATATGACTCAGTTTGTGGACGTTTGACTAGATTGCCATTTATCCATTCATATTTTCTAGGTCTTGTTGTTCTCATGGTATTCATCCATGTAGGTGCTTTTAGACCTTATGTAACCCATTTTGGTATTTTCAGTCCAATGTTCGCCACGCTCATTAAGTATTGCGCCACGCAATGTAGGTCTTTTCCATTGGCTTTCAGCATAAGCATCACCAAACAGTCTATCGCGCCTAGCAACAGTCATAGGATGTAAACCTAACTCTAATGCTACTTCGCCTAGTGTCTTACCATACTTCTTTTCGAAATGTGTTTGTTTACAGCGTCTTTGGAAAGGTGTGCCATAGTTTTTAACACGCATACGGATTGCTTCTGGAGTAACGCCTTCGCGTTCTGCTAGTTCATTACAACTAACACCCCATTTTTCTTTAAAATCGACTCTCTTCATATAATATATTTATCAGATTAGTGTATGTATACATAAATTTAAGGTAATAATGCTGGATATCGATAAATACTTATATGGACAAACTCACTAGTGAAGCATTAGGCCAAAAGGTCACAAATATTCCCAAAAAAGAATCACGAGAATGGAAACGCAACGAAAGTATTATTGCCAAGAATCCACAGTTGCGTAGAATGAGGGATATTCAACAAGGCTTTGCTCCAAGCAGTGGTATAAGAGCCGCTGGCTTTGGAGACAACTACGACAATATAGACTTCTCTAAAAAGGATAACACCAAGAAAGGCTATAGAGTCAAAGTTAATGGCAAGTATGTTGATGAAGAAGAGTAACTGGCACGGAGGCAAAGGTTCAGGCAGACGAAGTAGTCAAGATGACAAAAAGTATGCTGACAACTGGGACGCCATATTTGGCAAAAATAAAGATCAAAAGTTAAAACAAAAGTCTGTAACAATACTCAATTGGGACGGCGATAAAGATGAAAAGGAAAAACATGTTAACACAAAAAGCATTAGCAAACAAAAGACACAATAAAAAACTAAAAAGAAAAAATAAACAGTATACAGGACCAAAGTATTCACGATTAGAACAGTTACTAATGATTACGCCATTATTAGAAAAAGGTGGCATAAAACTGTTCGATGATGTAGACAATGAAATAACACCATTAGTGGGTGATTCTAGTACATCTTTCACAGAATAGATAAATAGTCTTGTTATATATAACGGAGGCACATGGCTAAACCATTTAACGAATTCCAGTTCGTAATATCCGCACACGAACTATACGCACGATATCAAGACGACTGGCGATTAGCCATTAAATCATATTATGGCGGCCCAGAATACAGAATGGGCGAATATCTCAAACAATTTGATAGTGATAACAACACACCTAGTGAAGTTGTTAACACATACGATGTTGACGACTACGGTGTTACACAAGGTGTATACAAAAGTACAATTACACCAGTAAATACTTCACAAGAAGCAAATCAAGGACTTAATTACGCAAGTAACTTCTATCAAGAGAAGTTATTAAACGTGCCTGTGTTACCATACACTAGATTGTATGTACAAGAATATAATGCTATCTTAATGAAAAACACACCATACAGAGTGTTACCATTAACACCAGAAGTAGAAGAATTTAGTCAAAACTGTGATGGAGAACAAAACAGTTTAAATGAGTTTTTCTCACATGTTGACGTAATGAGTACTATATTTGGTGTTTGTTGGATCAGTTGTATCAAACCAGTAGGCAGTGATTTACCTCGTTGGAGATACCATACACCACTAGATGTCACTAACTGGCAGTTTGCTTACAACATGGCAGGCGACTTAGTGCTGAAAAGAATAGTAATCAAAACAGCCTCTGAAGCAGAGTTTGATGTATATCAATATATAACACCAGAAAGCATCGACACATACTTTATTATAAAAGAAGGTATTGATGAAGAAGAATTTGACATTGGCCAATATATAGACGCAGAAGAAATAGAAGAAGGTGATGGCCATTATATAGTAAGACAAGAAAACGAATTAGGCTATGTGCCATGTATACCAGTATACACAGGTACTAAGATACACAATGGTGTTGGTCACAGCATCATATTTGACATAGCAGGAATTCAAAAGAACATATATGCGGCATATGGAGACTTATATGCTGTACAATCATACGGTTCACACCCTGTAACAGTAGTAGACACTGAAACCAGTGACTTAAACGACAACAGTATATCAGCAGAACCAGGAAGTGTAATTAGAGTAAATTCAAGCCTTAGTGGAGAACCACAATATGTATTTGAATTTAGAGCACCTCCATTAGACAGTATGATACAATTAAGAGAATATGTGAATCAATTAATTGAAAAAATGAATCAGGTTGCTATGGTAAGATCAGACGAACTTATCAAAGCGAGTAGGAGTGGAGTTCAAATAGAAATGTTTGACAGCAAACTTGAAGCCATGATTAGGCGTAAAGCAACAGCAATGGAAAATGCTGAATATAATCTATGGAAGATATGGTTTGATTGGATGGATAAGCCTTTGCCAGAAGACTTTAGTGTAAGTTACAATAAAACTTTCTCACAAAGAGGCCTAGAACAAGAAATCAAAGAACTAGAAGGCATAATGGGTATGCTGGAAACATATAATAACAAGTTCGCAACTGGCGTAAAACAGTTCGTAGTAGAAGATTACCCCACACAGGAACAGGCTGAAGCAGTAGCAGAAAGCCTAGGGGGAAGTGGATCACACTCCCATACTAGAGAAGACGGATTAATAACATACATGCCATTTACTACCCATCTAGAATATGAAATGGCATTAGAAAAAGCAAACCCAGGAACAGACTTTGAAGAAGAAGATCCAGGGTTTGAAAAAGAATTAAAAGAGAAGATAAGAGAAAGAATGAAAGCACTGATTAATCAGACTTACAGTTCTAACTCTTTATAACAACAAAAGTACGTTGCTTCTAACGACTAAAAGGAGATGATAATGGATAATTCCAATGATACAGGTGTGCTAACTGATAACATAGCACCAGTTACAGAAACTGAAGCATCACAAGATGTAAATTCTGAAGAAACGTCTACACAGAAGGCGGAAACTGTAGTAAACAGTAACCAACCTCAATACAAAGACGGAAAGTGGTACTTGGACGAAAAGAGGTTTTATACTAGAGATGAAACCAACATGGTCGCCAAGCAGGCTGAAGACAGAGCACGTCAAAGCATTATGAAAGAACTTGATGTAGATGACTTAGGTCAAATCAAGACAGTAGTAAATGAATTACGAAGTGTTAACAGTGAAGAAGGACAAAGTCTTAACGTTAAAGCATTGAAAGATGCTGTAATGAAAAAAGAAGCAAGTCTAGAAGAACTACAAACACAAGTAAAGAGTTTAAAAACTGAATTGGTACTTAAGGATCACATTGGTAAACTCAATAGTGCTATGCCAAGCAATTGGTCTAGAGAACAAGGTCAAGCAGTAATTGACTTAATGAATGCTAGAAACATGATTGCTGTAGAAGGCGAGACGTTCGCACTAAGAGACGGTGATAGTTTCTTGACTGTTGACGGTGAAACACCAGACTATTCCGCCGCTGTAGAAAGGATTGGCAAACAGTTAAACTTTAGTTTTGGCAAGAAAGGAGTAGATGTTGCGTATGGTGAAACAGACACTAATGGCAATTCAAAACCAAAAGGGGTTGATGATGCTAGACTTAAATCAGACGCAAGTTATCGTAGAGCGTACATGGCAATACGAGATTACAACAAATCATTAAGTCGTGATCAAATCACAGACGGCATGATTAAAAAGAAAATGGGATAGTCCCATTAACCATTAAACAAGGAGAACAATAATGGCAGGAACAACAAGCACAAGTGTTCAAGATTTGTACGCAGACGTTGTAGCGGATCTTCAGGCATATTATGATGATGCGGTATTACTACCTAATCAGGCATTTATCCTAAATTCATTCGACATGAGCGGATCATCAGGAAACACTTTAAGAATTCCATTAACGAATTCATACACAAATGGAGCGGCAGTATCAGAAGGCGCTTCTATTATCGCGGCGGCGGCTAGTAACTTAGTCCCAACATCCGCAAACATCACTATGAGTAAATTTGGTGTAGGTACAGACGTATCTGAAGAATCACTAGAAGACGGTGGTGTAGGAGTTGTTAGACAAGCAGTACTAACAAGATTATCTAGAGGTTTAGCACAAGCAGTTGACGTAGACGGTTTTGCTAAATTAAAAGCAGGTATTACACAAGAAACAGGAGACGCGGCAGGAGCCAACGTTAAGTTCACAGAACATTTCGTAATGTCACCAGAATGTTTAGCAAGTGCTTCTAAAAGAGAGCCTTCAGTAGCAATGTGGTATAACCCAAATCTTGACTCACATGAGTTTAGAGGTACAGTTAGACACGGTTTCGTAGTACAAAGACCAGAGTTTGGTGTTAAAGTTACAGATAGAACAGAAACTTTCTCAACACCTACAGCAAACTTAGACAACTACTTACAAGCAGTTGGTACATTAAGAAGTCAAAACGCACCTGAAATGGGAGACGGAACATATATTGGTTTTGTTTCACCACAAGAAGAATTTGCTATTGCTAAACAATTATCTAGCATTGGCGACGCTTCAATTGGATCACTAAGTGACATTGGTAACAGAGCGTTATTGAATGGTCTTATAGGACAAGCGGCTGGTATTACATTCTTTAGAAGTAATAACTTACCTGACGCATCGTAAGGAGATATCATGGCGTTTATTACTGATGGTGGTGGAAATGTAATTAGTTTTGCTGAGTACACAGATGTACTTCAAAAAGACCAACGTTTACTAGAAGCAAATGAAATTGAAGTACCTGCTGAAAGCGGGTTTGCTGATAAGACAGAGTTTATAGAAGACATGTTGGAAAAAAGTACAAATAGAATACTATTGAAAATAAAGGCTAGTACATGGTGGCAGGGTTACAACAATTATGTTGGTAACTCTATCACCAATTTGAATAATATACCTAATGTAAATGCCAATCTTATAGATCCTGGCAACAGTTTAGGTAGACAACAACAATTCACAGATATGTGTGTGTACTATTGTCTTGCTCAATACCTATTGCCACTTATCGCAGACTTTGGAAATGAGGAAAGTCCTACATTCGCAAAGATCAATTACTATGACGCAAAGTTTACAGACATTTATAATGAACTGATAAGCATTGCTGACTGGTATGACTACGATAACAGTGGTACTGTAGACGCAGATGAAAAAGCAGTAACATATTTCCAAACTCGTAGAACTAGAAGAAGAGCAAGTGTGGTGAAAATTAGATAATGAGAGATACTTTACTAACAGCCATAACAGCAAATGTTGCCTCGAGCAATGTTAGTGTAAGTTCAGAATTACCTTGGATACAAGGGGATACCCCCTTGTATTCAATTAATATGAAGAAGTTCTATCTAGACGAAGAGCAAATCAGTAAAACTGTATATATTGAAACGTTAGATGATAACAAACAATATCAAACAGAAACGACCATGGAAGGATTCCTCGAAGTAGATGCTAAGAATCCATTATCTGATATTGATACTGTCATATCAGGTATATTAGCCTCTAAAAGTGCGATTGCTGACACTACTATAGCAGAAAGCAGTTACACTACGGAGACAGAAAACGACAGGATTACCTATACTTTCGAGTTTAGGTTTATAACTTATTAAAGGAGAATAATATGCCAACACCAATTAACGTAAGTGCTGGTTCACAGGCTATAATCGCTTTAGGAAACGTGAATACACAGGCAGATATCACAGGCGGTAATAACGCCATGGTATTGCCTTATTTACAAGACATCACTGTTAACAATAGTACTGGTGTGTTTAGATGGAAAACTCTAGACAGTACGGCTGAAAATGCCGCTACTACACCTGCTACTAACAGTATTTCGATGAACATTGTTGTTGATGAAACAACATTCTTTGGTACATCAAATGTTGAAAATAGTGTTGTAGCAGATGGAATATTTGGTACTTCTAAAAACAAAACAAGGGTACACTTTGAAATTGGTTTAGAAGGAGCAGATTCAGGTGATGTTACGTTATCAGGACAAGGCTTTATCTCAGGATTAGCCCCAACTGTTAACATGGACGCACCTGTTTGGGTAACACCAATCACCATTGAAGTTGACGGCGATTATACAGCAGGAACAGTATAATAATAATTGATAGATACTACCTCACAATAACGTGGGGTAGTATTCTTATAGGAGAACAATATGGAACATAAATGGTTAAAGAACTTTGACGCAGATGGCAACTGGACTAAGCCAGAAAGAGTATTGTACATAGATGGCAAAGTACACGATCTAGATGAATATGCCAAAAAGCACGGTATTGATCTACCAGATAGCAAAAACAAGAAAACAAAGGTAAATAGTAATGAAGATATACAACGACAAGACAACGAAGGAATTGATCCAGAGTCTTGAAACAGAATTAGCGAAAGCACAAAATGAAATAAGGTGCTTGAGAGGAGATGCTGATAAGGCCTCAAACAGAGTAGCATTTTGTTTAAGTGTTATTCACAATTTAAAGAAAAGAGATATAAAGGAGTAAGATATGAAGTTAAAAGAACTCGCAATACAACCACAATTAATCAAAGTTTCAATAGACGACGAAGCCCTGCTTGAAAAGTATGGTGAAACAGTCGACTTTTGGATGTATGATCGCATGCCATTAGAAAAATACACAAAGTTAGCAAGTATAAAAACAGGCGACTTTAGTAGCATGATCGATCTAGTAAAAGAAATAGTACTAGATGAAGATGGTGTTCCAGTAATGGACGAACAACATGTATTGCCAACAGATTTATTAAATGCGGCTATGGTAAAAGTAGTCGACATTGTGGGAAAGTAGTAACCCAACGACATACAGAAAAGGACCACGTTTTTTCTATGATGCTAGTGCTAGATACAATGGCACAAAAATACGGAATGCTACCTTACCAAGTACTAGAACAAGCCAGTACTGGTGATTTACAGATACATATTGCTGTAGAAAGGTATAGGCAAATAAAGAATAACCCTGATATGGATTTAAATAAGGCTTATTCACAAGAGGAGTTACAAGAGGTATGGCAAAGATCACAGTCACAGTAGATGACAAGGCTTTTGAAAAGCAACTTCAAAGCATAAAAGAATATGTAGAAGAAGGCTTGGTAAAAGAAATGGTCAAAGAATATCGCAAACAAACTCCAATAGATGGTGGTAACGCAAGGCGTAAAACAATTCGCAAAGGCAGTTCAGTAATTGGTGATTACCCTTACGCAGGTGTGCTAGATCAAGGATTGTATCCTAATCCACCTAAAGCAGGAACAGGTAAAACATCAGGAGGTTACAGTACACAAGCACCAAAAGGCATGACTGAACCTACTTTAAAGCATGTAGAAGAAGAACTTGATAAGTTCATAAAACGGAGTAACAACAAATAATGGCAGATATAAAAACTAAATTAACGTTAGACAATAGTCAATTCAATAGAAATGCTAAAGAAAGCACTCGTTTAACATCTGGCTTAAAAGCAGGACTTAGTGGATTAGGTAGTGCGGCCAAGTTTGCGGCAGTAACACTAACAGCCGCCACCGCCTCCTTAGCATTCTTTGTTACTAGAAGTGTCCAAACTATCGATCGATTGGGTAAAGTAAGTAAGACAACAGGCTTTGCCGCAGAAACATTACAAAAATTCCAATTCGCCGCAGAACAAAGTGGTGTTAGTGCGGATCAAGCCGCGGTAGCATTAAGACGTTTTAGTAGACGATTTGGTGAAGCCGCAAAAGGTACAGGTGAACTACTACCAGCACTTAAACGTTTAGGTATAGAAACTAGAAACGTAGACGGACAAGTTAAAAGTGCTGAAGAAATACTATTTGAATTTGCTGATGGTATAAAGAATGCCAAGAACGAATCAGACGCACTTAGTTTAGCCTTTAAGGCGTTTGACAGTGAAGGTGCTGAATTAGTAGAAACATTAAGAGATGGTAGTGATGGATTAAGAGCATTCTTCAATGAAGCAGAAGCATTAGGCTTTATATTATCAACAAACAGCATATCAGGTGTAGAAGCATTTGCTGATGAATTTAATAGATTACAAGCAATCGTAGGTGGTTTAATTAACCAATTTACAGCCGCACTTGCGCCTACACTTGAAGATATAACTAGAACTTTTAGACAATTTATATCAGAACAAATTAATGCCGCAGGCGGATTAGAAGAATTTGGCAAATATTTGAAAGACAAATTTATAGACATATTAGCAACAGTTATATTATCTCTAGAGAAAATATTCAATACACTAGTTGATATAGGTAACGCAATAGTCACAGCATTGCGTTTATTTGCTTCATTATTTGGTGTTGAATTATTTCCACAATTGGCCTCAGATGCGGATAAGGCAAATAAAAGTGTAGGAGATTTAACAGATACTATCAAAGGCGGTTTATTAGGTTCTATTGCTATGACACCAGCAGGTAGAGGTGTCTTAGGAGCATTAGGTTTAACAAGTGCTGGTATAGATGCGTTCGCTGATCAACTTGAAAATATTGCTACTGGTGATACACTCTTCCAGCGAACAACTGCTGGAACGGATTTTGTAGATATGTTGCTAGGCAACAAAGAAGATGCTAAAGAAAAAGTTGAAGAAATAATAGAAGAAGTTATTGTTACAGGTAAGAAAATACCTAAGTCACTTGGTGACAAGATATTAGACGCATTATTTGGTGTTGCTAGAGTAGATGAATTCTTTGTAGAATATGCCGCCGCAGGTGAAAAAGCAATGAACAAGATAGCCGCAGTTGCTAAATTAGTGCTAGGTGAAGAATTAATAGCAACTATTCAAGATGCGTTTGCTAATAGCGATGTTGGTGACTTTACTAAAACACTAGCAGATGGATTAGTTAAATCAGCACAAATGTTTGAAGACACATTAGCAGAAGCATTTGTTAATGGTAAAGCAGACTTTAGTGACTTAGCAGACTTTATTAAGATAACACTAGCAAAAGCATTTATACAAAAAACAATAACAGGACCATTAATGATGTTATTTGGATTAGCAAGTGGTGGACCAGCAAAAGCAGGCCAACCATATATTGTTGGTGAAGAAGGACCAGAACTGTTTATACCTAATAATTCAGGAACTGTTATACCAAACGACATAACAGAAGCAATGGCAGGTGGTCCAGCATTTGGTGGCGGTGGCGGTATGGTAACATACAACATCAATGCCGTTGACGCACCTAGTTTCCAAGCCTTAGTAGCAAGTGATCCACAGTTTATATATGCTGTAACTCAAGCAGGTGCTAGAACTATACCAGGGAGTAGATAATGAGTTTTCAAACAATAATAGATAACGCAACATTTCTTACTATAAACAAACGTAAGACCACAGCAATAAGTGTGAGTAGAAGTGGACATGTAAAAACAGCAGAACGTCAACCAAGTGTGTATAGTTTAACTGTAGGCACACACGCAGGACTAAAGTATTCAGAAAACAGAGGTGTACTAGAAGATATAGATACTGCTGATAGAGTAGTAGAAGCAAATGTAAGTCTAAACAATAATAGTGGTATGAATTATCTAACAGCATATCAAGGAGATATGGATGGCGGTAGTTTAACAATGGTAGGTTCTAATGCTAAAGAACTTTACATAAATGCCAGTAGTGCCACAGCAACATCAGGAAATGTTTTATTTAAAAAAGGTGATTTTGTTCAGCCTCAAGGTAACACAGGCACCTATAGATATCCATATCAAGTAACTAGTGATGTAAATGGTATTGGTGGAGGTCAGTCAAATGTAACTGTACCAGTACATAGACCAGTACTAAGCCAAGATGGTGTAAGTATCACTAGCGGAGGCGTAAGAAAAGGCACAGAAGTACGTTTCCATGTAAAAGCAACCACATGTCCAACATACAGTATTGTACCACACGATAGAATAGCATTTGATGGTAATTTTGAATTTGTAGAGATTATAACTTAATGAGCACAACAATTACAGAAGTACAAGGTACTAACATATCACCAATAACACTTATTGATTTACAATTAGGTGCTAATGTTTATTATCTTAGTAGTAATTGGAAAACGGTTACACACAACAGTAATGATTATTCAGAACTAGGTGCTTTTATTAGTGTTAGTGCTATCGATGATAATTTAAAATATAGTGCTAATGATTTAAGTTTAACATTAAGTGGTATACCTAGTGGACAAGATTATCTTAGCCAAATACTAACATCACCTGTAAAAGGTGGTAACGTTACACTAATGAGAGCATTTGTAGATACTAATACAATGGCACTTACAGGCAATGTTTATACTAGGTTTAAAGGTGTTATCACTAATTTTAAAATAGATGAACAAGTAAATGTATTGAGTAAGCAAATGGACTATGCTGTAACAGTAACATTAGCAAGTCAATTGACAGTACTAAGCGAAAAGATATCAGGACAAAGAACCAATCCAGACGACAGAAAACGTCTATTCCCATCAGACAAAAGTTTCGACAGAGTACCAATATTGTTTAACACCACATTTGACTTTGGTAAAGAATATAGTGCTGGTGGAGGCTATGGTGGTGGCGGTGGTGGCGGTGGTGGCCGTGGCCGTGGTGGCGGTGGCCGTGGACGAGAACAACAAAGATAACAAAGATATAAAGGATATAAAGATATGATAAAACAAGCAGATATAAAAGATTTTGAGAAGATAAAGAAAATGTTTATCAACTTTGCCAATAGTGCGCCAGTTGATTACTTACATAACCCACAGTATGATGATAACCACATAGATCAAATACTGTTCCATGTAAGTAGAAATGGTGTTTTACTATTAGCAGAAGAGAAAGGTAAACCAGCAGGCTTTTTTATAGCCTTACCAGCACAAGATTACTGGTTACCTAGCATACCACCAGTTATGCGAGAAGCCGCATGGTGGGTAGAGCCAGAATATAGAGATGGCACAATTGGAGGTAAGTTGTTTTTACAATATCTTCAAATATGTAAAGAATTTAAAAAACAAGGTTTGATAACAGGATATACAATGACATTAATGAAACAATCACCAAATATCAAACTAGAAAAATATGGTTTTAGACCAATAGAAACAATTTATTACGCAGAGTAGAAGTAGGAGAAGCAATGGCAGTATTTACAACAATAGGAGCCGCAATAGCAGGAGCAGTAGGTTTAGGTGGTACATTTGCCACTATAGCAGGTATTGGACTTAGTCTTGCTGGAGTTGTTGTAGCAGGTGTT
>VMHT01155149.1_pt1 | contig 14786 bp, 16 predicted proteins | sample 4693611 | NCBI WGS metagenome assembly VMHT01 (sample SAMN12280063, study PRJNA550983) | marine metagenome | isolation source: seawater sampled from same location over 5 years 0.02-0.2 micron viral filtrate | place: USA: collected off the coast of southern California halfway between the port... ... | reverse complement strand
GATAATGACAGAGTAGTATAATTTTGTGTAAAGTTCAAGTTTGCGATGGAATTCGATAGGGTCATACCAAAACGTATCTTGTTTAGTAGACACGTCAGACCTATCAAATGTCTTTTTTTCCCAAGGGAAATCGAAGGAGTAATAACGGAATTGGGGTATATTTTTTGCACTATAAATTTTGTTGTCTTCACATTCCTTACGGAAAATCTGTCGTTTCTGTAAGTTACAATGATTACACAGACTCTGAAAGTCATCCAATTGCTGGAGGTTTGAATCGAGGACATCATTATCATTATAACAGTCATTTTTATGGTCACATACAAGTTCACTATTTGAACCGCAAACAACACAGGCGATATTACGGTAAAATTTCTTAATATCATCGCGAATCGGACGTGTTACAATGTTCTCACGTCTGCTATGAACAAAGATCCCGACAATTCCGTTAACTTCCTTGTGGTTAGGGTCATTTTTAAAAGCGTCTAATAACTCCGGTGGTATGGAATCACTATCCTTTTCAGAATACGTTTTCAGTTTCAATTCACCGGCTTTATTAGCCCGAATAGACGTATAATTAAATAACTTATTACACCATCGGTCACCAACTCCGTTAGAACCCCAGTAAATATCCGGGTATTTCGCGATTTCAATGCGACTAATGATTTGGGTAAATTCTTCGCTAAGTTTTTTCACCAATTCAATCTTTTGATTACGTTTTTCAGAAGTTTTCATACACACAGTATCCATATTGAACGACAAATATTTTTATATTACTTTTTTTATACAAGAACAATTTAAATTTAGTAATCAATTTCTTAAAGTGGTATAAATAGATAATACATAGGTAGTAATACAATGTTTCGCCGCAATCTTGTGATGTTTTCACACAATTTAGGTCAAAAGAAGAAGGGTGTAGCAAATAATTTTAAATTTTTAGAGCCGTTTATTAAATCGCCAGTATACCATATAAATTGTCAAAAAAATTATTCACAAATTTGAAAGCATTGCACGAAATGAATGATGTGTTATGTGGAAACGTGATAAATATAGGCGGTGACCATTCAATGGCAATAGGAACAGTATCCAGTACATTGAATAATTATGATGATGCAAAAGTGGTTTGTAGTAAACATGGATATTACAGAATTAAATTTGACCGATTTTTGTAAAGAAAAAAGAGGAACGTCTTTAAAAAATTTCGTTTCGTTATTTGGAGACAAATTATAATACAATGAAATAATAATTAAAACTTCAACAGGCATTTTGGCTTATCTGACTTGGTAGTAGTTGGTGAATCCGGATTGTATAAGACTTTCCAAGGACTATCTGTCATATTTACATATTCTTTCGAAGAAACGGATTGGATAAAATAGCCATTTTTCTTATAAAACTTTTTACGCGCATTCCATTGATTGCCAAAATGGTCGTGGCTATCAATGACATCAATGACAATAGGATTATTGCCCTTTACACGCAAAATACGTCCAACAGATTGTGTAATATCTGTTTTGGGAGACGCCATAACTAATGTAGATAATGTTTTGATATCAAGTGCCTCTGCAGCCATAGCATATGTAGCAAGAACAATTTGTTTACCTTCGGTTTCTTCTAATGCGGATTGTTTCATACCTCCCACATAATATCCACAGGAAGCAAACCCTTTATTGTTAATAGCTTCATAGAAATAGACTAATAATGCCCTATTGTGAGCAAGGACCATAACTTGTTTTTCGGGATGTTCTGAAAATAAATCGACCAACATGCGAATGATGAAATCTGAACGAGGACCATAATTACACACTTTGGATATCATTGTGCTATATTTTGGACTACCACGGAAATCATATTCAGTTTCATTAAATGCAGTATCATTAGTAACAAATTTGATACCCCGGACAATAACTTTATCATCTTTTGCGCGTTCTTCGTGATATATTCTATCGCCAATAAACATATATAATACATTTGTAAGACGGTCTTTGCGTTCAACAGTAGCAGATATGCCTAACATATGCGGTGTAATGACTTTGAATAATGCTTTTGAAAATTGTTCACTACCAATACGATGAACTTCATCAATAATAGTGAGCCCAAATGATTCAAATCCTTTTGTTCCGAAATCTTTTGCATACAATGTTTGTAGCATACCAATAACGATGTCTTTATCTTCAATGTCAAATACTGGTCCTTGAATCTTTCCAATACGTGCATCTGGAAGAAATTCTTTGATTCGCTCTATCCATTGATTCATTAAGAATTCTTTATGGACAATGATAACTGTTTTCTGACGCAATTTGCTAATAATATCCAACGACATTACTGTATTATGTGTTACTGTAAAATCACCAAGCACAAATCGGTGGTTTCCATCTATTTCAAAACCATAATAATCGTCCACATTGAGTTTTTCTAAATGAATACGAGTATTTAATGCATCTTTGATTTGTTTTCTGGGAGGAGCTGCTTTGCGAAGACATTTTACAGGGATTTCATCTAAGCCTTTACCGTGAATACAAATTCTAAAGTAAGTACCTTTTTTCTTTTCTCCTTTATACATACAAGATTTTATGCATTTGCTTTTGTATGCAGCAAATCCAAGAGAACGAACCATAAATATCACATCATCAATCAAAGTTTCATTCTTTTGGATTAAGTCATAACTATTTGAAGATAGTGAACCATCTGCATCTATAATACCAGCAAGGACCTGTAATTGTGTAAATCTGTCATTACACTTATAATCTTGTGGAATATGTTTATTTAAAATAAGATTGTATTTTCTTAATCCGGCGGATAATGAATTTATGTTGCAAGTAGAATTGATTCGGTAATCATATTGGTCACCTGTGTATTTCAAGTATAAATCCGGATGAGAAACAGGAAAGCAAGTGCTATTTAAATATCGTAATACCCGTGATTCTTGCGTTGAAATCATAGGACCTCTTGAATTACCATCACCTAACCAATATCCCAGTAAATATGGATCTATATCTACTTCTTTTTTAGGGAATACTATTGGAACACGATATCCGACAAGAGGTCCTCCTCTTCCGTGGTATGAAGCAGGTAATTGTAGATAATCTAAAACCGATATGTCTCGTATTGTACCCTTAGGTGTTTTTGGGTTCATCGTTGTACTGTATTTTAAAGACAAAATATGACTTTCATTAACAATATAAGGGTCACCCTTTTTAGGGACAACCTTATACATCATTTCACGCCCTCGTGCCAATGACAAAACCTTGCGTGGTGTTGAATCATCACCCATAATTTGGTCTCCAACTTTAATGTCTTGTACCATTTTAATAGTACCATTATACATCAATATTGGTGTATCTTTACCAAGACATTTACCACGACCACAAGGAACCTCGAGTATTGCACCTCCTCCAACTTGTCCTGGTTTATTAACATAATTAATATAAGTATTGACAATTTCTATTTGATAATCACGTAATGTTTTAGCAAAGGTCAAATTATGATGGTTTTTAATTTCAAGATCACAAACTTTAGGTATTCCAAATAATTTTTCGCCATAAAACCGTGGAATATATATTTTCTTGCCATTTTCGCGATAGCAAGGAAATCCTTGAGCACCAACATCCGGAGCTCCAATGCGGATATTTATAAATGGTTTAACAGTTAGGTCTTCATACAAGTATTGTAGTGTTTGTGTTGATAAACAATCTTTAGGGATGGTATATCCTTTAAAACCGATACGTGCATTGTCAATAATGCGTTGTTTTTCTTCTGGGTCTATTTTACTCATATTTACTTTACCATTCCACATTAAAAACGATTTAATTCAATTTTTTGCAAAAAAAATACAAGTGTATAATATAATGAAAAACTTATTTTTGAAAATGACACCTTTGGAAATTAGCGTAATTGCTGTTATGATTCTTTATGTAGTATTCCAAGTAGATACTCCAGAATTTATGGCAAGAACTATTGACTCCCCTATTGGTATGATGACTATTTTAGTGACCGCATTATTTTTATTTTACTATGCTAATCCAGTAATCGCCATCTTATTTGTTTTCGTAGCATATGAATTAATCCGCAGAACAGCTTTTGTATCCGCACGTGATGCAATTGTAGAACATACTCCATCTCAAAAACAAAAAGACATCCAAATGCGAGTAATGAATCCAGTAAAAACAACTTCTTTAGAAGAAGAAATGATTTCTCAAATGGCCCCAGTAGGAAAAAGCGAAATGAGCCAAATCTTAGATACCAAATATAAACCAGTAGCTCCAAAATTAGAAGGTGCTTCTCAAGTCTAATTTCATTTTTACATAATTATATGGTTATGTAAAAATGTCCATTGCCCATTACAGATCGTAAAATTATCCCATTGGCTTTCTATTAGTATAAGTAAATAGGAGCGTAACGATCATTACACTGTATATTATTGCATTGATGATCACTTTCATTAAACTGACATCGGTGTTTTGTCCAAAGACATAAATTTGTGTTAGGGTATAACAAACAATACCAAAGGAGAGGAGTCCAATAACCAATCCATTATTCATACTGAGAACATTTGATGAAAAGAATGGTGTAATAATGCTGAGTAATTTTCCGTGTTTATCATTAACTTCATCAAATTCTTTGGTATTACCGTTGCTGTAATATTCTTCATATAACTGTTTGCGTATATCTGTATTCATTTCTGAAACGTGGTGATAAAACATTTTACCTTCTCCTTTAGCAATAACAGAAAATACAGCTACAGCAAACCAAGCACAAGCATACATTGCAATAATGAAGTCATTTGATTTTTCAATAATACCATAAATAAGATTATTTAATATAAATAAAATAGCAATAATGAAAATAAATTTATTAACAGCACTTAAACGTAGTTCGGCACTATAGAAATTTTTCAAGTCACTATCTTTTTCATCCGGAGCAACATATTGCAATGCACCATCCATACTATCTTCGTCATACCAGTTAACAATACTTTCTATGATGTAAGTCTTGTAATAGTAAGGAACAAAAAAGTATGTTAGAATCAAAATAAAGGAAAAGAAGCCAGTGTAAACTGCTTGTCGTTCATAATTACTTTGTTTTTGTGTATTAGCATATTCACTATTTATAGGAATATTGTAAGCAGCAATAGTATCAGGACTTTCGCCAGTGGGATTACAATCAATATAAATTTGGTCATCACTATGTAATTTAAAAATTTTAACAGATTCAGATGATTTAAATAGCGACAAATCTTCAAGTTTCGGAATAAGCGTATTTGAAACCATAATAACGGTGTTTAATATTAAGTAATGACCTGGTTTGTTGCCACTATTAACTTGATAATATGCAACACTCAATTCATTGTATAAATCTTGTTCTAAGTTAAATGGTACAATTCCACTTTCGCTTTTACTTGCCATAGCACTAAGCAGGTTTGAAATACTGGTATCGTTTGCAAATTCTTGACCTTTAATCGGAACACAAAAGTGTAATTTTTCTTTGTTTGAATTTTCGTGCTCTATAACCATATAAGCAACCTTATCTTTTGCAAGAGTTTGTGAACCATTGATAACAGTAAGATTTGTGTTTTTTGCAAAATATAAATCAATCGGTTTATAGTCGACTTTATCCATTTGAATCGTTTTGGAAGGATAAATGGAACCAATATTTTGTGGTTTATTATTTTTCACTTGTAATGCTTTATTTGGAGTAAAATCATATGTTATTATTTTTGATGTGTCTATTTTATTACTAAAATCTATTGTAACGTCACTCATTTATATATAGTATCATTATTTAATTTTATGAAATAATGATTACAATTACAGAACTGGAATGTATCTAAAAGAGGAATTGTCGTATTTTGTGACCTTGAAAGTAGAATTATAACCTTCTACATAGACTTGGTCACCATTCATAATATCGTCACAACCATATTCAGACGAACAATTTTTGCCTTGGAAACTAATAGGCAGTCTTGTATTAACCGACCCGGAATTGGAAATGGTATAGAATTCCCATTTATCACGTCCAGTATCGGTAGGACGTCCCATCAAAGGTAATATGAGGTTTTCATTTCCTCCAGGTTTGGTTAGAATGCCAATTTGCTCAAAACTGTGAGGAGTAGCACGAGTCTTGATATTAATAGGAATTCCTCCACGAACATCTCCTGCTAAAGGTGGGAAATATTGATTATCGCGTAAAGGAGGTTTCATAGCATTATTAAAAATATTGTCTTGTGATGTAGATTCTTGACTAATAATAGTAGGTTGAGGTATTTTATTAATGATTTGTGTAGGTGATTTAATATGTAAATAGACGAAATAGCCGGAAATGATAAACACTATAAACAAAAAGGTCAATGTCATATTTTCTACACAAAACACACCAGGGGGGCATTTTTTAGGCATATTGTTATACATTATATAAACAAATTATCCAAACATACCCATAATGAATTTTAATGCATCCATAAATTGTCCGAAACCGAGTTGCACTGTAGAAATACCAGGCGCGGCATCACGTGGAATATTTTCTGTCAAATAAGCACTGAATTTAAAGAATTGGTTACCTAATTTGGATACCTTCAATCGTTTACAATTATAACAACGGTCTCTTACCCATTTTGGAAAGTGGATAATATGAAATCCCATAGAGGCCCAAGCAATTTTATCTAAAGATTCCATCATAACCCAGAAAGACTTTTCCATTGGACGAAGGTCTATACCAATTAAGAGTAGAACAGATATGAATAATGTAGGTCCCAATAAATATAATACTTTACCGAGAACTTCTATTAAATACCACAAAATACAATCGAATGAACTAAACAGTATTTTCATAAAGCACCACATATGAGTTATAACAAATTCAACAACATAAATAAAGAGTATACCGAATTCCCATAAAGCTTTTCCCATTGAGAAAAATGCTAAGAAAAAAGATAAAACCATACCCGCAATGATGTTGATAGTTCCTTGTGCTAAATTGGCTATAAAAGAAGCAATCCCACCAACACTTCCCAAAATTTTGAAAACCATCATAAACATTTTTGGTATCTGCGCTACCATTTTAAATATACCACCAATACTGGGTTCAATAATAGGACGTTTTTTTAAGCCAGTGGCATAAAGAGCTTCTTTGTAATAATGTTTGGCATTTTGGACAACTTTTATATCCAGCCAGTTTTGGAGAATATAAGAAAGTATAAAAATAGATAATAAAATTCCAAATATATTTTGTACTTGATTCATATTATAGTATAGTATATAATATGAAATGATTATTTACCTGTTTCAATGAACTTTTGTCCCATACCTTCGTATTTTTGGTATTTTTGGCGAAATTTTTCAGCTTTATCAATAAGAGGTTCAAGTTTACTCATACCTTCAATCATTTGCTCTTGGGTTTTTAACATTCCTTGAAGATCAGCTTGGATATCTTGTCTTATTTTTTTATCACTAAGAAGTTCTTTGATTTCTTTATTGGAAACTCCATCAAGTTCTTCGTCTATTGCTTCGTCTTCTTCAGAAGATTCTTCACCATTTTTTTTGGATTTTTTGACACCTTTTTTATTCTTATTTGCATTTCCCTCTTTAGTTTCTAAACCTTCGTGAAGACTATCCATTGTAGAAATAATACGAGTTCCAATTAAGGCGCAAGTCAATACTACAATCATATTTTTACTATAAAATGAAGTTAAGAATCCAACTAAAAGAAATACAAATACACTGCGGAAATTTCCAGTTTGCATAAAGAAGAATAAATAAGCAACAGAAATGAATAAGATGAAATAGAGAACAAATGTATTATATAATAGTGATTTCATATCAAATAATTTACTTGGCTTGGTCATTATAACATATACAGCGATAATATTTTATAATGAATGATTTAGTTATAGCTCCTGGATAATTTCTTCAGCATCTGTAGCGCTTCCGGTATCTTCGGTGTCACTATTACTTGGAGTAACTGGTTTTGAACTATCTATGGTTTCATAATCGAGGTCATAAGATGGAGGAATACATTCTCCATCATAGATTTCTAAAACCTCTTTAACAACACTTTCACGTTGTATATCTTCCGATTGGAACTCTATACTTGTAATACTGGATGACCTTTTTCCTTTAAATTTGTTCAAGAAATCTTCTAAACCATTAATTTCCCCGTGACGATCGTGTTGATCTAAATCACCAGTAATGACAATACGACTATTTTCTCCTAAACGTGTCAGCAACATTTTCATTTGAGATACAGTGGAGTTTTGCATTTCATCTGCAATGATCCAGGCATTTTTAAATGTGCGTCCACGCATATATCCTAATGGCGCGATTTCAATTTCTTTTTCCTCTAATAATGCTGTAACTTCTTTGACAGACATAAAATTATAAAGGATATCATAAATTGGACGAACCCAAGGTGCCATTTTTTCTTCTAATGTGCCCGGTAAATATCCGAGGTCTTCATCTACTGAGACCGATGGACGAGTAAATATTAATTTCTCGCAACTACCAAATAAAAAATTTTTTACTCCATATTCGGTAGCAAATAATGTTTTTCCAGTCCCCGCAGGACCCGTAGCAACAACAATTTTCTTATTTTTATTTTTTAATACATTTGAGTAATCAGTTTGACTTTTGTTCTTAGGATCAGTGAAATTTTTGTCAATTTTTGATTTCTCGTGATTGGACAGGTGTTGGTAATTGCGGTAATATGCTTTTGAATTAGTCTCAGTAACACTTGTGACTTCATATACTTCAGATTCGGAAGAATAATCAAAAAAGACATTGTCTAACTGCTTACGCGCTTTGCGTCCTCTACGAGAACCTTCTGTTTTACCAGCACCTTTGGCCAATTTTTCGCTTTGCCTACACTTCATAATATATATGCCTAAAATAATTTTTCCAAAAGTTTAAATAACAAACATTTTATTAGGAATTACAGTGGTAAACATCAAAATACAGTGTTAAAAATTTTATTTTCAGTAACACTTAAAATATTTTTGGAAAAAACATAAAATCAACATAATATACGTAGTTTAGGGATGGAAGATCAAGTATCTACTTTCAAAGAACCTTTATTGACACCAAACGATAATCGCTATGTAATGTTTCCAATTGTAGACGAAGACATATGGAAAATGTATAAAAAATCTGTAGATAGTTTTTGGGTACCTCAAGAGTGCGATTTATCACGTGATTTAAATGATTGGGAGAAACTTTCAAAAGACGAGAAACATTTCATTAGTATGGTATTAGCCTTTTTCGCAGCTTCAGACGGTATTGTATTGGAAAATTTGGCAATACGGTTTATGAGTGATGTGCAATTGTCCGAGGCTCGCGCATTTTATGGATTTCAAATTGCTATTGAAAATATTCATAGTGAAATGTATAGTCTTTTGATTGATACTTACATTAAAGATAAAGATCAACGCAATAAATTATTCAATGCATTGGATAATTTCCCTTGTATTCAAAAGAAGGCTGATTGGGCACGTAAATGGATTGGTGATAATCGTAGTTCATTTGCTGCTCGTTTGGTTGCTTTTGCTGTTGTAGAAGGAATCTTCTTTTCTTCAAGTTTTGCATCTATTTATTGGATCAAAAAACGCGGTTTAATGCCCGGTCTAACATTTTCAAATGAACTTATTTCACGTGATGAAGCTTTACATACTGAATTTGCAATTTTATTGTATAGTAAACTTGAAAGAAAGTTATCCAAAAAGCGTATTCTTGATATCATTTCTGAAGCAGTGGAAATTGAAAAAGAATTTATTTTGGAAGCAATTCCTTGTCGTATGATTGGTATGAATAATAAATTGATGAGTCAATATATTGAATTTGTTGCCGACCGTTTATGCTTACAATTAGGTTACGATAAAATCTATAATTCAACAAATCCATTTGACTTTATGGAATTAATCAGCGTAGAAACTAAAGTCAACTTTTTTGAAAGAACCAATTCCGAATATGCGTTGGCAAACAAAACTGTTGATAAAAATGTATTTGATTTCTCATCAGATTTCTAAGCAGATATACAATAACATACATCAATACATCAATACATCAATACATCAATACATCAATAAATAATAATTACAATCACTTATTATTTATCTTTTTCAACTAAAAAGTTAGTTTTTGCATCATTTTTTGTACAGATTCAAGAGAATCACTTATTTTACTACTTCTTTTTTTGGGTTCTATTGTTTCTGTTGGTTTTGAATAATCATTGGAAATTTCGCTATATAAATCCAATGTTCGTGCACTTGAATCTTTGGCTTCTACAAATTTTGGCATCCAATAACGAGATATAAGACATTCACAATCCGGATAAAATTTGTCAAAAATGTGTTTATAATATTTTTGTTCACGAGTTTCGGGCATAAAATGATGTATTGTAGGTTTATAATTAAATTTGGTATTTGCAATATGCTCTTGTAGAATCTCAAATAAAGAACGTTCTTGAACACTAACTCCGTCACTGAATGCTTCTTTCGACCTCCATAAAACATTTTCTGGCAATAATTCCTCACTTTCAAATGCTTTTCGTAAAAGATATTTTTCCATATGCTTTTCGTTACTATGATTTCTAAGATGAATCGGGATGGACAAATAATATTGAACCCATTGACGGTCAAGAAAAGGTGTGCGAGGTTCTAATCCGTGTGATGATATACATTTATCCGAACGTAATACATCAAATGCGTGGATTTCATTTAATAAGCTATGTGTTTCTGTTTCAAATGCTAAATCAGAAGGTGCTTTATGCATATACAAATATCCTCCACATAATTCATCGGAACCATCACCATTTAATACTACAACAATGTCCGTATTCTCTCGAATATGTTTTCCTATCAAATAATTACCTATACTTGCACGAATAGTAGTTGTATCATAACTTTCAATTGCATAAATGACATTTTTAATATTGTCAGTAAAATCTTTTTCAGTAATAACAACCTCGGTGTGGCGAGTTCCCAAAAATGTTGCAACCGCTTTTGCCATCAATAAATCTTTTGATCCTTTAATTCCAATAGAAAAAGTACGCACAGGTTGTTGAAAATTGTCTATGAAGTATTTATTTGCCACAGCAGATACAAGACTGCTGTCTAATCCACCAGATAATAAACAACCAACTGGACGGTCACTATTTGCACAACGTTTATGCACTGCATTTGTGAAATACTTGCGAATATTCGCGAAAATTTGTTCAAAATTTTCCACAGAATGCATAGATTGGTCTAATATGTTATGAAAACCAGTAGAATGATAAGATTCCATTTTTAAAATCTTCCAACTCGATGATATTTGACTGGTATGTTCATATACAGCAAGATGTCCAGGAGGAAAATGCTGTAATTTATGTTTGTATGTCTTGTTGAAAACATTAGGAACAATTTGTTGTTGGGTTAATCCAATATTTAGTTCTTCTTGGAATCTTGTCAGACATTTTGCTTCTGAAGCAAAAGCAGTAAATCCGCCACATTTTTCGTCATTTTTTAAAACATATAATGGACGAACACCAAATGGGTCACGAGCAACATATAATACTGGATTAGAATCTTCAGAAATACGCAAATCCACCAAAACAAATGCAAAAACACCGTCTAATAATCGTAAAGTTTGTTCCATACCAAAATTTTTGTATAAATGAATAATGACTTCACAGTCGGAGTTAGTTTTTGGCACAATATGCATAGATTTATATAATTCTTTATAATTATAGATTTCACCATTACATATAAGTATTACGTCGTCTATTTCAAATGGTTGATTGGACACTTCGTCAATACCATTAATAGATAATCTATGAAATCCTAATATGAAATCCATCATTTCTTTACGGATTTTATTATTGTCCGGTCCACGTTGGAAACCTTTATAGAATTCTTGATTAATAAAACTATTAGCAAAACGCGAATAATTATTCAAAATGGTGAATATTCCACACATATTAACCATTTAAGTCAAATTGTTTTTATATATTTTAGTCTTCTTTTTTGTTGTTAATGTTGTCAGTTGCAATATATTCCTCTACAAATTCATCTTTTTGGATGGTCAAAGTATTCTCATCACTATCTGTTATTTGTTCTGGTGTTTCCAATAACACGTTATTAGATGGGTCAATTACTTGTATGGTATCATCAATCTGTATGATTGGAAAATATATCTTATATAGCTTATTTGCCTCGTCAACAATATAATCAATATTTAATAATGGCGCTGCATAAGTTTCGATAATAGCTTTTTTATGATGATTCATATGTTGCATAGGACTCACCAAATACGGAGGTAATTCCAAATCGGACAAATTTGGACAATGAATCGCTATATTTAATAAACTTATAGTCATAATAGCACATTTCAAAGTAATGTTATTTGGAGAGATCAAATAAATACCTGCAATAAATGGACTAACATATGCAACATTGAATTCCATAGGCGAAACGGCATTTCCAGTAGATGGGATAGTATTTATAAAACGATGATGAAAACCGTGTGCATCTTTTAGGAACTGTATAGATGACAGTTTATGCATACTTTTATGTACCAAGTAGTAACCAATATTATGTAGCAATACCAAACCACTATAATCAAATATATGGAATCCTTCTTTATTGTGATTCATTAAAAACATATACAACACAGCATAATATAATGGAGAAATGACGAGTAAGTTCTTGTAATTTGCTTTTATTCCAGCAAAATACAGTTCTAAATCTTTTTTCATCAGTTCTTGTGTATATTTTGCACTAAGGGTATGGTCTAATACAGAAGATACAGTTATAGTGTAAATGCCTAATTGCAGTCCTTGAAATAAAGAAAAAAATACCGCTAACATTATATAGATTTATAGGTAGATTTTTCTAAATCATTCTAAATTATTTCATTTGTGTTATATAACCTTATTGTCGTGTACGCACTATGTCATAAATATAAATTCTGACGCGGGAATCTTATAACCATAAACTTCAACAATATGCGGTTTTAGCAAAATAAGAATATTTACAATACCAACAAGCAATATAGAAACTATTTGAAGCCACTATTTGCGAGCATATACCAAAAATATATATCGTAATATAATATAAAATAAATGTTCTCTGACTACCAAAAAAAGACAATAGTTGACAATCGTAATCTCCAAGGAAAAAATTCTTTATTTAATTCCAAAGCCATTGATATCCAACCAAAATTACCTTGCGAAACCTTCATAGATTTTAAAGCATTGCAAAATGTATTGATTAAAAAAGATGAATCTTCTAAGAACGGTGACTTGGCTTTCTATATGGAAAATAAAGAAGATGAAACAAAAATGGATGAAATTATTGCATCCGAAAAAGAAGCAGAAAAAGACGAAAAACAAACAAATATGAATCAATATTTAGAAAACAGTTATTTAACACAAATGTATTTAGGGTCTGTTACTGTAGTAGGATTGTACATAATGTATCGATTCATACACCGTAAATAGATATATAAGAAATGTATTACATATCTATTATGAAAATTTATGAAAATAATTTGAACCGTTTATATAGTTCTAAAGCAACTAAACCACCAAATACTTGACTCAATGCATATGGAATTAATTCGGTAATTGGAAGTTTATCAATAGAAGCCATAACAATGGAAATGGCAGGATTAATATGTCCTCCAGAAATTGGCATAGTGACTAATAAGATTAATGCTAAGGCAGCACCAATTGCTAATGGATTACCGGTTGCTAATACAATATATACAAAAAAGGCACTACCAAAAAATTCAGCTAAATATTCGAGCATAATATATACTTTTATGACATTTTATTGGTGACTTTTGGTGGAACTACATATCCACCGGCGCGAGTTCGGCGTAATGCACTTGCAGAAACATTGACATCTTTTGTATTTATGAAAGAATTATTTGTTCCGGCATCATTGAAACTACCTTTACCGATTGCTTGTGATCGGATTTTATTGGTTCTCAAAGAAGATAAATTAGAACCATACCATTTCTTCTGTAAATAAACTTCTTGTGATTCTTTTTTATTATTTATATTTGCAAACATAGATCTACCATTAGAGAACCTTGAAGAATTATCAGCGATTCCACTTTTCATAGGTGATGAATTCTTATTTGAAAGCACAGCATTATTTGATACATTTCTTGGCAACATAATTGTTCTCGTATATAGAACAATTATATATTATTCTGTAACTTAGTTTTTAGAATCATTATAGTTTTTAAGAACAGCGCGTTGACGTTTGTAACGTGCATAGTCTTGACTACTTGCAGTTTCACTCTTTTTTAAGTTATTGACATTACGGTAGGTATCAGATTTACCGGCTTTGTGAGTCCAAGCCATTCTCAATGTTTTTCGTGTGTTTGCTTCTTGATTTAATTTATATCCCATTAAAGTTGGTGGGTTGCTTTTAACAGTATTTACTCCTTCTAAAATTGTCATTATATATATACCATATAAAAAAAGCTAATGCGAAAATATACGTTTTTAATTTTATTACCTTCAATATATAATGGATTTAACAGAAACGCAAGAAACACAAGAAACACAAGAAACGCAAGAAACGCAAGAAAAACAAGAAACACAAGAAAATCCTACTGAATTAGCCGAACCAGACAATTCAGTAGATGATTTGACCCTTCAATTATTATTGAATTCCAAAAATTATCATAAAGTTATGAAAATTAAAGAACCAAAAAAGTATAATAATGATTTTCAAAAAATTGTTCTCGATAATAAAGAAGATATTTTAGATGTTACTAAAGATATGGTTAGTGGAATAACCGATGATTACAGTG
>VMHT01214161.1_pt1 | contig 14787 bp, 23 predicted proteins | sample 4693611 | NCBI WGS metagenome assembly VMHT01 (sample SAMN12280063, study PRJNA550983) | marine metagenome | isolation source: seawater sampled from same location over 5 years 0.02-0.2 micron viral filtrate | place: USA: collected off the coast of southern California halfway between the port... ... | reverse complement strand
TTCTTGTACTTCTTCATTTGCATATTGTAATGCATTCTGTACTTCTTTTGATTTTAGAATTTTACTTCCGTAGAACTTTTTGATTTCTTGTCTTGCAATAGTATCTGCACCACCAAGATCAAGTGCAACTTCTACTGCTTTTTTGATTTGAGCATCACCAACTTTATTTCGTCTAAAGTATGTCGACATCTCACGACCAGTAAGTTTTTGCTTTCCGTATGGGCCAAGGGGATTGACCTTTCCGTTTTTGTCTAAAACATTCTTTGCTTCTTGAAATAAGTTCATGTTACTTACCTGCGTTTTTCTTTAAAAAGTTATCTATCTCTGCTTTTTTCTGTTTAAACTCTTTAGAACCGTGTTTGAATTTCATCATGTCATTCATCATATCGATCATTTTCATAGTACGTGGTTCTAATTTAGATGCTTGTAATTCTGATAGATCAAAGAATTCTTTAACGTCTTTCTTTTCGTCTTCTTTTTCTTTGTCTAGTTCTTTGATCTCTTTCTTTTTGTTGTCATGTTCCATATCTTCAACTTCTTTGACTTGATATGTTTCACCACCAACTTCGAATTCTTTATCGCCATTTTTCTTGGCGGCATTTAATGCCATGGTAAACTTGTTACCTTCTTTCTTCATTGATTTTGCTATTGCATCTCTACGTTTTGCAAGATATTCATCAGAATCATCAACATCGCCATCGTTGTCAACATCTGAATCTCTCTTACCAACTGGATCTAGTTTCTTGCCTTCGAGCATTGCCATAGAATCCTCGATAAGTTTTTTTGTTAGTTCGTCTATCATTACTTCAATTCCCCTTTCTCAAAGTATTCGAATAATTTACCCTTTCCTTCGTTTGTTAATCTTAATGATTTTGCTAGTCTGCCTAGCATGTTTCTTTCTGCGAGTTTTTCTATTGATAAATTTTCTTCTTTTTCTTCAGGCATTGGTTTAACACCTTGGTCTTTGAACATCTTCATCAATTGTTTGTTTGTTGCAAGTTTTATTTTACTATCTTTGCCTAGTGCTTTTACAGTATTCATGAATCCTTTAGGATTTTGTTTCTGCATATTCTGAACGACTTTAACACCAGTCATGTTTAGCATCTTAGCAACACCGTAACCGGCATCTTTGTCCCCGCCTAAATTGAATAGTTTATCAATCATTGCTCCCGCAGATGCTTCCAGAAGAGTGTCTTCTTCTAGTACTTCGTCAAACTCATTATTTAATAATTCTTCAATCTCTTCAACGACTGCATCATCGTTAGATTGCACAATCTCTTCTACTGTTTCTTCTACAGTTTCTTTAGGTTTGTCCTCTTTTATGAACGAACGTACCTGTGATAGAGATTCTTGCCAACTTTCTTTTTTAGTACTCATAGTAGTTATTTATAATTCTTTAATTCTAATTACCAGGTCTGAATTGCCTTTTATTAGTCTGTGATATATTCCCTTATGTATATAGACATCTGTTCCTGGTAGTAATTCTTCTGGAAGTTTATCATCTTTCTGCAACTTCCACCCATTGCCACTCAAAATGTGCACTTGACGAGACTTTGTATCTCTGTGCCACACTAGTTCTGTGCTACCTACGTCTATAGAGAATGTACGATAGATGTATGTAACACCAGTACCATGCTGTTTTTCTATAGTCTCAGTATACGGTTTTGGTGTAATCACTTAATTACGCCTAAAGTCCAATTCTCTGCTACACTTTCTGCATAACTAATAGATTTATCATGAACTTGTCGTGTTTCGACTAGTGTTTCGCCTTGATACAAATCAACTTCGTACCCGTATGCGGTTAGATTAACGTTTGCTGTTCTTCCTGAACCCATGTATTCACTCAATTTTTCCATAATTTACTCCTTATCTTACCAGAAAAAAGAACCACCACCAGATAGTCCTAATTGTTTTGCATAATAAGGGAGTCTGCATGACCAATATCCTGGTTTAGTTTTATCGTTTGCTGTATCACAATTATGTCGAGCAACATATGATGCTCTATTTTTTGTGTCGTCAAACTTAACACTTAAACCACTTGTATCGCCAAATGACACCTTCTTAATACTGTCTCCATCTTTTACAAAGACGTAAAACTTCTTAGGTCCACCTCGTTTTGGTTTGTTTAGTTCTTTCTTTTCTTCTTCTGATACGATCATCATTGGACAGTCTAATGGTACGAGTTCATTTTCATATACCTCGTACTCTCCTAAGTCTGTCTCTAAAATGTTTTTATCTACTTCAGTAAGTCTGTATTTACCTTCTAATTGTAGTCTTCGTGCTTCTTTGATGATTTCAAAGTACATCATCGATCCTAATCTGAACGGATTATCTAAGAGATTAGTTCTACTTTCTTGCATCTCTGCAAGTGTTTCATCGATTGCTACTTCTTTGAATGTTTTCATCTTAACTTACTTTGGCCGCTAAATCCTTGTCTGCTCCACCCCAGGTGCCTTTTGACTTTGTTACAAAAGAGTTTACTCTTGCCAATCCCCACTGTTGTGGATTAGTTCCTGGTCTATGTCCTGTTCTCCAAGCGGCAACACCTCTCTTATATACTTGTTTTAGTATACCAAGTGGCATTCCTGTTTTGTCTGCTTTAGTTTGAAGTGCTTTATCGTTCTCTTCTAAGTCTATCTCTTCTGGCATTTCTTCTACTGCTTCTTTAAGATGTACATCAAACTCTTCGTTATAAGGGAATCCCTTAAGTGGATTATCAAATACTTGAGAGAAATGTTTCTTACTATTCTCTTTCTTAGTATCGTTATGATTTTTGATATGTTTTTCTACTGCTTGACCTGGTGTATCTGCTTTGTAAGATGAGCAAATCTCTTCTGTACCTATTTCGTGTACACCATTATCTGTTTTATTTCCGTTCATTTTTTCTCCTTAGAATCTAGATAAGCGGCAATTGCCATCTTTCTTATTTTCTTTGCTGACTTATTTTTAAATTGAGGGGCATCAGACTTTTTGAAATCATCTATGTAATCTCCTGCATCTGAGTCTTTGTCTAAATCTTCACCTCTTGCACGTTTGAAATCTCCTGGTTTTGGTGCTCCCTTCTCACCAGGTTTTCTCATTTTCTCTCCACGTTTTCTCTTATTGTGTATATTTTTCCAAAGAGATTCGTCCAGATCTGGCATTGTATCTTCGTCTTCTTCTTGAAAATGAAGTCCTGTACTTCCTTCACCAAATTTCAAGAACAGTTTGTTTTTCTCTTGACTTTTATTAGTAACTTTATATCCCATCATACTACCAATATCATTCATCAATTTGATTCCTGATTCTTCACTCTTCTGATATCTTTTACCAACTTCTTTTTTGAGTTGATTTGTCATTACATCAAGAATAGTTCTAAAGTTTGCTACTAGTTTTCCTTCTGCTATATTTTCTTTTGCTACTAACTTCCAACCTTGTCTTTTCATTTTATCAGCAGTTTTTCCATCAACTTTACGAGTAAACTTACCCTTCTTCATGATGTACTCTTCTTTGCCTTCGCCAAACATTTTGTCGAACTTCTTAGTATGCTTTGATGGTTTAGTTTTTGCATTCGCATCACCAGGTGCTGGTTTGTATGCCGCTGGATTATCATCGTCCATTTTTGCACCCTTTTTAAAATGTGCATCTCTTTTGTCTTTAGTAGATTTCTTCAGACCTTTATAGTATACGTCAGGTTGAGTCCCTTTTTTATCTTTGATATCAGGATCTTGTTTGACTTTGTCTCTTTGCTTTTCGAGAATGTGATATATTATATGCATACTTCTATTTATGACTTTCTTGCCTGTAATTCTGCCTGTTTCCAAGCAGTTGCTTTTTTATTTCCTGGGAATGCAGTTGTCCATGACATCAGTTTACCAAATAATTTTTGTGTTTTACTTTGTAATGATTTGAGATCATCATCGTTTCTTATCTCTACAAAGTCTTTACCAAAAATTCCTTGATATGATTTAACATTTTTCTGTGCGGCATCCCAATCTTGTTTAACAATTTCGGGTGGTAATTTTCTTGCTCTCTTGGCATTTCTTGCTTGAGCATTCTCTAATGATGCATTGACGTATACCATTTTATACTCATACCCTAATGCATCTAACATTTTTTTGTAACCTTTAATCTTTGTATCTTTTGCTGAAGTTGTGTCAAAAATCATACCAAGACGTCCTAGAATATAGTTGTCCATATTCTTACCAGTAATTTTCTTTGCTTTTGATCTGATAGGGTCTCTGACTACATCATCTATTTTTCTGAGATCAAGAGATAGTCCTGCTTTCTTTAGACCATTCTCAAATGCTTTGTCTGTGTTTACGATTTTCAGTCCAAGTGCTGTCAATGATAATTGATTTACAACTGTTGACTTACCACTTCCTGGACCACCTGCTAAGAATACTGCTTTAAATATACCAGGATCATATACACCTTCTGTAATTAAATCTTCGATCATATATAAAGGCAATGTTGCTTCTGCAATACCCAGACCCTTACGAACTGCTTTGTATAATTGTTCTTTCTCTTTCTTGTTTCTTGATGGTACACCTGATGCAAATTCTTTAAAATTATCTGTCTCTGCATAGTGTCTCATTTTAGATGCTGACATTCCTGAAACGTCATCGGCATCAGGGTCACGTTCACCTGCAGAAATAATATTGATCTTTTCGAAATCATAGAAACCATGTCGTGCTTTCACACCATTATATTTTGTTAACAATGTATCAAACTCTCGGACTCTATCTGATCCAACGATCATATTTACGTGAGTATAACCCTGATCTTGTAAAGCATTTGCGATGTCAAAAACTGTTCTAGCATTGGTATCTGGTACACCAACTTTCTTAGAAAAGAACTTTCTTAGAAATTTAATCTTGTCTTTATGAGAAAGTGGATTCTTTTTTGAATCACTTGAATGAGATGTAAAAAGTAATTTGTCGCCAGAACTCTTTGCCAGTTTACCAACTAGTTTAGCATGTCCTGTTGTTGGTGGATTAAATCTACCAAATGTAAATGTTACTTCTTTCATTCTTCCTCTTCTTCTGGTTCACAAAGATTGTCTTTAAATCCTATATCTAATATGCATTCATCTATCTCTTCTGATGGGTCGTCTTCTGGACGGACCACATGATCGCATAATCGACAATAGACAACCTTCATTACTTGTCCCAGTCTTTTGCTACTGTAAAGTTATTTAGTGAGAATTCCATACGATCTACCAGTTTTACTGCTTTGCCATCGTTATCGATTGCTACGTATCCTTCTGGATTTACTACTTTATAACCTGTACTTGTTTTTGTAAATGTACCTATACTTTTCACTCTGTTAAGAGCAGTTATTATAATTTGTTTCGACTGTATCATTTGTGTCTGAAACTCTGTTAATGCTTTAAAGAACTTCTTCAGTCTTCTGATCTCTGACAACAATTGCATTTTGATTTCGGTTTTCATTGCTTTTGTTTTTTCCATCTTAACTTTTGCTATGATCTTAGTATCATAATACTTATCTACATACTTGAGATAATCTTCATATGATGGATCAAACTTACCTGATCTAATCTTTGAGTTTGCATATGTTTTATACGAGGCACCTAATGCTGATTTACTAGCAAAAGTATCCATGATTTTTCGCATACGATTTAGATCATTCTTTGTAATCTTTCTGAATATCTTTCCTAACTGAGACAGACTGTTTGATAATGCTACTGATTCTTTAGCAGTCATAGTACTATTACCAGATACATCTTTATATGATGCATCGTCCATCCATACAGAATTAGAATGTCCAAGTGAACTTGTATCTGCACCAAAACTTGCAGACAAATCTTCTATAGTTGGACCTGTATATGTTGTATGCCATACTATGCCGATATCTGCTGAGTCGATTGCATTTGCTAATGGTGATCCGACTACCGCGGCATACTTGATTGTGTTTGGTTGAAATGTAATGTAATCTAGATTACCAATTTTTTCTGTTTTCTTATCACCACTTGTAAACATTAGATCGCCCTGTAATATCTTATCGCCCCAGGACAATTTAGAGAAGTGTTTGAATGATTCTAAAAATTTATCTTTTAATGTTCCTGAAAGATCAGGTGAGTTTTTGATTTCTGATTCTGATGTATAGAATAGTGGTTCTTTATTGAATAGTGATTTCTTTGCGACAAAGAATCTGCCGTCTTCTGGGTGTTTACCTGCCCATATTGCTGGTGCTCCGTCCCACTTTACTGTCATGTTTACACGACCTTTAGAATTACCCTTGAGCATGTTTCTTAATTCTAATAAAAAGAATACTGCTGAACGTCCACCATCGATACCATTATTAATGATCTCGTCTTCTAAATGTTCTAAATGTAAATTTTTTACGCCCATAATAATGGTCTAGTGTTAAACTTCAGGTGGTGGATCACCGACTGGAGCATCTGCATCAGCATGAGTAATACCTAAACTTATTTGGGCATTCATGTGATCTATCTGTGCTTGAAATCCATCAATGATAACTTGTAATCTAGCACAGTAATCTGCTTCACTTTCTCCACCATCTAGTTGATGTCCTTCTGCTTGAAATATTTCCCACATTTCGAACTTCCAACCTGAATCTACAGAAGAATTGTTTGATCTCCAATCATTCCATAAAGCAGTAATTCCACCTGTACCAGTGAAATTTATTCTGTCTGATTCATCATCTTTATGATAAATTTCAAATGTGTTTGAGTTGACACCTGCAACGGCATCGATTTGTCTTTGAGTAATACTAATCTCTGCTTGGAGGGCAGTTATTAGACTTGCATATGTTGTGCTTGGCATAGTTTTCTCCGTATAGTACTATTTAGTTTTTCGATAACGGCCTGGAGTGTAGTTGATCATCTAATTGTTCTATTTTTGATGAAACCACTTCTGCTTTTTTGTGATCGCCTGAAGACTTGAACTCTTTTAATTTACGTTTAAGTTCTACCTTCTTTTGAATGATATCGATCACTTCTATACTTTTATAATTCTTTGTCATAATAATAGTAGTATTTATGTCGCAAATTTATCTCTTTAATGCAACAAATTTACGCCTAGATTTACTAAATTGTTTCATGGGACTATTGAATATAATCTCTTCTTTAGTCCCAGTCTTTATGTAACCTGCAAGGTGACCTGCATCGTTGACAATATATGTATGATTTGGTACTGAAACTTTAGAGTCAGACCAATCGGTAATTTCTTTTAAATATTTCATTAAAAATCTCCGTCTGCAACTTGAACTACAGTAAAACCTTTTGCTCTCCACATATCGACAACTTTGTTTCTGTCGTCAAAGATCAAATCGATCTTACCACCCATTTCTACAAACTTGTCTGCCAAGTCTGATTTGAATTCTGCATCACATCTGAAGTCGCCATCAGGTCTCAAGAAAATGCCCTTATGACCTTCACCAATCCAATCCATGATCTGCTTTTCAGTGATGTCTCTCTCTGATTCGTTTCTTGCTGAGAAGAAGGCAACATCATCACCTTGAGCAATAAACCTTTGTGCAATATCACACACCCAATCAACTCTCTTGTCGAATTCAGTATGCTCTCTGAAAGATTTCCAATCTTTCTGATCATCAGACACAAAATGTCTCCTATGCTCTACATCAGCAATAGTGCCATCTACATCAAATATAATACATTTTTTCATTACTTTACTTCCCACTCTTGAAGACTCCCAAATGGAGACTCAACTAGTTTTACAACTTGACATCTATTGTCAAATCTTTTCTTTTGCTCATTACAAATTGCCTCTGCAACTGCTTTTGCTTCTTCATCACTTTCACACCATAGGTTAAGTGAAAGTTCTACTCTGTATCTATTCTCGTTATTCATTAGTGAAATTCCCTCCATTCTCCATCTATTTTAATTTGTTCAATCGACATTTTACCAATTGGGTTCATGAATCCATGTGCTGGCAATCTTTCGCACATCTTGTCCCAATCATCACCATCACCACGTGCAAGTTCATGCAATACTTCTGGTATTGGTATCTCGATACCGAAATCGTCTCTGATAACGCCGTCTATAATTGGGGAACCCTTGATTCTTATTTCTTTTTTCATACTAATAGTATACTAAAAAGTGATGGTCATTGTCAAGGTATTTTTGAATAAAAAGGAGGGGATGGCAACACGGTTTCACGCATGTCGTGTAAGTAATTGTGGACTTGGTGATGTTCGGTTCCCTGTCCCCTTCCCGAGTCTTGCGACCCTAAACTTTAAAATCTGAGAATTTTTGCTTTCTGTCCATGACAGGTGTATCATCATTCAAATCTACACTGTCTACTAGTTCTTCCTGTGCCTCTTGTTCGACATCATAGAACTTCATTCTCGATCTATCTACACCGATGACAAATCTTTTGAATATTGTCGGATCGTTGTATCTGTTTTTTAACTGTTTTACTACCATCTGATCTAGTTCTTCTAGTTCATCAGATGTAATAAGTGCAAACATTAAATCAGCAGTTGCTGGTAATCCAAAGGACTCTGAAGTGTCTTCGAGTCCAATATCTGTTGAACCAAATCCAGATCTGGTAGTTTGTGTTGCACTAACTATTGGTAAATCGTATTCAACTGCAAGACCTCTAAGTTCTTCTGCAATACTCTTCACTAATGTATAAGAGTTTGCACCAGCACCTGGTTTGATACGATAACTTGCACAAATGTTTAGATAGTCAACGAAGACCATATCTGGACGAAAGTCTTTCTTAATATCTAACTCTTGTAATAAATGTCTGAAATGCCCTACGTGTGCAGAGGCAGTTGGGTATTCTTTTACGATTAGTTTACCCTTAGTTTTGTTCTTGAGTCTGTTGATCTTTGTATCGTATTGTTTCTTAGATAAGTCTGGTAAGTCTTTGATTGGTATATTCAATACATTTGCATCTATACGTTCTGCAATCTTTTCTTCTGACATTTCCATAGTCATATACAATACGTTCTTACCCATCATTAGGGCACTTGATGCCATATGACACATGAACATTGATTTACCAACACCTGTACCTGCTAGACAAATGTTTAGAGTTTTGTTTGGTAAACCACCCTTTGTAATTTTGTTGAAGTATTCTAGATCAAAAGGAATCTTCTCTTCTTCTCTGTTGTAAAACTCAAATCTCTCTTCAGCATCTTCGATTACATCGTGACCGATGTGTGTATCAAAGGACACTGAGAGAGCATCTTTGAGTAAGTCTGGTATTTCACCTGTTGATCTCTGAGACTTTTTATCAATGACATCGATTGAGTTCATCACTGCTATGTAAATTGCTCTATCTTTGCACCATTGTTCTGTCTCATTGACTACCCACTCGAAAGCGGACTCTTCTGCTTGGTTAGACAAATCATCTATCAACTGTTTTGATGTATCAATAACTTTATCTGACGATGAAGTTACCTTATCAAGGTTTATGAGAAGTGCTTCAGTTGTTGGATTCTTTGTGTACTGATCAAAGTACTCTTTAGTCAATGTAAAAATTAACTGTTCAGAAGAGTCGGTGAAATACTCAGACTTGAGAAATGGTATTACCTTTCTTGAGTATGATTCACTCTGAATTAGATTCTTCAGTATCGTCTGTTCTATTCTCATTCTTAGTTCCATATTTAAAGTGTGATTTTACTACTTCTTCTAGTCTTTCCATCACGTCTTCAGTAAAATATTTTTCTGGATTGTTATTAATTGTTTTTCCAAATTCTGTTTTTCCATTTGGAAGTTTAACTCTCGTTGATGCTTTCTCAAATATACCACTCGCAAGTGCTAGATCAAGTAACCCGTAATGTCTGTCGAGACCTTTATCATATGTCAATCTGACATCTACGATTCTGTTCTCAACTGTAAGTCTTGATTTTGCATTCTTACAATGAATGATATTACCTACAACTTCAGTTCCTTCTTTCTCTTTTCTCTTAGAGAGATAGATGATTGAAGATGCGGCATATTTAAGTCCTGACCCACCACCCATTTCTTTTTGTGGGAACATAGATCCGATTACATCATACGTATGATTCGTAACAATCATAGGTACTTTAGCACGACCGAGTTTCAAAGTCAATACCCTAAATGCACCTTTTACAATTTGTGCTCTAGTCATATCTCTTGTTTCTTTACCAGCAGTAGTGTCTTCGATTTCTTTAGTAGTTGATAACATACCAAGTGAATCTAAACAAAACATCATTTGTGGTCTTTCTTTCTCGTCCGTTTCTAAGTATCTATCAAGAATAGATATTGCCTGTTTTCTGAATTCTTGAACTGTTACTACAGGCACGATAACAATTCTGTTTGAATCGATTCCTCTGTCTTCAATCATATCTTTTGTGATTGCAGATTCAGATTCGAAATAGATTACTGCTGAATCAGGATTATCAGCAAGAAACTGTTTGACCATTCCTAATGCAAAGAATGTTTTACCAGTTGCTGATTCACCTGCGATTGCAGTAATTTTGTTTTTTGGAAGTCCACCGTATAGTGAACCTGATAATAAGGCGTTAAAGATATATGATCCACTATCAATAAAGGAATCAACATCTCCAGCGGCCACGCCATCTGCAACGATATTAGCATACTCGTTGCCAGATGCTTTAACTAATTCGTCAATAAATTTCATATGCACCTCTCATAATATAGTATTCAGTATAACACTGAATTAGTTATTCGTCTAGTGTTTTTTTGATATCTAATATAGAATCACATTTGGTGTGTTCTTTCATCATCTCTGTTAAGATTTTTAGACTAGTTTCAATATGAACTATGTAACCAAAGATTATTATTATAGCAGTCAAGTAAAAGATATCTAAAACTGATATCGTCATACCTGTAACTCTCCTTGAAGTTCTACAGTACCATTAGCAATGAGTACTTCTCTATTTGCTAGGTGTTGCTGTTCAACTAAATCTTTATTCTCACCAGTATATGGAACTGCATGATGATCATCAATCATTCTTTGATTGACACTAAACTCATCATCTCCATTGTGAGAAAATATTTCACCAAGAATACGTCCAAACTTTCCCTTATCATGAGAAACCAATGTTAACTTTTCTGATGATGCTAACATTTCTTTTAGATGTGCCTTTGATGCTTTACCAAATTTCTTTTCTGTTAAATCTCTTGTTCGAGATTCCGGGGTATCTATACCCATCATTCTTACTCTTTGCTTTTTGTAAGACATACCAAAACCGAGATCGATATCAACATCAACTGTATCACCATCCACGACCTTTGCTATCGTTATATTATATTCATACATTTTTCTTATTCTCCCAGTCTTGTATTGCTTTTCGAATGCTGTCTTCTGCCAATACAGAACAGTGTAATTTAATTGGTGGAAGTTGTAGTGCTTCTGCGATATCTTTATCTTTGACAAGTTTTGCCTCTTCGATAGTTCTACCTTTAAGCATTTCTACAAATAGAGTTGAAGATGCGATTGCACTTCCACAACCATATGTTTTAAATTTAACATCTATGATTCTTTCGTCTGCATCAAGTTTCAATTGAAGTTTCATTACATCACCACATGCTGGTGCTCCAGTCATACCTGTTGCAACATTAGGATCATTCGGATCAAATCGTCCGACACTAAATTGTTTAGGTGAGTTAAGTACTTCTTCGAATCTCTTAACTACTTCTGGTGAGTATGGCATTTTCTAATTTCTCTATTCTTTTGCATAAGTCTTTGAACCCTTCAAAACATTCGAGACCTATAGGCGGGTGAGCATCTTTTTCAAGTTTCTCTAATCGTTCTTTAATCTCGTTGAGTTCCCTTATATCCACACATTTATTTATGCGAAAAAGGAGTCTAGACTTGCGACTGGTTCTACATTCCAGTCTATTAGTTCTACAATGTTTTTAAGTGGTTCAACAAATGATTTATTAAACTGCATATCATAATCTATAAATCTATGTAAATCAAATTCTCTTGGTAAGACATTGATGAATGATATGACGTTTTCGTTTATAGGATTAGGAACTGTAAGATAAGAAAAATGTATCTTCTCACCATTCTTAATCATCTCATATCTCATGTCTAGATTCTTAGACTTTAATATGTGATTGTGTAGTAATGAACCACGAACATGAATCGGTGTACCCTTAGAATAAATGTTTGTACTATCTTTGTATTGTGCAAGACCTCTGCAACCACGAGGGAATGCTACTTCTTCAGGTGGTAAGTTTCTAAATTCTTTTCGTGCATTCTCTACGAATGCCCATAAGTCTTGTTCAGTCTGAGTCATAACAACATTTAATGCTTCAGTAAGTTTTGTTCTGACCCATTGTGGTGTTGAAGACTTTGCTGTTTCAATACCCATCATTTTGAGTTTGGGTTTAGCAAGTCGAACACCCTCGTTATCATGTACATTTAGAATATATCTTTTCTTTGCAGTCCAGATACCACGATCAGCAATTACTTCTCTGCCCATTTCCATTTTTTGCTGGAAGGCGTTAGTGTATTCTGCCAGATCATCGAAACCTTTAGCAAGAACATCTTCTATTTGTCCTTCTGCTTTAGATAAGAAGTCTATCACTTTATCTTTTGGAGCATCAGGCATAATCTGTTGAACTAGTTTATCCATTGTAATGTAAACTGAGTCTGTGTCCATTGCAATTACATAATCTTCATCGTCTGTTTTCAGGACAGTGTTGAGATAATCATTGATTGTTTTCTCTGCCCACTTGATGATCATCTGACCAGACATTGTAATCGCCTCTGCTAGATCAATAGAAAAGAATGCAAAGTATTGATTCGCCATGGCACCATATGCCGAGTTGAGTGCGATCTTTCTAACTTGTTGATTGTTGTATGCTCTTTTAATTAATGTATCAAGTTCTCTTTTACGTTTAGGGTCATCACATTTCTGTAATTCTTTTTGAAAAGTAATCATCTTACCTTTCCATTCTTTACGTTCTTCGTAGAATGTTTCCATAAGTTCTGGGAACATACCCTGCTTATCACGTGAGAACTGTACACCATTTGGTGTTACTGTTGTGTTTGTTTGTTTACAATACGATAGATCATTTTCTTTGTTGAGCATTCTATCTATCGATACATCTTTACGTTCACCTTTAATGAGTTTTTCTGGTGAGATATTGTATTGCATAATGATATGTGGATATAGTGAGTTTAAGTCAAAAGACATAACCCAATTATGACCACCAACTTGTGGTTCTTTTACATAAGCACCAACAATTGGTTTTGTTTTATCATTGCCAGATTTGAGTCTTTGTGGTGGGGTTTGTATACCTTGATCTTTTAAGAAGTTATAGATAATAGTTTCCCAATACTTTACCATACCAAACGTGTCTGAATAATTACATTTGGCAGTATATGCCTGAGACATAATCAATTCTAAGAAACCAAGTTTGTTATCTAACTCTTCAACAAGTTCTACGTCTCGTACATTATACTCTAGGAACTTTGCATAGTCTTGTCTGTATAATGTATGAAGTGAACCATACTCTGAGTAATCTAATTTACCCTTACCAAGTTCTACGTTTGCAATATGATCTAGACGATACGATTCTTGATTAGAGAATGTTCTCTTACGATATAATTCTAGATAGTCAATAACATTGACACCAAGTAGATCATACACCATTTGCTTTTGATAACCTTGAGTTGTAAACTCTCTGCAACTTGATTGATTCCAAGGAGATAGTTTACGATGTTCGTTCTCGCCCATGAGACGATCAATACGATTACAAAGATATGTGATATCAAAACTGTTTACATTCCAACCAGTAATCACGTCAAATGATTCTGTTCGCCAATACTTTATAAACTTTTGTAGTAGATCAAATTCATTTTTACATTCAACATAAACTACATCTGTTCTATCATGTTGCCATGGACCAATACCAAATACAATTGTATCTTTACGAAATGGTTTGATTGATAAAGCATTAACTTTTTCTGATGCGATCATTGGGTCTGGGAAACCATCTTCACATTCACACTCAATATCAAGTGTGGCAATTTTTATCTTGTTGAAGTCCCAGTTGATGTTGCCTTGAAATCTATCTGAAATATATGTGTAAACATATCTGTCATAACCATGTATCTCAAACCCTTCAACACCATCATACTTCTCTCTGAACTTACGTGCCCCACCCATAGAGTTGAGTTCGATAACTTCTAGATATCGACCATCAAGTGATCTATATGGTGTTTGACCTTTCTTAGAAGGTACAAAGTGTTTGGGTCGATAGTTGACCTGTAGTTTTTGCTTTTTGTTACCTTGATATCCGGTAACTAGAATTTTGTCTCTTGTACGACAAACATTAGTGTAGAAATCCATACTGTAAGTATACTACAGTAGGTCTATTCTGTCAATGTTCTTTTATCTTCGAAATCAAAATGTTTTTTGATTACAGACTTAATCTCTTCCCAATGTCCTATTGAGTTAAGTTCTTTTTCTACTGTCTGCATCATGTCTGGGTGATCTGCTACACCACTTGCATTTTTAGTTAGTACTTCAACATTGATCTTATGTTTCTCGATCATTGCATCTGCATGTTTGATTTGTGCCATTAAGACACGATTTGAAAAGTCTATCATAATTTACTCCGGGGCAACTGGGACGTGCAATGTACTTAGGTCTTCTTTATCATCGTAGTTAGGTGTTTGCCCTTCTGCTCTGTTTAAAATACCATTAAGTTGATCAATCAATGCATCATCACTAGCATCACCATAATTTCTTAGGTGTTTAATCGTAAAATTTATTGCACTGAAATCTGGTGTATCATTTTCATCTGCTTCCATATCTAGATGAGATTGAATGCTGTTTCGATAAAGT
>VMHT01147663.1_pt1 | contig 14790 bp, 27 predicted proteins | sample 4693611 | NCBI WGS metagenome assembly VMHT01 (sample SAMN12280063, study PRJNA550983) | marine metagenome | isolation source: seawater sampled from same location over 5 years 0.02-0.2 micron viral filtrate | place: USA: collected off the coast of southern California halfway between the port... ... | reverse complement strand
TAAAAGAGAACAATGGCCTGATGAACTGTACCTTGATTGGGAGCCATCGTTGAACGAACAATTAATTGTTAGGCAAAGATTAGAAGAGCGAATAGCTCAAAAGCCTGACTGGTACAGATGGAGTAATACAGTATGAAAGAATTAGATATTTGGCATAACATGCATGAGCTTAGAGGAAGCACTCATGGACATTTGCCACTAACAAAAGATATTATAGATTTCTTTAAAAGGGTTTCAAAATTAGTTAAACCTAAAAACATTTTAGAGTTTGGTACTAACTTGGGTGGCAGTGCTGCAGTGCAACTTGCTATTAATCCAAAAGCAAATTTAGTTTCTTTTGATCCACAGACCTGGGAGATTCACAGTGCAGTATATGCAGAAGACTCTTTTATAAAAAATCACAAAAAGCTATTTGGAAAAACTCCTGCAGTAGGCTTATTACATCTAGTATTCAAAGACAGATTTACATTTCATAATAGAAGTTCCAAATGGGTATTAGACTTGGTTGATGATACAGAATTTGATTATGCATTCATTGATGGATCTCATACCTACCTAGATGCTTATAATGATATACAGAACTGTATTGATTTAGGAATCAAATATCTTGCAGTAGACAATATTGCAACTGATGAAGACGCTGTTGCAAAAAGAGTTCAAGTGAGAGCAGCAGTAGAACAGTTTGATAATTTAGAAGAAGTTGATTCAGTTGAGTATGCAATCACGCATCCAATAACTGAAAAGATTACTCATGATAAGTGTGTTCTATATAAAGTAAAAGTATGATACTAGTATGATACTTTTTGAATTAAACTGTTGACTTTTGTCGCGTAATCAATTATAATAAATATCAACGATTCTTATAATAGAACATAAGAATTTAATATAGTTTATTTTAGGAGAAACCATGACCACTACTGTGCTTCGGGCAGTGAAGATCGTGGGCGAAGGAATTGACAATATCAGAGAAAGCGGACCTACCGCCGGTATTGAAATATTAGAAGTGACAGCTGCCTTATTCGGTCCGATACTTGTCCCATTGTTAATTGTGTACTTTTCATCACAAGGAATTTGATGACCACACAATTAGAATTATTACTAAACAAATCGCCAGACTCTACTCCACAAGAGGTCGAAGAATGGCGTGCATCCGATTACTTTAGCAAAGGGGAGTTTGATCCACTCGTCCTCTTTGTAGTAATTCCTACACTAGTTCAGCTTGCTGTATTTGGAATGATGCTTGGCGTATTTGTTTTTAATAGTTACCTATTTTAGGACTTTTGGGTTCTCTTTTTAATTAAAAGGAGAAAAAATGAAAAAACTATTTGCATTGACTACATTATTTTTATTCGCTAGCGATTCGTTTGCTGACGATTGGAGAATGAGAAAGTTTGACTTAAATCTTGATGAAGTTATAACTCAATCAGAACTACTAGCTGCTGGATGTAATTATAAAGCAACTACATTCTTTTTTGATAGAGCTGATCGAAACAAGAACGGAGAACTCTCAGTTAAAGAAGCTAGACAAGCGTCTAACTATATCTTTAAAAGCAATTGTCCAAAAAATCCTAAACCATTATCAATTCGTGGATAGGTTAAGAAAATACAGGGACGGCGTTGAACTCGCCGTCCTCTTTTCTATATTTCTATTATCGCTAAGTGGAGTCAGCCCTTCGTTATAAATAAGGGTATGTATAATATAGAACCAATAGAAGTGTCTCCTGCATACAGTATTAATAGTACTGCATTTGTAGTAGAGGCAACTTATCACCCAGATGAGTCATTCAGCAAGTCTCTTATGATTGTAATAAAGACTGAAGAAGAGACAATACCTTCTAACCACGCACAACTTCTAGAGATGGCTTTACGTCGACCAGAGGGCGTTAACGAATATGATCATATTCCTAACTTCGATCCTCAATTTGCTTTAATGAGAACCAAGAATTCTGACTACTCAAGTGGACAACATCTTAGTGGCGTCCTAACGGGCACAAGACACTTGGACGATAATCCTGAGAGAGAGATATAATGAATACACAATTTTATAAATTCAAGGGGATACAATCTATAGCAGAAAAATATCCAAACGATTCAACGAGAGAGCTCTTTGTTCCAGGTCCAGTTGTCGGTAGCAAAAACAATGTAGCTAATTATGACAACCTTTCCAAGATGACTTGGTCAAGACGTTTTCAAAATGGAGGTACCTCTCAGGTAACCATTCCATTTGGTCCAGAAAGAAAAAACGATTTTAATAAATTCATTAACATGAATATGTCTGACTGGTTAGTTGGCGGACAAGCAGTTCAAGGGTTTCCAGGAATGCTTTCTAACTGGGGAAGATTTAGTATATGGAACGAGAAAGGAAGTCACTGGGGCCTGTGGGGTCTCGGACCTAATGATAAGATAGGGGACATCTTAGAGATAGGAGACAACTTTTCTGTTATAGTAAAACAATTAACCGAAGCACCAACTGCTGATCATATTACATCAGCTAAAATTGCTGGCGTCATGGATGATAACAATTGTGTTCACGGTGTATTCAATAAGGCTGTTGTCAACTCTCCCTTTATACAAAAGCATGTCAATCCTAAAAATGCAGTATGCTTTTCATACTATCCACCAAAGAGAAATGGCTATGATGCTTATTCTAACTGGCACTCTTTTATGAGAGTTAAACCAGAAGGCACTAAGATGGTAATTTCAAAAAGAGGTACTGGTAGAAATTATATCATTCCTATTACTCCATCACCTGCTCGAATTAGTAATGGACAAGTTAAGGTATTAGAAGCAGGTGTACCGTATACATTAACAGACAATACAATAGAATTGTTTGAAGATACATATGAATTAATCCTTCATATCCACGAAATAAACACTCAGTAATATAAATAAAGACATGGATGTTTTTGAATTAGTACGTGACTTGGGTACTAGTATTGCCACCACGGTAGTACTAGGCATCTTTATATTCATCGTACTAAAACAAATGTTAGACGGCGTGGTCGATGAAATCAAAACCCTCACCATGTTCTGTAAGAGTCTAGAAAACAGAGCAAGAACTATGTCTAACGAAATGATTAAAATAGATACTTTGGTTAGTAGTGCTTTAGAACTAAGACCTGATATTGAAAGAGTAGCTCGAGCAGAAAACTTTATAGAGGATGGGAAGCTAGACGTTAGAAGAGACTGATATGGAATTTGACATTGTAAAACTGATTGACGAATTTGGATTACCTGTTATCATGTCAATTGGTATGGGATATTTCATATGGTACATTTGGAAATTTGTACAAACAAAGTTGCTCCCAGAAATAGGTACAATGCATATGGCACTCATAAGAGTGATTGATCAGACAAGGATGTTAGATCAAGATCTAATCAGACTACAACAAAAGGTAGATACTGTATTAGAGTATAAAGAGAATGAGAAGAAGAGGAAGAACAATGATTAAAAGAATAGTATTTGGTACAGTAGTTGTTGCAATTTGTTTACTTGCATTTGCAGCTAATGCTGACGAAACATTTAAGTTTAAGAATCCTAGCTTTAGTGGCATAGGAACTGGGGCGCATTATTTGACAATTGAGAATCAGGAATTCTCAAGGAACAAAGCAATCAAAGATGCCATAGAGGCTGCAAGGAAAGCTGCTGACAGAGAAGCTGAAAACACTACTCTTGCTAAGTTCATGAGAAACTTAGAGTCAAGAATCTATTCACAATTTGCTAAACAATTAGTAGACAGTATGTTCTCTAATGACGGAGCAGCAACATTTGGATCCTTTACATTAGAGGGATCTATTGTAACCTGGGAATTAGTTCCTGGCGTAGAAGGAACCCCAGACTTTATTAGACTTACAGTTGTAGATGAATTTGGATCAGAGACAGTTATTGAAATTCCAGTAGGTACAGGATTCTTCTCACAAGATAGTGATGGAACTGGCGACGGAGATGGCTAATGGAAGGGTTGTTAGTTCTATTATTAGCTCTAGGATGGATGAACGAATCAGCTACTCCTGTGTGGTCAAAACAACCACAAGAATGTAGAGAGTTTGAATACGAAGAAGTATCAGATGCATTATCTGCATCTAAGAACGCTACAAAATATATTATTGAGAACACAACTAGAAAACATTACATATGTGTTGAAGAAGCAGAGGCTATAAGACTTCCTTCATACAAACAATTACTAGACTTACCACCTGCCAAATCTAAGCCCGTTGTTGCTGTATATTCATTTGCAGATAAGACTGGTCAGAGAAAAGACGTACAAAATGCTCAATCATTTAGTACAGCTACAACTCAAGGTGGAGTTGAATTACTAATAGATGCTTTAAAGACAGCAGGTGGAGGTACCTGGTTTAGAGTAGTAGAAAGACAAGGACTTGATAACCTTGTCAGAGAAAGACAGATCATAAGAGGAACAAGAGAAGAGGCTGCTAAGAAATTAGGAGTCGAAGCTCAAACGGTTGGTCCACTTCTATTTGCAGGAATGATAATAGAGGGTGGTATAATTGGTTATGACACTAACATTCAAACAGGAGGACGAGGCGCAAGACTTCTTGGGATTGGAAAGAGTAATAGATATCAACAAGATGTTGTTACCGTTTCTATAAGAGCTGTAAGTGTTCTAACAGGTGAAGTATTATTGAATGTCCAATCTAAGAAGACGATTCTTAGTTACGGAGGAGCCGGAGACATATTTAAGTTTGTAGATAACGACACTACATTGCTTGAGTATGAAGATGGAGTGGGTAATAATGAGAGCGTGACATATGCGGTACGAACAGCTATTGAGGCTGCCGTACTTGAACTCATATACCAGGGTCACGATCGTGACTTCTGGACAATAACAGAGGGCCATAGACATCCTCATCAAGTTGATGGGAATAACGAAAGGCACTCAATAAAAGAGGAAGAAGATGAATAAATTTATTCTAGGCCTAGTATTATTATTCTCAATACCTTCAGCTTTTGCACAAGCGACTGACGATAACGAAATCAATATTGCTCAAGATGGTGATACTTTAACACTATACATTGATCAGTACGGATACGGTAACAAGATTGGATTGAACAACTTTTCAAGTTCTTCAGCACCCAGCCCTATTACTGGTTCATCCTTGACTTTCAATATTGATCAGATCGGAAATGAAAACCTACTATTCGGTACATTAACTGCCGATAGCTCAACTTACAATTTATTATGGACAGGTGACAGTAATGTTTGGGACTGGAACATTGGGGACTCAGGATCTTCAGATGACTCTACATTTGATGTAGACATAACTGGCGACTCTAACACAATGGATCTTGATCAGGGATTCGCAGCATCAGCAGAAAGATTGGATTTTGACTTAACTGTTATAGGCAGCAGTAATATATTTGACGTTGATATAGACGTAGACGATGCAGTTTGGAATTTCGATATAACCGGAGATTCAAACAACATCAATACAATGCAGAAGGATGGAGCCGAGCATGAGATTAATCTCACGCACGTTGGCTCATCAGCTGATATTGATATAAATCAAATTAGTGGTACATGTGCAACAGGTGTTAGTACTTGTAATGGTATCATTACTTTAGACATTGATTCAGATAATGCAACTATTCAAATCAATCAAAAAGATTCAGCTAACGACAGCTAGTCTGGTTTTCTTCATGGGTTTAGTTTCGGCTGAACCCATTGGAGATATTATAGAGTTTAAAGGCGACTCTAAACTTGAACGAGAAGCGGGCGACGAACTCGCAGTAACATCTTCGTCAATCCCAACAGTAGAACTTAACGACACAGCTATTACCAAAGATGGTAGAATGCTTATTGAGTTTAAAGATAAAGCTGAATTATCGCTTACAGAAAATACTAAAGTGTACATTGATAATGTATACTATGACCCCGATCCAAGTAAAAGTAAAATGGCCATAACTATGGCTCTTGGCACTGCTAGATTTGCTTCTGGTAGACTCGGCATGGTCAATAAAAATAACATAGACATACAAACACCAACAGCCTCTATAACAGTTAGAGGAACAGACTTCACGACTACTATAGATGAGTTGGGTAGATCATTAGTTATACTATTGCCTGATGATGAAGGCAATCCTTCAGGTGTTATAGAAGTATCAAATTTAGGAGGGACTGTTATACTAGATGAGGCGTACGCGGCTACTATGGTTTCAAGTTTAGACTCGGCTCCAATAGCGCCCGTACAACTCGCTAACATCACCTCTAGCATGATTAATAACATGTTCATTGTCAATCCACCAGCTGAGGTAAAGACTGCCTTACAGGAGGAGTACAACGATGACATGGAGGCTGATAGTGGGTTACTAGATGTTGACTTTTTGGAGTTCAATGATTTAGAAACAGACTACTTAGCAAAAGATGAATTAGAATTTACAGAATTAGATGTAGACTTCCTTGACGTTGATTTCCTCGTGGATCTATTAGACGTTGTGGAAGCATTAGTAAGGACTACAAAAAGTCTCGCAGACGTACAATCACAACAAGGAGGTGGTCAGTTTACATTGAAGAACGCTGAAGTCGGGTTTAACAAAGATTCACAGTATAATATTTTTGAACAAGACGGAGATGTAATTTTTTATCGTAATGTAAATGGATCAATTAGACTCGCCTTTGACATTGGTGCGTCTGCGAGAATCGATACCTCAGTAGAAGGATATGAAGGATCGATTCTATTAAATAGCGGGGAAGACATAATCGTAGTGATTAGTCAAGGTGGATAAATAATATAATGAAAGAGTGGATGTTTATATCAGCTATGTTGCTATTGCCTGCAATGTGTTTTGCAGACAATGAAATTACAATAGAACAAACAGGAGATACATTTCAAATAGGAGTGGATCAAATAGGATATGATAATGAGATCAAAATGTTTGATAACAACTCATTTATATCAGCAACAAGTTTAGGCATGTACTTAGTTCAAGTCAATACAAGCTCTACCACACTTCCTAATAAAATTACCTTTGACGAAATAACTGGTACTGGTAATGAAATGAAACTAGCTCAAGGCGCTGCATGGGACGTTCTTGAATCTGACACTGACCTTGGTTGGTATTATGATGACTATGAAGGCGGTGGACATGAAATAGATATCACTATGTACGGAAACTATAATCAGTTAGCAGTTCAACAAACAAATCAAACCAATGCTCTTGATGGTCATAACTTCGACTTACACCTAGCTGGTGATTATAATGAAATAAAAATAAAACAACAGAGCAGCGGTGTTAAGAACATTGACTTAACAATCTACAATAGCTATAATGATGTATTCATTCGCCAGAAAGGTAACAACACATCGCACAGTGCAAACATAACCTTAGATGGTTTATATGGAACAGATTTAATTTTAAAACAATTAGGAACTACAGCTCAGACATACAACCTAAGTGTTGATTGTATAACAATAGGTGGTTGCAGCGTAGACGTTCAACAAGGTCAATAATGACAAAGTGGTGGTCCGTATTACCCATTATATTATTAGGTGTATACTTACAAATAACTCAACCAGATCCAATTAAGTCTCTTGGATATCTTTACTATGACACATTACATTCTACAGTAGAGGAAGTAAGCGTAGATGATATTGTATTAGTCAATATAGATGAAAGAGCAATACAGAGAGAAGGCCAGTATCCATGGCCAAGAGACTCAATAGCTAAATATATATCAAGTGCACCAGCAAACAATCTATACGTACTCAATGTACTGTATTCTGAACCAGATAGATTTGGTAAAGATAAAGATCTTGCTCAAGCATTAGCAAATAAGGCAGTAGTATTATCTTCTGCTCCAACCAATCAACTGTCAGATGGTGTAGGAACCTTTGTGGGTGTTGCGACATTAGGAGATCAAAATCATGAATCACTCTACTCGTTTAAAGGACTTCTTTATCCTATTAGTGATCTTTCTAACTGGGCTTTTGGTGTTGGCGCTACTGTGGCTCTACCCGACCAACCCACCGGAGTTGTGCGTAAAGCACCACTTGTCATTCGAGCCAACGGGACACAGTATCCATCATTGGCACTCGACACTACCAGAGTGTTTGCCGGAGAACCAAGCTACCAAATAAAAGTAGGCTCCAATGGAGTCGAGTGGGTTCGTATAGGCAGGCAACCACCAATTACTACAAACAGCTATGCAGAATTAAATATTGCATTCTGGAATAAATTTAAACAAATAAGTATTTTAGATTTACCTAATGAGAAGACAGAAGGTAAGATTTATATATTAGGAATTACAGCTGAAGGATTTACTAATCCAGTACCAACCCCAAAGGGAGGAGTGTATCCCCACGAAGTTCAAGGACATCTGATTCACACCTTAAAGTCAGGTATTCAAATAACCGAACCCGACTGGAGTGCAGTAGCCTCTCTCGGTCTTCTGTTGATCGGGTCTTTAGGAATTCTTCTAGTGGTCTATACACTTCCCACAATTCTGGCGGCGTTAGTTTCGATTCTTCTAATAGGCGGCGGTCTCGGAGCAAGCTACTATTTGTGGAGCTCTGAGCTTGTCTTCCTAGACGTTTCACTGTTTTTCTTGATCTCAATATTAGTTTTTGGTCAAAGTTCTTTTAATAAGTATTATACTACATTTAAACAAAAAGAGCAAATACGTAAGCAGTTCGGAACTTATTTATCTCCCGACATGGTTAAGATGTTACAAGATGATCCATCACTTTTAAAGCTAGGTGGAGAGAGAAGAGAGATGAGTTTTATGTTCATGGACATATGTGGATTCACTCCCATATCAGAACATTATAAGAACAATGATGACCCTGAAGGTCTAGTAGAATTAGTAAACAAGTTCTTAGACCTACAGACTAAGATCATACTAAATAACAATGGAACTGTCGACAAGTACATGGGCGATTGCATCATGGCATTTTGGAATGCACCTCTCCCTTGTGAAAACCATGCCGATATGGCTATAAAAACATCTATAGAAATTATAGAAGCGACCAGGAAACTCAATGAAGAACTTAAACCTCTCAATCTTCCTCCTATCAATGTTGGCATTGGTGTCAACACCGGTGAGTGCATCGTCGGAAACATGGGATCAGAAGTTAGATTTGACTATTCCGTTATTGGAGATGCCGTCAACCTTGCCGCTAGACTCGAAGGTCAAACAAGAAATTACGAGGGGGTGGACTTGCTGTTATCACAGTTCAGTCGTGAAGCAAGTACAGAAGGAAAATTCAGAGAAGTTGATAGAATCCAAGTCAAGGGCAAGACTGAAAAAGTTACGGTTTATACATGTAGTTAATGAGCCCACTGACTTTCAATTAAACTACTTTTGGCTTATGAATTTTCTAGATGCGAGTATGTCATATCATTATGTACATGATCATCCTAATATAAAAGAGGGCAATCCTCTATTACCTGAAAAACCTAATGCAGGGCAGTTCATATTACAAAAGGGACTTACAGCTCCTCTTCTAGCTGCAAACTCTAGTTACGAAGATATGGTATTTTATAATGTAGTTCTAACAATAGTTGTCTTAAGAAACCATTACCTGTATAATACGACATCAAGATGTGCTGGACCTGCTAACTATCACGTTGATGGGTACAATGTAAACTGTAGATGATATTATTAAGAACACAAAGAGAACTTAATCCAGAGCGGTATTGGCTAAAACCAATAAAGCAAGAGCTAGAGTATAATGACTTAGCGTTGTTTGATCAGAATGGGTACGACTTAACCAGAGCAGAACAAATTTATGCAAATGCTAATGGCTATAATGCAATTGGTCATCGATATAGATACACTTGCAAGGACCCATGGTACGTAGAATCGTATAGAACAGTTGAAGGTCCTCACCTAAACCATTGCGACTTGTACTTTAGAAGAGGTTTTGGCGGTGATGCAAGAGAGCAACTCAAAGAAATAGCGGCAGATCAACCAGTTTTCCATAAATTATTATCAATGAGACCTAAATGGGGCATGGATATCAGTGTCGACTATGCTGATAAGCAAGGTAATGTGTTCGAATTGCTTCATTTTGAGTGGGATGGGTTCTTTTTTGACAAAGTTTTAGAGCAAAAGCGCCAAGTAGAGTATGTTATAGACAACATTGATTGGGATAAAGGAGCAAAAGAGATGCTAGAACGCAAAGAAGAGTGGCACAATCTAGATTTCTTTGGTCAATCAGACTGGAAGCAAGCGTTTTGGGGCTTACCAAAAGAACAATTTAAAGAAGTTATCTGGAAATAGTTGACTTTCAATACGTTTTCTTGTATAATGGTTCTCGTAAGGAGATAATTTATGAAGAAAAAGATAATAGTAACAGATGTTGATGGTGTAATACTAAACTGGGAAGATGCATTCCAGGTATGGATGGAGCACCAAGGCTTTAAAAAGGTTTTGAAGCACAAATTAATTTATAATGCTGCATCACAATTCAATTTATCCAAAGAAGAGGGCAAGAAATGGGTCAAGCTGTTTAATCAATCGGCTGCCATTGGGTTTTTACCTCCTCTAAGGGATGCACAAGAGATACTAACACTGCTAAACAAGAATTATGGGTATAGATTTGTAGTATGTACGTCGTTATCTAACGATAAAGCAGCTCAAGAGCTAAGAACAAGGAACTTACAGAAGTACTTTGGCGATATATTCGAGGAATTCGTCTATCTTGACACAGGAGCCGACAAAGATGAGGCACTTTACAAGCTAGCTAAGAAGTATAGAGGGTGTTTGTGGGTAGAAGATAAGGTAGAGAACGCTGATGCAGGTGCAAAAGTGGACTTTGAGCCAGTAGTCATGGAGCATGGCTACAATATGAACGATAATCACGAGCATTTTGTTGCTAAGAACTGGGAAGACATCTATTTACACATTATAAAGAGGAAGTAGCATGTTAGGAATCGTTGTAACTGGCTTAAAAGATGGTTCATTAGGTAAAAGACGTGAAAGTCTAATCGAAAACACAGTTCAAGTATGCCTAGATGACCTTGAACTCAATAGATACCGTGGTATTATCCATGTAAAGCAGTCTAAAACAATAAAACCCATGGATGGTTGGGCTGTTGGGTACTGTACTATGGATAAAGTTGACTCTAATCAAGGCAAATTATGGTGGGGTGTAATAGAATTATCTAACCAACATCCCAAAGAATTAGTGAAAACTATATGCCATGAGATGGTACATATTAAGCAATATCTTAAAAAAGAACTTGGAATGGATGGGGCTAGTTGGATGGGCGAGGATACTACAGACGTAGAATACATGGACAACCCCTCAGAAATTGAAGCATACGACCTTCAAGAAAAATTATACGCTAGATGCGTTGACCTCAAAGTCGTATAACAGTATAATACACAAACTATAATTTAGGAGAATATATTATGGCAGATGATAACTTTAAATCAGTAGATAAGGCAATCTTTGAAATTGCAGGACTCTTAGACAGTACTCTAAGAAATGCTTCAAGAGGGATTGATTTATCTGAACTACAATTAGATTATCTTAAGAATCAATTGAACAAAGAAAAGGATCCATTACTTGGAACTGTAATTGCTCAAATGATTGGCTTAAGAGAAATCGAACTTCCTGAAAGGGAGGAATCTGCAGATGATTAACAAAGGAGACTTGTTCCCTAACTTTGATTACACAAACAGAGTAGCTGGAGAGTTTATCAATGTTAATTTGCAGGAATCAATTAAAGGCAAGAAAGTAATTGTTTTTGGTTTACCAGGAGCGTTTACACCAACCTGCTCAACATTTCAATTACCAGGCTTCGAAGAAGACTTTGGTAGATTTGTTGAAGCTGGTATAGATGATATCTATGTACATAGTGTAAATGATCCTTTCGTTATGAATGCTTGGTTAGAACAACAAGACATCAAGCAAGTGAAATCGCTTCCAGACGGAAATGGAGACTTAGCTGCACAGCTAGGCACATTATGTCAGAAGACTAACCTTAACTTTGGTAATAGAAGTTGGAGGTATGCCTTGGTATTAGATGGAGACACTAATACTGTACTTGAAATGTTTGCTGAGGATGGGTTTACTGACAATGCTCAGTCCGATCCCTATGAAGCATCTAAACCGGAAGCAGTACTTAAATGGGTACAAACGAATCTGTAAGAAGACTCATTTCTTGGGACGAATATGATGAGTTGTGTAGCCACATAGCTGCACAAATAGGTGATGATGTCCCTGATGTTGTGGTCGGGCTAACCCGAGGAGGGTTAGTTCCGGCTGTGCGTCTATCACATATGTTTAATGTACCATTAATACCATTAAACATTTCATTAAGAGATGGTAAATGTGCTAACACTACATTCGATTATAAATTGATAGAAGACTATCAACATCCATTAGTAGTGGATGATATTAATGATAGTGGATCCACTCTAAGAAAAGTTCTTGAAATGATAGGACCTTTTCCCGGATCATTTGCAGCTCTCTTATCTAAAGAATCTTCAGAATTCAAGTGTAACTATTCTGGAGAACTTATAAATACCCGCAAGGATAACGAGTGGATCGTTTTTCCTTGGGAATAAAAAAAGGAGAAATCTATGTTAGATTGGATAAAAGGAAGACTGAAAGAGAGAACATCTCTTGATGGTTTGACGCTTATATTAATATGTGGTTCAGTACTACTATTTGGCGGATTAGCTAAAGTAGCAGCTTGGGCCGGTTTATTATACGGAGTTTGGACATTAGTTCAAAAAGAAAGCTAATATAATGTGGAATCTATCAAAGATATTTAAAACTGGACACTACCTCATGACAACTTATGGGGAAGATGGACTAGGAACAGCAGAAAATGCTGACTTTAATGGACAACATCGTCTTGATCATATTGTTAATATGTACCGTGAGATGAATATTCCATTTGGTCCTATGATGGCAGCTTTAAATAGGAAAACAAAACAAGGAAGAGATATTATCTGGGCTAGAGGAGACTTTACACCAGAAAACTTTGATAACGTTGTTGTTCCCACTTTGATGGATTTTGACTACCTAAAACAGTTGGCACCTAACACGGTGGGTGCCCACTACTATAACTTGGTTAAGAACTGGGGTATAGAAGAAATATACAATCAACGATTCAAATACGAAGAAATTCAAGATGATAACTTTGCTCATGAAATGAGAGTAAACTTATCAAGACATTTGTTGTTAGCTCATGACTTCTGGCATGTATTATTCAGATATGACACAGCAACAATGGGTGAAGCTATGATACAAGAAGTAACAGCTCACCTTTCAGGATTTAAGCCACCTAAGTTAGTATCATTCTTTGGTACTTGGAAAATGGCTAGGAAGTTAAAAAGTAATCTTCCATGGAAAGTAAGAAAAGAATGTATACAACTTTCTAAACAATGTTCAAGAGAACTATTCTTCCAACCACATCTTTCATTACTAGAAAGAGATATAGAAGAAGTAAGAAAAGAATACAATATTGGTGTACCGGTTGTATATAAGCAATTCGTTGAAGAGTTTGGTGCTCAAGGCGAATCAAGATTAGATACGTTCCATCCTCAATATAAAGATGTGGAGTGGGACACTTTAGAAAGAGTTCTTTAATGTTTATAAAAGACGGTAAATGGGACTGGCCGATAATAAAGTTCTATAAAGAGCATGGGTTATTAAAAACAATACCTTATGTAATAGTAATTCTACTAGGAATTAAAGTAGTAATCATCAATGGTGCTATATTCATCCTAAACCTTCTTGGAGCTGGTATAGAATATGCACCTATATTGAAAAATTTAGGAATCATTTAGTGGCATATTCGGACGAAGTAGTAAAAAGATTTGAAGCGGTTCTAGCCAACCCCAAGAAACATTCTGTTGGTTCTTTAGATAGAAAGGATCCAAAAGTTGCAACTGGTCTTGCAGGAGCTCCTGCTTGCGGTGATGTAATGCAACTACAACTACTACTTGATGATGATGAAAAAATAGTTGATGTTAAATTTAAAACATATGGTTGCGGATCTGCAATTGCATCCTCATCATTGTTTGTTGATATGATGATGGGTCTAACTATTGAAGAAGCAAAACTAATTAAAGACAAAGACATTGCAGAGGTATTAGACTTACCTCCAATTAAACTACACTGTAGCGTATTAGCAGAAGATGCTATTAGACAAGCTATGGTAGATTACGAAACAAAGAACGACAAGGACTATAATCATCCTATATTAGATCAATCTATGATAGGTCATAATAACCCACCCAATGATTGAGATAACAGATGAGGCTATTCAACAGCTACTTGAGAATCAGAAAAGAGACAAATGGAAAAATATACGACTGGGAATCACCGGTGGTGGGTGTGCTGGTTTTGAGTATGTCTTTGATTCTAGCAATGATGATGGCAATGCTAATGATGTTATCCTTCCTTATGGAAAGTTCAATATACTCGTGGACAAAATGAGTGTTCCATATCTATCAGGAATGACCTTAGATTATATAACAGAGGGTCTAAACAAATTGTTTAAGTTTGTTAATCCTAAAGAACAAGCATCATGTGGTTGTGGTGTAAGTATTAATTTTGATTTAGAAAAGGTGGAGGTTGACGCAAATAAAATATTTGCTGTTGAATTATAATATGGATGGTGTTATACTAATCGCAATCGTATGGATTACTTTAGCAGGTATTGCTAATCTACTTGGATATAATCCAGGTACAAAAGGATTATCTGATAAACCATATATAAGTAAGAGCGGTAAAAAAAGAACTGCAAAAAAAATAAGAGAGGAACATATATTATGAGCAAGTGGTTAATTTATTCAAAGAACAATTGTC
>VMHT01096018.1_pt1 | contig 14791 bp, 15 predicted proteins | sample 4693611 | NCBI WGS metagenome assembly VMHT01 (sample SAMN12280063, study PRJNA550983) | marine metagenome | isolation source: seawater sampled from same location over 5 years 0.02-0.2 micron viral filtrate | place: USA: collected off the coast of southern California halfway between the port... ... | reverse complement strand
GTCATCCAATGGGCCACCTGGTCGAAAACATAAAGAAGCGCAGCTTCGCCCGTAGTGTGGATATCTGAGAAGAGGGTTGCCATGTAGCGTTCATGGCGTAAGGTCAAAGCCCCGTGGATCATATGAATTCTGGAAGGATAATATTTATACAAAGTGCGTAAACTCACACCCGCTGCCTCTTTCAGGCTATCGACGCCAGGTTGGGCGAAGCCTTGTTCAGAAAAGGTTTGCTCTAGAGCCGCAGCAATTTTTTGTGACGTTGTTTTCATGGTTGCAATGCTAGAACGATCTCTCTACCCTTACAAGTAGAACGATCACTCTCCTATATAAGTTGAATTTTTATGTCACCCAGAGTTATTACACTATTGATGGACATCGGATTGGTTGTGACCTGGAGTTCCGGTTTTATTGGCGGCAAACTGGCCTCAGCGACAGACAGTATATTCCTGGTTCTATTTTGGCGCTTTGTTATTACAACACTTATTTTGTTGCCATTTACCTTTAAGAGTACCCGTTTCTTGTCCTGGCGTATCATCATTCAGCAAATGGTAATCGGCAGCCTGGCTATGTTTGGCTATCTGGGGTGTGTGGTGGCTGCTATTCATTTAGGGGTTCCCGCCGCGCTGGTTGCATTAATAGCAGCGCTTCAGCCCCTTGCCACCGCTGCTCTGGCTGGCCCCGTGCTGAAGCAGGACGTAGGTAAATTGGAATGGTTAGGGTTATTTATCGGCTTTGCCGGGGTCGCGGTTTCGGTTGCGGGTAACCTGGAAAAAGCCTCTGCCCTTGGATTTGGTCTGGCACTGTTGAGTATGCTGTGTTTAGTGGCCGGTACACTTCTTACAAAACGAGTTGAATCGGCGCCTTCTTTAGGCAGCTCGATGACCATACAAAGCTTTACCACCGCAATTTTGTTTGCACCTTTAGCGCTGTATATAGATAACACCCTGATGTTTTCTACGGATATTCAATTCTGGAAAGCCGTGATGTGGTTTGTCTTATTATCAACATTAGCTGCCTATGGTCTGTACTGGGGCTGTGTGGAGCGTGTCGGCGCGGTAAACGTCGCCTGTCTCATTTATTTATCGCCTCCGGTAACGGCCCTATGGGCGCTGGTTATGTTCAACGAAGCTATCGCCACGGCCACCATCGCCGGGTTTGTAATTAGTGTGGCAGGTATCATGTTGTCGCTAAAAAACAGTAATCACGACAGCAACAACAAAGACGACAATGAGACCCAGAGCGAGAACCGACAAAATACAGCTTCTCGCTAGAATCACTGTGCAATTAACAAGGCGGCCAAAAAATGGTTACTCTTTAAGCAAAAGTATAAGCCTATGGTCGCATTGTTAACTATTTGTGACAAATTTACACTGCGTGCATTACGTTCAACTACGAGGTGCGCTGTGTCTCAGGAAAATTCACAACAATATGCGTCGTTATCACGACCACGAGCAGAGTTTCCCAGCCGCGAGGCTTATTTAGAACACGAGTTACAAATTATGTCGCCACGTCGCTGGCGACCTAATCTGCCCATGCGAGACTACCGTTTTGAATGGGAAGATCTGGTGCCGGGTATGGCCGCCACAATTGGTAAAATTGTCATGGTGGCTGCGATTGTCGGTGCCTTTGCCGGACCTCTGGGCTTGTCCCAGGAGTTTGTAATTGAGAATGTGCGCTTTGAGTTACTTATCGCGGCAGTGTTGTTTGTAATTCTGATCTCTGGCTTTTTAAATCCGTCAGCAAATCTGGCCGGGACCCATGGTCCGCTAATACCTCTGGTGCCCTTAATTGTCGCCTCAGGGGGTCACCCCATGGCCCTTGGGTTATTAATCGGGGTCTTTGGTTTTTTGTTAGGGGTTACCCGTGGGGGTAGCTTGCTGGCAAAGCTCACCAGTAATGGTGTATGTGGGGGCTTGTTACTCTACCTTGGGTTTATCGGCATTACCGGACAGGTACAAAAACTGTTTACCTGGGCAGAAAGCTTTGGCATGTCCTACATAGCCTTTGTAGTGCTCATTGCGACCATCATTATGTACGCCTGGCTGGAACATATTCAAAAGCGCTGGCTGGCGATCCCTTTGGGGGCAGGAATGGCAGCGGCTATTTCCCTGGCTTTGGGCGCTCCCTTTGAGTTTACCACCAGCCCCGGTATGCCTAACCTGAATCCCGCTTACTGGTGGGGCGAAAGTACCGGCTGGCAGCTGGGCTGGCCTGACTGGTCTCATTTTGTAGCGGTTATGCCTTTTGCGGTATTGGCAGTGGCTATGTGGTCGCCGGATTTTCTGGGACATAAGGTGTTCCAGCAACTTAGCTATCCTAAAAAGACCCAAAGAGTACAGATGAATATTGACGATACCATGATGGCTGCCTCGGCGCGTCAGGCAGTGGGCAGCTTTCTGGGCGGCGGTAATATTTCTTCTTCCTGGGGGACGTATATTATTCCGGCATCTATTGCCCGTCGGCCTATTCCTGCCGGCGCTATTGTCACCGGTATCCTGTGTATTGTGGCGGCCATATGGGGATACCCAATGGACTTAGCGGTATGGCCTCCTGTTTTAAGTGTAGCGCTGTTGGTCGGTGTGTTTTTGCCGCTGATGGAAGCTGGTATGCAAATGACCCGTGAAGGTAAAACGGCTCAGTCTGCCGCCATGGTGGTAATTTCATCGGTACTGGTGAACCCCGTCTTTGGCTGGTCGCTGACCCTGCTGATGGACAACCTTGGTCTGGTAGGCTGTAAAGAACGTGCCGAGCAACTGGGTAAAGCCGGTCGCTGGATTATCCCAGGCATTGCCTTTGTGGTGCTGTGTACGGTAATGGCGATTATCGGCATGTTCCCCGGCGTTCCGGCCCTGGTCGACACCTTTAATTAATCCCCAACCCTAAACACACTCGTGTGTTATCGCCCCGTCATTTTGTCGGGGCGTTTTTATTTGTAGCTTAAGAATTATTTATAAAGTTAACTATGTACCCGCACTGGTGGAAATCGTAAGAGATAGATAAAACAGTCCCCCTCTGCCCTTGCAAAAAAGTCACGGCGAGTACTTCACAAACCGACACCGATTGGGACGCTGACCGTCACACTAAGAAGATCTAACCGGCGCTGCGTTCCCAATCTTTTACAATTTTGGTGCTGGTCCACAAAAATACCAGAATAGAGAGACCATAAGGTACCAGCAGATACATCATCGCCTGACGCAAGGCTTCGGTTTCGCCTAATGCAGGCACCAGCGCCTGACTGACAATCCCGGTCAGCGTCGGTCCGCCGCCCAATGCAATAATATTAAGTACAAAGAAGAACAAGGCTGTAGACATAGCCCGGACATTCGCGGGGGCTAAGGTTTGGGCCATGGCAAAACAAGGACCCAGATACGAGCCACTGGTAAACAGTAAAAAGGTAAGCAGTCCTACCGACAACCACAAATCCTGCACCTGCAATGAAAAATAAAAAGCCGGCACACCAATCGTTAAGGCCAGCGCGGGTAACAGCGCATAGGCACGTTTGTTATGTTGTCCCCACCTGTCGGCCACTACGCCGCCAAGCCATACGCCCAGCGCATAGGCGGTGCCATTAATAACCCCAAAAACTATCAGTAAGTGGGTGATATCCAGCCCGGCAAAGGCCCGAACATAGTAATCGATGATCCAGGTTGAGATAGCATAATTACCAAACGACCCAAAAGAAATCCCCAAAGCCATCCCCCACCAGGTGGGAATTTTTAACAGCGCCCGGACAGATGCAAATGCTGTTGGTTGCCGTGGTGCCGTAGCCGATGTTTTTTTCTGGGTGCTACGAGGGGGTTCTTTGACAGTAAGTTTCAGTAACACGGCCAGAACCACACCGGGTAAACCGACGCTTATCATAACGGTGCGCCAGTCCGCCGTACCGCCCTGTAGAAAAAAAGCCGAGGCAAAGAACGCCAGCATGATACCAAAGGGGATCCCCAGCGAATAAATAGCCAGCGCCCCGGCCCGTTTTTCTTTGGGAAAAAGATCAGAAATAATACTGTGAGACGGGGGGCTGCCCCCGCCTCGCCTATTCCTACACCAATACGGGCTACCGCCAGTTGCATATAATTACTCGCCAGGCCAGACGCTGCGGTAAACCCACTCCATAAGGTCAGCGACACGGCTATAATGTTTACCCTGGAATAGCGGTCTGCCAGCCAGGCGATGGGTATACCCACCAGCGTATACAGCAAGGCAAAGTAAATGCCCTTAAGCCAGCCGAGCTGGGCATCGTCCAGCCCTAAATCAGCCTTAATAAAGGGCGATAGAATTCCCACAATTTGTCGGTCAATAAAGTTAAAGGCATAGACCAGCGTTAATACAAACAGAACATAATTTCGATAATAACGGGAATGGCCGGAGGTGTCTTGAATAGTATCTGGCTGCGCCGGAGAATGTGAAAGTGCCATAGCACCGCCTGTGCAAAGAATATTAGATTGCTCAGTTTATGCACAGCCACACCCAGGCGGCCACTCAATGTTATTTATTTGTTAAAATAACATTGAGTGTTGAATCAAATGGCGGATGTGGACGTGGTGACAGCAGGAAAGCCGAAGTTTATCACTACAACCTACGGGCGTTATTTTTTACCGCCCAGCTTTAGCGTACTGCGCGAACGGCTGTCGGCTCTGGATTTGTTGCCTGGTTTGTTATCAATACGCTTTTTAGGCTGCCCTTTGGGGTGCTCTTTAGGCTTGGGCCGGGTGCTGCGATGATTTTCAGGCGCTTCTTTTGAAGAATGCTCTACCGACTTCAGCAACGTATTTAGTTCATCTTTTGTCAGTTCTCGCCACGCGCCGGTTTTCAACCCGCGCAGATCCACATTCATGATCCTGACGCGTTCCAGCTTTTTTACTTCATAATCAAAATGCTGACACATACGGCGTATTTGCCGGTTTAACCCCTGGACCAGGGTAATGCGAAATTCCAGACGACTTTCCTTGGTGACTTTGCATTTTTTAGTCACTGTCCCAAGAATCGGCACACCAGCACGCATGCCCTGAATAAACTCATCGGTAATGGGTTTATCTACCCGCACTACATACTCTTTTTCATGGTTATTGCCGGCCCGCAGAACCTTATTCACCAGATCGCCATCGTTGGTTAAGAATATCAGTCCCTGAGAGTCTTTATCGAGCCGACCGATAGGAAAAATGCGTTCCTTATAGCGTACATGATTAACAATATTTGCTCGCTCAGCGCTATCAGTGGTGCTCACCACCCCCACCGGTTTATTGAGCGCCAGCACCACATAAGCCTCTTTGTTTGCTGGTTTTATCAGCTTGCCTTTAACCTTTACAATATCGCCGGGCATGACCTTGGTCCCGACCTCGGCGCGCTGGCCATTTAACTGCACACTACCCTGCTCGATATACTTATCGGCATCGCGCCGCGAACAAAAGCCACTTTCGCTAATAAATTTATTTAACCGGGTTGAGCTGGAGGCTTCCATAACATCTCATTCTGACAAAGGCGGATAGACAAACACGACACACATTGCGCGGGTCGCAGGTTATGGAGCTAATTATCTCTGGCCACGCGCAAAATCTCAAGCCAGCAATCATTGATACTCACGGTTGGCCTTTCGTTTTCAGTGTGTGCATGGCATCTGGCACCAGTTTATCGGCTGCCAACAAACTTACCGTTAACGCCACCACAGCAATTATTTCACAAACATTAAATCAGGCCCGAAAATCTTAAAAAGGGTCAAGATGCCCTCCCCCATGCCGATACGCGGTCTTAGGTTCACATCATTTAAAACCCGCTTATACATTAATGAATCCAGCTTCGTTTACGAGCTGTTCCTACTATATAAATAAGCTATTTGTAAGTGATGTATGCGCTTTTACATAAGCCAGCCAGCTAATTAACTCTCGTTCCAAACAGGGCCGTTCATTCCATGAAAAAAAGTTTGTCACTTTCCTTCAAGCTGATGTCAGTGGTCGGAGTGTTATTCACACTTCTTGCTACCGTGTTCATTTTTGTCAGTTACCTGCTTCTTGATAAAGCCGAAGAAAACATTAATCAGCATGTGAGCACAGAAGTAAAATCTCAGATTGAAGCGACGGTGTCTGCTAAAGCCTCCCAGTATGCTGCACAGACGCAGTCTTTGATTAATGCCGCGCATCAGATCCCCAATACTCTGGCCGCCCAGCTAGCTGCCAGTATAGAGGCGGCCGATGCGGCCTCTCTTGACCGCGAGCAGACTCAGCGCCTGGTCGAGGGAATGCTGAATACCGGCTTAACTTCCAGCATGTACGCTCAGTTTGAAACCAATCAATTTGACGGTCGCGCCACCGAGTACACCAACGGTCCGACCCATTCGGTACCTGGTACAGGCAGTCTGGAAATTTATTTTGTGCGCAATAGCGACGGTCGCATCCAACAGGTTCCAATCGTCGATGCCAGTGTTAAACACGACACCACCTTAGATGAATTTGGCTTTCGAGCTGCCGAGTGGTATTTATGCAATAAAGAACAAATGAAGCCATGTATTTCCAACCCCTATCAGTACGAAATCCGTAAGGGCTATTCAGAATTAATGACCAGCCTGACGGTGCCGGTGATCGCCAATGGCCGGTTCAGGGGGGTGGTCGGTACCGATCTTAATTTACCTATTTTGCAGCAGCGGGCCAATGACCTCAAAGCATCGTTGTATCAGGGGCAGGCCGAAGTCTATGTGGTCAGCCAAAATGGGATGGCTGTCGCTGCCACCAATGCCAGCGACCAGCTGGCCCGTCCCTTCTCAGAAATTTTTACGAAAGACAAGAACAGCGAGGAGCTGCTGGCAATTTCAGGTAAATCCGACTCAGTCATAATAGACAACATGCTCTATGTTACCCGACCAATCGAACTGCCATTACCTGGCGTGCAGTGGCAAATGGTGGTGGGCGTTAATGTGAAGGCGGCACTGGCGCCGGTCAACACCATTGAAGCGGTTATCACCCAGGCTATTGCCTCTTTGCTTACCACACAGTTTATTGTGGCCTTTATCGCTACCGCAATTGCTTTAATATTAATTTATTTTTTCACCCGCAGTATCATCCACCCTGTCAGACAGGTTGCTGATCGTATGGAAGAACTGGCTGGTCAGGGTGGCGATCTTACCCAGGATCTTCACATCGATTCCCACGCCGAGCTTATCCAGCTAAGCCAGGCATTTAATCACTTTAAAGACAAAGTTCGAGAGCTTCTGGAGCAGGCCAAAGGTTCTTGCCAACAGGTCATTGAACACAGCGGACAAACGCAACATCATGCAGTAAACACTAATGAGCAAATCCAGGTTCAGCAAGCTGAAATTGATAGTGTGGTGACCGCCATCACCGAAATGTCGCAAACTGCCCAGGAAGTAGCACACACCGCTGCCGACGCTGCGCACAATGCCGATAATGCGAATCAGTCGGTGAAGTTAACCGAAGAGGAAATCTCACAGTCTACCTCTACGGTTACCGAGTTATCTCAGGAAATGCGTACGGCCTCAACAGCGGTGATGGCGGTTTCGGAGCGAAGTACTGATATAAAGAAAATTCTGGATGTCATTGATGTTATCGCAGAGCAAACTAACCTGCTGGCGCTGAATGCCGCCATCGAAGCAGCCCGGGCCGGCGATAACGGCCGCGGCTTTAGTGTAGTGGCGGACGAAGTACGCTCTTTGGCATCAAAAACCGCCGACTCGGTTGGTGAAATTGGTAAAGTGATTACGGCGCTGCAAAGTGAAGTAGACCATACCGTCGATATCATCAGAAAAGGTAATGAGAAAGCCGAACAGGCATCGGTCAGCTCGCAATCTGCATTACAAAAAATGCAGCATACCGTCTCGCAGATTGATGAAATCAGTCAGCGCATGACGCAAATGGCCGCCGCTGCGGAAGAACAAAGCCAGGTCAGCGAAGAGCTGAACCGCAATATGGTGATAATCGGCAATGCTACCTAAGAGGTTTCGGCCAATTCACAGGCCTCTGAGCAAAGCTCTAAAGAGATCTATAATGCGGTCACCTCGTTAAACGACTTACTGGCCAGGTTAAAAACCCGTTAGCCAGCGTCTATCGTATTTTAACGCGAGCCGGATGCGCTCGCGTTATGACTTTGTTTCGTATCTGAGGCCGCCGCGAACCCATTATCCTTTCGGGGTCTGATTCCGGCAGTCTCTTGCTATCAAAACCCCTACAGCAAAAGCCAGCGCCACCAGCGCCCAGACTAACTGGGTGAAGGCATCATAAGGACTCTCAGAGCCATTAGTTATCAGATAAAGACCCCCTCCGCTCATTAAGGCCAGAAGGCACAACGCGACTCTTTTAGCCGAGAGCTTTACCAACGATTCATTGGCTATCATGAGCGGCCTACCTGATTTTGCATTTCAAAAATATAGCCCCCCAGCCATTTACCCAGTTCATCTAAACCCATAGCCGTTCCTAATGCATAGCCTGCGGCGCCAGCACCATATGCAGCGTTTGATTCATGATTTTTCAATACACACATAGAATTATTCACAATCATCCTTAATCTATTCTCAGTTTCACTGCATTTTTGTCAATAAGGTAAATAAATGCAGTACCAGTGTAGAGTGATAAAAATGGTTTCGAACCTGTACGAAGTATCAGAAAAAAGCTTGTTTTAGTTTTCCGACAAGCGCGCTACAGTAACCCTAGTTTGAACCGCTTCTTTATAAGGAACACCCATGATACGACTCCCTCGCGCATTACTTCTGTTCGGCGCATTAAGCCTGTCACCGGTTCATGCCAGCGAACCTGTATTTAAAACAGGTCCGGTTTTTGAACAATTTGGTAAACATGCGGCGGTACCGGGGGTTAGTATTGCGCCCGAACAACGCTTTAAAATAGCATTTGATGTGGCGCGAGGCGCTGAAGCAGGCTCTATGAACCAGGGCTTTAATAAGCTGGCACGGTTTATCAATATGCATGTGGCCAATGGGGCTCGTGTTGAAAACCTGCAACTGGCACTGGTGGTGCATGGCTCCGCGACGCTTGATGTAGTTAAGAACGCTGTCTACAAAAAGCGCACGGATCAGCAAAATGCCAGTGAAAAACTGCTCTTGGCACTAATGGATAAAGGAGTTCGGGTTATCGTTTGTGGACAGTCTTCAGCAAAACACAAGGTAACTCAGCAAATGCTGATTGAGGGCGTGGAAATGGATCTTTCGGCCATGACCGCTCATGCGCGGTTGGCTCAGGAAGGATATTCTCTGAATCCTTTTTAACTTAAAAGCCTGAAGTTTAAGAGAAAAACGGAAGGCGGTACCGAGCAGTGCCCGACCACCGGTGGTGGATATTAGACGTGTGGCTAACAAAGCGGGCCGCCGGCCCGCTCAGATTTTAAAAGCTGTAACGTAAATCTGCGCCAACAAAATCTACATCATCCTGCGTTTCATAAGACGCCCCTACAGCAAAGCTGGGAGTGATATAAAAGTTGGCTCCCACCGAAAAGCCTGTATCGCCCTCATCAAGCTCGATATGCTTAACAGCTGCTGATAGTTCCAGGAGATCGATTACCATTGAACGTACGCCAATTTCAGCACCAAAGCCATCATCGTCACCGCCATAGGTACCGCCCGGGCCAGATACTTCGCTATCAAAACGCTCAAACGACAATACACCAAAAATATCAGTCGTCTTAGTTGCTCTGTAACGATAGCCCAATCCCGCTGAAAGCTGGCTGATGTCAACGTCCAGACCGTATTGTTCTTCACCCAGATCGCGATAGGCAGCGTTCAGGAAGAAGTTTTCACCGATAGCTTTAGAGCCGGCAACTGTGAAACCGTCAGGCTCAAAATCATCAGCATCCTCAATATCAGCAACCTGATAACCTGCTTCTACATAATCCCACGAAGGCGCAGAAGAAAAAGAGTCTGCAGCGAAGGCATTCATCGACAAACCTGCCAGAGCGACAGACAAAAACGTATATTTCATTGAGCTTATTCCTTTAATAGATTTTAAGTGCCAGAAGGCGGGCGGCAGTCTGGGGGAAATACTTAATGCTGCCTATCTTTTTTCGATAGTCAGAATGGTTTGCAGGGCCAAACACCTCCGCACGTTTTTCTTACTCAGGGTAACAGAATCAAAAAATACGATAGGCTCTTTTGCTAGCTCCTCATGGCGTCCCTTCCCTAACCAAAGCGCTTATTTTTGGCGTAAAGCTGTCCATACGCAATAAACGCCAGCGCTGTCGAATCGCTAGCCCCGGATAACATCCAAACACGCCGTCAGCCGTACAGATTATTAACATTTTTATAATGAATTAGTGTTCTTTACCTCAATAACACGGAGATATCAGCATGACTTTTCAGGGTGAAAACAACGAACGTCCCGACTATGACGAGATAATTCAGGATATCGCCGACTATGTAATGCGCGACGATATTGCCTCCCCCGAAGCCATGGAAACTGCCCGCTACTGTCTGATGGACACCCTTGGCTGCGGCGTACTGGCACTAAGGTTTCCCGAATGCACCAAACATTTAGGCCCGCTAGCTGAAGGCACCGTGGTACCAAACGGGGCACGGGTACCCGGCACACAGCTACGTCTGGATCCGGTAAAAGCGGCCTGGGATATCGGCTGTATTATTCGATGGCTGGATTTTAACGATACCTGGCTGGCTGCAGAATGGGGGCATCCGTCAGATAACCTGGGTGGGATCCTGGCCATGGCGGATTATTTGTCGCAGGTACGCCGCGCCCAGAGCAAAGCACCTCTGACTATGGCTGATGTGTTACTGGCAATGGTCAAAGCTCATGAAATTCAGGGCGTGCTGGCACTGGAAAACAGCTTTAACCGCGTAGGGCTTTGTCATGTACTGCTGGTTAGAGTTGCCACCACCGCGGTAGTCACACAACTGATGGGCGGAAGCCGTGAACAGATTATGGCAGCGGTCTCCCACGCCTGGGTAGATGGTTCAGCGCTGCGTACTTATCGACATGCTCCAAATGCCGGTTCACGAAAGTCGTGGGCCGCAGGAGATGCGACTTCAAGAGGAGTCAGGCTGGCTGATATAGCCCTTCGCGGTGAAATGGGCATTCCTGCCGTACTCACCACCCCTCAATGGGGATTTTACGATGTTGCGTTTAGCCACACCAACAAAGATTTAAAGCAAAAACCGGAAGGACAAAGACAGTTTTTGTTACCTCAAACCTATGGCAGCTATGTTATGGAGAATATTCTTTTTAAACTAAACTTTCCGGCAGAGTTTCATGCCCAGACCGCTTGTGAAGCCGCAGTTACTCTGCACGAAGCCGTGAAGGATCGCATAGCTGATATAACAAAAATTGAGCTGACCACTCACGAATCTGCAATTCGGATTATTTCAAAGCAAGGCACCCTTGCCAATCCGGCCGACCGGGATCACTGTTTGCAATACATGACCGCGGTGCCATTACTATTTGGCAAGCTGAACGCAGATCACTACGAAGACGATTTTCACGCGGCGAATCCGGCTATCGATACCTTACGCGAAAAAATGCACATCACCGAAGACACCGACTATACCCAGGCTTACCACGATCCGGACAAGCGGGCTATCGCTAACGCCGTTCAGGTATTTTTTGACGATGGCACTGCCACTGAAAAAGTTGAGGTTCTTTACCCTGTCGGTCATCGCCGCAGACGCGAAGAAGGCATCGAAGTATTAAAAAGCAAGTTTACCGAAAATCTTGCTACCCGGTTTCCGAGTCAACGCTGCAAACAAATTGAGCAGTTATGTCAAAGCCCCTCTCAACTGGCCAATACCGGCGTAGATGACTTCATGGCACTTTGGGTAATTTAGCCGCAAAAGGACCAGGCAGACGCGGAGATGGCCTGATCCAATATCATTACCAAAGCACTATGGTTTTTATTTTGCGATTTATTTTGCGATAAGGGACTGGAGCTTGCAGCCAATGATGCCGCCTTTAAATACGGTGCATAACTACCTTAAATAACACAAGAAAATTATGCACCTGCTGCTTAGCACCACCATTGCCACCTCCCTTGAAACATGCTGGCAGGTCATTACCAACATTGAGCATTGTGACCAATGGATTACTTCCATCCAGCAGATTGAGACTCTCACCAAGCCGGAGCAAGGGATAGAGTATGAAAATCGTTACGAAGAACGGCTGGGAAGTGTCTGGGTTAGTATTGGCGATTCACTCCAGCGTTGCCCTGGAGTAAATGTACGCGGGCGAGCCGTGCTGATTGGCAAGGTCATTGACGGCGACGTCCTCAGCAACAAGCTGGCCGTCACGGTATTCAAAATGATCCATGGCTTAACGTCCTTCGGAGAGAGAAGAAGGACTGTCCTGCGCTTCTAGCCGAGGCTTATTTTCCGGCGCATCTTCAGGCAGATAAAGCGCACTGAGATAGCCGCAGGCAGCTACCATAAAAGTCAGCGCCAGGATGGCCAACATTGGTTTAAACACATGGGGCCCGCACAGTTCAGGTCAAACGCCGTTCTCATCGCATTGCCGTACTAAATTGCAAGGGACAATAGCCGCTCCCGGGTTTTATCTGAATACTTAACCTGGCGCCACAACGCATCGCACAGACTTTGTGTGTCCTGCCAGTCGCCGCGTTTGAGCCACTCTATCAGGATGGTAGGATCATCTGGGAACTGGATTACGTCGTTGGCAGGAGCGCTCAGCCATTCCTCAACAATATCCGTGTCGAGCTGGAATAACGTTTGGCACAGATTGAGCTGGTCGAGCATCAGCGCATTGGAGAGCTGCTCAAATTGACCATGCAGCGGCTTAATAAGCAATTTCTTACCTAGCTGAAGGGCCTCGCTGGACAGTTCAAAGCCGCCATTGGCGATCACGCCGCTGCAATGTTGCAGCGCTTTTGGAAAGGCTGTTTTCGAGGTTGGGTGCCAATGAATGTGACCGCAGTTGAGGGGGGCCTTTATTGACGGGTGAAAGCACTGAAACAGCTGGCCGCTGAGTGGTTCCAGCATCTGCTGGATATCGTTGATATCCTCGAAGGGCAGATAGACGAGGACATGCCCATTGGCCGGAAAGTCGGCAGGCTTATCACAGACAAACGGTGGCACAATAGGCTGATTAAAATGAAACCAGTGCACACCAAGCTGAACGTCGGTTGGGGCGAAGTATTTCATTAGCAGTCGATCTAGCAGCCCTTCACCTGATTTTGGGACGTCATAAGTAAACGCTGCCTGATGACTGATTGAAATTGAGGGTAGCCCGGCCCGTTTTGCGGCCCAGGCGGTAACCGGTTCGAAGTCGTTAATGAGCAGGTCGTAACCGTTCACATTAAACGCGCGAACGTCCTGCCATAATTGTCGGATTTTGGCCTGACGCAGTGTGCCGAACCGATGGACACGGCCATGCCGGGTAATAAATGTAAGACCGGTGTAGGTGGTGTAGTGGCCGAACACATCCATGTCGAAATAGCCATCGGATGGGCGGCCGGAAAAAACAAAATCCACGGTAATGTCCTGCCGCTTTGCCAGTGCTGCCGCCATGATTCGTGCGCGTGCAATGTGGCCGTTGCCGGTCCCCTGCACTCCATAGAGTATTTTCATGTTACCCCAGTATCGACAAACTTAAGAAAGCAATGGTCATGCCCAGCACCATGCCGGCCACCACATCAGTAGGGTAATGTACTCCCAACAGAACACGTGAGAGTCCGATGAGTGCTGCCCAGCTATAGGCCAATACAGCAAAAGAGGGGTAATAGTGCGAGATTATACTCGCCATCAGACACGCGGCCGCGGTATGCCCGGAGGGCAGGGAAAACTTGTCCAGGGGGGTGACTTGTGCCCTGAGGTTTAATAAAAAATCACAGGGACGGGGACGTTTAATGCGCCTTTTCAGAACAACATACAGTGGCAATTCAAGTGCATAGGCCATGAGTGCGGTATAGAGAAACAGCTCACCGTGCTGCGGTTCGAACGCCCAGAGCAGAACACCGATAACGAAATAAAGGTAGCCATCACCGGTGCGTGACAGCCAGACGATGCTGCGGCAGTTACGGTTGTCAGTCAGCCTGTGCAGGCGATAAAACAGCGCGGTATCAAATTTGGTCAAGGATTTCATCAGCACCTTGCCTTTTCACGTCTCCATGGTTGCAGCCTAAATGTGCCGTGTGACTTCAGCGTGACAGAAAAAATAAAACTTTGTGACACTGTGCGCCTTGCCAAAAACCGCGTTGAGCCGGGCAGGATTGTGAGTCGAAGAAACCCCGCAAAATCATTTTTATTCGACTAATTCATACGAGGCTAGACCCAAAGGAAAGGCTGGAGTATTTCTTCGAAGAGCAGATGAAACCAGCACCTTGGTTGATTCTCTCTACGACTAGAGGGTTCTTCATGTCCTCAAGTGAAGTATCTCGTCACATGATCAGCCGGGTGTTAGGTATGATGTTTATAAGCTCGATTTGGGTGTTATGTTATTTTACTGGGCACTACCAAAGCCCCACCAGGCCTTCTGCTTTTTGATGATGAAGACGACTCAGGGCAATATGTAGACGTTCCTCCAGATGCTTATAGATCTATTAGACGAACTATTCTGAATTTAAATAAATTTGAGAACTCCAATCAAGCGAGTTAACAACGCGACCCTCCGCACAAGCCTGTGGGCGCGCCGTCGAACGTCCGCTACCTGTCTTCAAGTGCCCCTAATGGTATGGGACTGAAAAGTACGTATTGCAGACACTGGCAGTATGATAAATCAATTGGTTTAGTGTGCGATTAACGGAAGTTCAGCACTTGTCTAATAATGATAGAATAATGCTAATTGTTTTAGAGAATCCGCTTATGAAAACCATTGGAACGCTGGCT
>VMHT01014234.1_pt1 | contig 14795 bp, 16 predicted proteins | sample 4693611 | NCBI WGS metagenome assembly VMHT01 (sample SAMN12280063, study PRJNA550983) | marine metagenome | isolation source: seawater sampled from same location over 5 years 0.02-0.2 micron viral filtrate | place: USA: collected off the coast of southern California halfway between the port... ... | reverse complement strand
AGCAGTAATCTCTTGTGCCAATGCGGCCATGATTTCTGCTTCGATGTCGATGCCTTGCTGTGCTTGTGCATCTTGAGCCGCTTCAAAAGTCCATCTTGCTGATAGCTTTCTTGATTTGGCTTCTACCACCTGCTTTAAGATCTGCACGTTTAATTTCTTACCTGCAGTACCTTCAAGTGTTGCTGTTGCAGAACCTTTTGCTGGATCTGCATCGTTACCTGAGTAACTTGATGCAATCTTGAATGGTGATAATGCTTCGTCACCAGCTGCGATGTTTGTAGCACCACCTGTTGTTGTGTCAGCATATCTTACTCTTAGTGTATGAATTTGTCCTACTGGACCTGTCATTGGTTGTACACCAACTAATTCGTTGGCTATGACAGTTGGCATGACCCTTCTGATCACAGGCAAAATCACTCTGTTCAGAGTTGCTACGTTACCAGCTGAAGTTGCTCCAGCGGTTGCTTGCTCTGACAGGTATTTGCGTGTGTTTTCAAGGACCACATCTAATGATTTGGCTTTAGTACCTTCAACACCTTCCATAAGTGCTGATTTAGTTTCTTGCCATTTACTTTCTAGCAATTGCGATGTCATTTTTTTCTCCTATTTAATACCTGCTAATTTGCGGATGTTTATTACATCTTCGTCGTTTTTGATTGCCTGTGATGTTGCCTTGGGTTTGTCGCCTGTTGTTTCTGTTTTTGATTCTGATATAATTGTTGACTTTCTTGCATCTTTCATCACATGTGGAAGATACTTGTTGAAAGCTGTTTTTAAATTGTCTGTCTGCACTGTTTCTAACAGATTGGACATAACTTCTTTTTTGTCGCCTGACAGAGGCTGTAACATTTCGTTGAGGATTCTGTCTCTACGATGTCTTGATTCGATTTTGTCTTTTTCGATTCTTGTTGACTCATAAAGCTTTGATTTCTCATCGATTTGTACCTGGGCTTCTGCGAGTTGCTTCTGCATTTTACGAACTTCTGAAGTCTCGTTTAGGTATGAAGTTAGATACTCAGAAGCATATGCTTCAAATATCTTTCTACCAAAATTGTTTTCACGAGCAGTTTTGATGTCCTCTTTGAATTGAGTCATCTCTTTTGTGATGTTCTCACTGACCACTGATTCTACAATTTTGCTTGCCTTCTTGATGAATGCACTTCTAATTTCAGCAAATTTTTCTTTTGCTTCTTTTACAAGTTTCACACGAGTTTCAACCACTGATCTCTTGTCTGATTCGAACTCATTAAGTTCTTTTGCAAGAGATGAAGTTACAAATGACTCAAGTGTTGCCACTTGTTCTGCCATCTGCTTTCTATCCTGTTGTAACTCGGCCATTTCGCTGGCAAGTTGTTTGGTGATGAACTTCTGAAGTGTTTCCATGTGTGGTTTAACACCTTTTTTGTACATCACTCTTTGAGCCGCTAGTTGTTTTCTGTCTTCTACGAATTCAGCAATCTCTTTTTTGAGAGATTCATTAACTAGGCGGTCCATTGCTTCTACCATTACTGACTTGTCATGTTCATAACGCTTGGCAAACTCTTCCCTGATTTCTGTCTTTGCTTCTTCTTTGACTTCCGATAACTTAGAATCCCATGCTTCTTGTATTTCTGCACGAGTGTCTTCTGTTACCAGGTCTTTGTCAAGGAGTTGTTTGATAATGTCTAGCATGTTTAGTCTCCTTTAGCCTATTTTCAGATCCTTAATTAATCGGATCACTCCATCTTTAAGATGTCGCTGTGCTCTACTATCTTGTTTGACTGCTTTTGCCACTTCCAATACCTTATGTCCATGCTTCATGTTGAGAAGACTTTCATAAATTGGAGTTGGATAAGCATTCGGTGCAGATGGTTGAGCCACCACATCTACGGTAATGATGTCAAAATCTGATACATTACCTGTTCCTTCGTCTACGTTGCCTGATCCCCTTGATGATACGCCTAGTTTTACGCCTGATTGTAGCATTGTTTCTACAAGTTTACCCATTGGAGTGGGTAAAATTTTTAATTTTCCATATCCGTTGTTGCCTTCCATGTACATGTTTGTCAACATGTGTGATACTCTGTCTAAGTTAATTTTGAGATCTTCTGGATGATCAACTTCTCCGAGGACTGATTGGCCCCCGGAGATTGTGTCGGATATTTTTTGTACTGCTTTGTTGATTTCGAAAGTAGGATACACTCTCTGGTTTGCGTTCTTAACGTTTCCTTGAATACAAATACCTTTCATGTACAGATCCTTACCTTCGTTGGAAGACTCAACCACAACCTTTGCTTGGTCAAATGTTAAGTGTTCTGATAGTACTTGCATATCCTATTTCCTTACTTAGAAGCCACAGGAGACTTTGTGTCTGCTGATCCTTCTGATGTTTCTGCCTTTGGAGCCATATCTAACTTTTGTGATTTTGAACCACCTGCGTTTTTGTATGTCTTACCCATTGGTTTTGCAGTGTCGCCTGTTAGTGCTTTGCCTACGCCGCCTTTTTCTTCAGCGCCGCCACCCATTGAGTGTGCTTTGGCATCGTTAACTGGCTTGTTTTTGCTAGGAACAGGTGATTTCTTTTGGTCTGCACCTGCTTCTTTGCCCATTTTTTCTGCTCCATGACCTGATTTGACCATTTCTGCATATTCTTTGACAATTGAATCAGCGTCTTTTGACTCTGCAAAAGGAGCTTCAACAGATTCTTCTGGTTTGTCATCCATCATTTTTGCAAACTCTGCTTTTAAAGCATCAAGTTCTTTTTCTAATGGTTCAAACATTTCTTCTGCTTCTTCTTCCTCTTCGCCTTCTTCGCCTTCATCGTCGCCTTCTTCGCCTGGCATGTCCATGTGGTCCATACCTTCGCCTTCTGCTTCGATGTCGCTCAGTAAGTCGTCAGTTGCGTCGCCGCCGATTTCTTCGATGGTTTCATCTGCTGATTCTGCAGGCTCTTCAGTTTCTTCTACTTCTTCCTCTGCATCTTCTTCAGATTCTTCCTTCATCTTTTTCTTTTCTTTTTTATCTTTGTGCATTGCTTCATCAACTTCATCAGCATCATCTTTGTCTGCTGATTCTTCAGTTGTTTCTGCTTCCTCGTCTTCTAGTATACCTTCATAGATAGAACGTGATTTTTCCACAACAATTTCGTGGAAAAGCTTTTCAGCTTCGTCCTTATGCTCGTTTACTAGCAAGTCAAGGAGTTTTTCGAATTTAGACATGATAATTGTCTCCTTTGCAAGAATATTTAACCTAAATGGGAAAGCTCAGCCCTTTAAGAGCTCTTTTTGGGCATTTTTTGAAGATGCTCTTCTAACATAGTATATGTAATGTCAATCCAATTGCTTTTTTGTGCTAATTTATTGGGAGATTTTTGATTATCCAGCACCACATGATAGAAATTGCAGTTGGAATGGTTGGATGTGTTTTGTATCATCTGATTCAACCAATTGCCAAAGTATGTGCGGTCTGAATTGGCTTTGCGATAGCGATCAGTGCTTTTGTACATGTTGTTGAGTTTACGCCCATCCTTTTCGCCGCCCACGTTGCCATGCTGATCTAGGCCAAAAAAGTCCATGCCCAGTATGTAGATGGTTTGAAACTTCTTGTATTCTAGTGCAATTCTAGTTGCAGTGGGTCCAGATGACCAACCCCAGTCTTTTTCAATACGTTTCACCCGCGGATCTTTGACTCCTCCACGTGGATATGACCACATTTCCAGTTTGTCTGGCACATTACGTTCACAGATGTATTTCACTGTGGCAATGTCCACAGATATCAAAGCATCTGGCCAAAAATCTTCTCGCAATGGAAGCACGTTCATGCCTATCACGTATCCTAGGTCTTTGAGTTTGTTGAGATCAAATCCTCTGCGTGATTCCCCATTGGCAATGATAAAACATACATCACCTTTGGGTTTGTATGCAGTGTCTTTGGGTGGAATTGGTTCTTTGGGTAAACTTTGTCTCACACTTGCTGGGTTTTTTGTTGCTTCTTGTTGTAGATTGGCAAGATTTGCCTTGGCATTTTTTTTCATGCCAGCATCAAGATAAGCATTGATGTCGATGTCGTTTTTGTTTAGACAATTAAATCTAGTTTTGCCATCAAGATAAGCTTTGTAAGCTTCTATCCTCATCAGTGTGCGTCGGCCTGCCATGTATGAAGTTATATATTAGAGAGTGGGTTCTGAAGCATCAGCAACTGATCCACCGTACATCTTTTGGTACAGCACACGATCTTCTTGTTGCTCTTGTCGTCTTTGTTGCATCTGATGACGCAGTTGATTGATCATTTCAAGTGTGAGTCTTGATTTTCTTGTGTCATTGTCCATGTCATACACAGTTTTGTCACTGTCCAGCATGTGTCTGTCATTGTTTTCTAGAGAATCAAAAAATTCAAGTAGTTGCATAGAATTATTTATTAGACTTCAACGTCGCCTTCGTCTCCGCCTACACCTTCACCTTCTTCGCCTGCGTCAATGTCAACTTCTGGTTCAATGTCCCCAGTTTGTGCATCAAGATCAGAAGCAATGCCTCCGCCTGTGACACCCACGTTGCGTAGATCAGCACCTTGCACAGCATCTTCTTTGCTTTCGCCTTTTTCTTCTGACCACATCTTCTGATTCTGTGCCATTTCTTCTTCTGATAATCCCAAGAAACGCTTGAGTGCAAATCTTTTTGATAGGTATGGCACCTGTTCAATCTGTGTGAATGCTTGCACACGTTGGTTGTCCAGTTCAATCTGTCTGTATGCGGCAAAATTCTGTGGTGTGTTGAACTTTATGTCAAACAGTGATGTGTCAATGTTGATGCCCCTATTCTTGAGGAACAGTTTGAACTCTTGGTTGATGGGTGGCACCACAATTTCCTGCAGTCTTTCGCAGTATTTGTTGAATCTCAATTCTTGAATGTATGCTGTGCCAACTCTGCCATCTGAATACTGTGGATTGGCGCCATCGTCTGGACCAGTCGGCAAGTATGAACTTGGAATTCTCAATGCACGATACAGTTTGTTGGTAAAGTATCTGAGATCATCAATTTCGCCTAGGTTGGTACCGCCTGGTAGTGTCTCAACCTTTGAACCTCTGCCTTCTGCTGTCTGCGGAAAGAAGTAATCTTCATTGATTGATAATGGATTGTATGTGGCATCAATGGAATTGGTGCCTCCTGACACAGATGGAATGCGTCTTTGATGAATTTCATTTTTCACACGTTCCACAAATCCCATGGCCATGTGTGTGGGCATGTTGCCAACATCAATGTAGAACACTCTGCGTTCAGGTGCTCTGTGAACTCTGTAAATTATTATGGCATCTTCAAGTAATTCTTTTTGTTTGAATGTTTTGAACACAGTTTCAAGGATGGATGTGCCAAATGGAAAGTTGGAGTCAAGTCCTTCTGACAGTGACACATGACACACATGATTGGCATCAATGGCATGTTGGTTCACTGTGGTTTCAAATCTACCACCCTGTTGGCCATATGATCCACCAAAGCCTGCGCCACCGCCCATGCCTCGCTGTCCGCCACCATACTGTGAGTCTGACACAGCTGATGATCCTGGTGATGAATATGTTACATTGGCTGCCACCTGCGATGCAGATAGACTTTCTAAATTCAAATTCAAATCTCTGAACACATACTGTTCTGGTCGCTTGCCCTGTGATTCGTTCACAATGACTTTGTCACACTTGCTGGCAGCCACATGAATTAATTCTTGTGTTTCTGGATCCCTGATGAAAAATGAATCGCCATACTTGAGTGTGTTGCGGAACAGTCTGAATGATCTGCGATTCCACTCATTGAGTATGGAAAACTGTTTGAGTGCATCTCTCAGTATCAGTGCTTCTGTTTCAGTGGGCTTGTCTTTGTAGTGTATGTCAAAAGGCGTTTCTGTTTGTTTGTTGGGTTGAGTACAAAATTCTGCAATGATGTCCAGTGCGGCATTGACTTCTGAATCTTGATCCATTTGATCATATTGAAAATATCTTTCCATCCTGTTGGGATGACCTGTGTAGACTTCAGGTAGATATGATGTGTAATTTCTTCTGCCCACTTGACTCATGGGACTTGATGCTGTGTTTGCACCCGACACCGGCGACATGGTGCCATCTGGTGTGACTAGATTAAAATATTTTTTCCAACTCATGACTTATATTATATGTAATTCTTTGCCTTTGTGCAAGTATTTAATACTGGAACCCCTTGCTTCGTCTGGTTTCTTTCAAGATATTTGACTGAATTGTGTTGGATTGATTGAGAATATCGGATATCTGCTTGAGCACATCGTTGCCATCATTGCCCATGTTGTTGACCACTGCATTGGCAGCTCCCATGATTTTTTCTGTGGTGGCATTGTTGATCACCTCGCCGCCTTGATTGCCCATTTTGATCAATTCTCGACCGGCTTCGCCAACGATGCTCATTGTGTTGGGTGCAACTGGGCCTCCTGTAAATTTTTCTGGTGGTTTTGGATTCATCAAATTGTTTGGGTCGGCACCTGCTGGTCTACCTTCAAACTTGTCTAACAGTTTGTTGAAATTTGTTGTTACCTCTGCAATTACACCTGAGAGACCTTCAAAGCTGCCCATCAATGTTGAGAATGTCTTTGATTGGAAATCACTGACCAAATCTTCAAATCCTGCTCTAGCAGCTATGAGATTTATTGTCTGTTGATCCTGAATCTGTGTGGCTTCTTGCAGTGCTTTTTGGAAAAATTCAGTCTGTTGTTCAGGAGACATGTTAGCGTAGTCTTCATTTACATCAATGGTCTTTTGAATCGCCTTGATTTGTGCATCATATTGTGCTTCAATGGCATCCAACCCTTCAGTTAAACTTCCAAATGATCGACCTAGGTTGCCTTCGATGATAGCCAAACTTTTTTCTTGAGCTTCTTGTCTCAAACCCAATTTGAAAGCATTTTCCACTGTGTTGCCGATTTCTTGCCCGCCTTCTACTAAACCAAGCACAGCAAGATTGGCCCCTTCGATGCTTGTTGCAAATTGTTGTGCTGATTTTGAGAACATAAACATCTGTCCTGCAACATCTGTGTTGCCTGCCTTCATAAGTTCAACACTTGACGTAACAGTGTTTGCAAGATCGGGAAGCAGAGCGGCAAATCTTCCTGATTCATTACTGGAGATGCTGCCGAAAGCAATTTGTTCCTGTGCTAATTTTGCAGCTTGAGGATCTACTGTTTTTAGTTTTGCCACATATTCTTTCAGTGCTATTTGCACTTCTGCAGGAAATTGTTGCAGTGCAGCCAAAAATGCACCTTCTGTGGCTAATTCTCTTTCTGCCGCACGTTGCTCCTCTGCTCTGATGCCTGTGATTTCTGTGATCACTCTTTCATCTCTAATACGTCTAGCTAGAATCTGTTGTAGTTCTGAGTTTTGAAGACTGAGTACTTTACTGCTGAATCTGTTGTTTTGAATAAATTCTGCGAAATACTCAGCAATGTCTGTGGCACCTAATCCCAGTGTTCGTAATCCTAGGCCTATAGGAGAATCTAGTCTTGTCAGGTCATCAATGTTTTGATTGAATCTTGTGAACGCTCTTTGAGTGTTGCCTCCAAATGCTAATAGTCCTTCTGTGTTTTCTCTCACAATTTCATTGAACTGATTGAGAGGAATGTTTGATTTAAGGATGTTGCCAATTAAGTCGGAAAAATTTTGATCCAGTTTGGCTCCTGATAGTGCCAGTGTTTCAAACGTATCTGCTTGAAGATCCATCAGCCCTAGTCGCAGTTTCAATATTTCTGCATTGGCACCTGCAATGCCTGACAGGAAACCGCCCACAATGGGCACTGAACCAACCAAACCTTGGAATGTTTGTGTGGCCATATCAACCACTGGATTGAGGTCTGAAAATCTGCCTGTGCTTTCGAACACACCTGCAACCAAACCTGCAGCTCCAGAAATGGCTGTGCCTAGGGTGTTGAAACCTGCTTCAACTGCTCGCAGTGCAGGATTTATTTTTGTGATGGATGAACCCATCACACTAAGATTTTTGCTGACTCCTGCAGATGACTTTTGTGCCTGGCCAAAGATGCCACCTTGGGAGCCTCCGCCTTTGCCTTTCAACAGTGATTCAATGCGTTTTTGGGTCTCTTCTGAAGCCCACATCATGTTGTCAGGGATTTCAACTTTGCCGATACCGCCGATATCAATTGTAGCCATTATCTACCCACATAAATATTCATTACATAGTATTTATAGGACACAAAAACATGCCAGAAGAACTAAACCCACTGAAAGAATATTTTAGACAACCTTCAGTGTACATCACTCTACCGTCAGCAGGCAAGCACTGGCCCCAAGGCAGTCTTGAACTGAATGAGACTCAAGAGGTTGCTGTGTATCCTATGACAGCCAAAGATGAAATGCTGTTGAACACTCCAGATGCACTGATGAACGGTTCTGCCACAGTGGATGTGATTCAATCTTGTTGTCCAGCAATCAAAAATGCATGGCACATGCCTGTGATGGATTTGGATACTGTGTTGATTGGCATCAGAATTGCATCATATGGCGAACACATGGATGCCAAAGTCAATGTGCCCAAGATCAACGAACAACAGGATGTGCGAATTGACCTCAGAGTGTTGATGGAGCAAGTGGACAAATCTCCATTTGATGACATGTTTGAACTCAGCAACGGTTTAGTGGTCAAAGTAAAGCCAGTGTCTTACAAACAACTCACTGACATGCAGACAAGAACATATGAAGAACAGCGACTGATGTCCACAGTTGGATCAGCTAACCTAACAGCAGAAGAAAAGAGTCAAAAATACACAGAAATTTTCAACAACATGACTCAATTGACTTTGACCAACATGATTGAATCAATTCATTCTGTTACAGTGGACGGCAAACAGGTGGTCAATCCTACTTACATCAAAGAATTTGTGCAGAACATGACAGCACAAACAGCCAGTGAGATCAGAGACAAAATTGCTGAACAAAACAAACTGGGGCAAATTCAACCAGTACAAGTACAAGCCACTGCTGAACTGATCGAAAAAGGTGCACCCAAAGAATACACAGCACCCATCACATTGGACAACTCTAATTTTTTCGCATCAAGATTCTTACGCTCTCGATCTCTGACCTAGAAGCCTACTTCAAAGAACTTGAGAATTTCAACAGCCAACTCAAAGACAATTTGATCAAAATCTGTTGGTACATGCGTGGATCCATCAGTTACAACGAAGCATTTGCACTAAGCACAGATGACAGACGCATGATAGGTGATCAAATCAAAGAAAACATTGATCTAACAACCAAGACCAAAATGCCACTGCTATAAATATCAATATGCGTATAAGTCAACTATTTGAAATTGACCCAGAACTTGGCAGAATGCTGGGCAAAGCAGCTAGAGGGGTTGGAGATGCTGGCGACGAACTCAAAGGCCCTCTCACAGTGAGCGATGTGCAAGGACGTGTGGAAAAAGGCATTGATGATTTAGAAAAGGAAATGCAAAAATATCCCCAACAACAATTCACCACTACATTCAGAAACTTTCTTGAAAAGGAAAAAGACAAAGTTAAAGTCACAGGCAAAATTGGCATGGACTATGACAATGATCGATTGATTCGCAGTGGCAAACCCAACAGCAGTTATATCCGCGGTGTATTGGCACAATTCTACAAGCAACTCAACAAATACATCGAAAAAACGCAAAAGCAAACAGGCAAAGACTATTTCAGCAAACAAAAAGCCTCTAAGTTCAAGCCGCAAATTTAATATTGTGTTTTAATTCACAGATTGTATAATATTAAGTAAATCTACATGGCCATAGTCAAATCAAAACACGCTGTGATCAACAAACAAGATCTACATTCACAGTGCACCATGGTAATCAAATCCATGTTGATGAATCATTCTCCCAAAGAAGTTGCTGAAATGATGAGTTCATTCTTAGAATCACACTGTCAAGATTCGCGACCTGATGTTGAACTGCAAGAGTTCATCACAAAGTTTCACAAACAACATCGCTAGTTGATTGACTGCGTCAATCGCTTGTCGCTTGCGCTCAAGCATTTTCTTTTACGAAGTAAAGTTTGTCGTCATCACGTTGATGAGCAGTCATAATTCTGCTTCACAGCAGAACTATAACTTTCGATACATCACGTTTATATCGCAGTCATCCAATCTCGCTACTTGACGTCGGGTGGTTGTGCTGTGCCCGTTTGCTCATTCTGTACAACGCGACCTGTTGAACCCTAGATTGAATTGTTGTCCAACAAGCTGTGGGTGCTTCTGTTTCATTGCAGTGCCACATCATTTTTGCCTTGTGCATCAAGAGATTCGCCGCCATTCTGCATGGAGTAGTTCTCTATAACCAAAGATGCTATGTGAGCCTTAAATGTTTTTGAAGTTTGCCTTGATTGCCTAGCACACTATTTTATGTCAGTGAATTATTTGCTGTCGTCGATCTGGTCAGGAAAGTCTCTGTAGAGAAAATGTTGGATGGTGTCTGCATCAACAAGAGAATTAAAAGTCACGTGTGACTCGTCAATATTTGTTTCGTTGCGTATCACAGCAGTCATGGCATCGTCCAACTGTTGCATGTTTTTGAATTCCATCATGATGTGGAACTCTGGTAAATCCATTGATCTAAAACCTAACTTCATACGCATGATGCGATATGACTCCATTTTGCCAAGTTGAACCATTTGGTCAAGGAACACACTCATTTTTTTTACAAATGTGTAAGCATCAGTGTCTTCAGTGTGATTGGCAAATATGTGATAAATGTCCATGAGTAAATATATGTATATATAATTCAAATGGACAATCTAAAAAAAGATTTCAATGTATGGTGCAAGTGGGATCCACTTAAAAAAGTTGTTATTGGCAGTTGTGTGCATCCAGAATATTTTGACCATGTAGCAAATCTTGAGATCAAAGAAAAACTGCAACAAATTACAATTGAAACACAAGAAGATTTAGATAACATAGCTGATGTGTGCAAAAAATTAGGTGTAGAAGTTGTTAGAGCCAATCGGCAAAACAAACATCTCCCCAAATATCTTGATCCGTCAGTAAAGACAAAAGGCACCATTGCTCCATTGCTTTTGCCTCGTGATCAATTGGTTGTTATTGGTAACGATTTGATATCAGCTGATCGATGGACAATGCTGAACAATCTTTTTATTGACATCACTGACCAATTGAACAAAAGAGACACGCCATGGTATGACTTGAACGTGAAACATAAAATAGAATGCTTTTACCCTAATAGTTGGACACTGGTTGGGAAAGATCTTTTTATTGATGTACGACAACCAAATAAAAATTTCGATGGTTTGCAGGAAGTCCTATCTGCTGACATAATCGAAAAATGGGCTGACAAGTGGTTTCCGCAAATTGATCTGCATTGGTGTGACATTGGTGGCCACAATGATGGTTGTTTCCATACATTGAAGCCTGGAGTGATTATGTCTTTGGAAGAAATTATGACATATGAAAAAACATTTCCTGGATGGGAAGTACTGTATTTGCCTGATCAGGAATGGTCCAAAGTGCCTGGGTTTGCTGAGATGAAAAACAAAACGCAAGGAAGGTATTGGTTGCCTGGTGATGAAAAAAATGACGAACTTATTGATTTTATCAACACATGGCTTGATGATTGGCTAGGGTATGTTGAGGAAACTGTGTTTGATGTGAACTGTTTAATGATCAATGAATCAACGGTAATAGTGTCTAGTTACAACAAAACAGTGTTTGATTTTTTCAAAAAACATAAAATTGAACCAATCATATGCCCTTTACGGCACAAATATTTCTTTGATGGTGGCATACATTGTGTTAGTCTTGATTTGTACAGAGAAGGTGAGTGTCAATCATACATTGACTACAAATAACAATCATGTTATTATAGTGACATGAAGATTTGGTATGAACATCCCTATGGTAGACTAGACAAATATGACATACAGCTGTGCAAAGTATATGCAGATGTAGAGCCTGAAGAAGGTGAACTGGCTCTGTCACAAGGATTCATTGACCTAGACTCCAAGTGGCAACAAATGAGATCCACTAGGATCAACATTGATGAATATGTCAAGCAACAACCTAAGTACAAACAACGCAAGGGTGTGTCAGTGGAAAAATGGAAAGGCTCGTTTGCACAAAAACATGTGGAGCTTTTGGAACCCATCTACGATCAATACATTGCACACAACAACTTTACATCTCGTTTTCCTTTCAACAGTTATGAACTCAAAGACTCTGAAGTGGTTTGGTGCTACTACTATGAAAACCAATTGTGTGCTTGGTCCATATGGAGCAAGTATGGCAAAAGCATAGACAACTGGCAGTTTGCATGGGACTACAAACAACCAAGTTTACATCTTGGCAAATTCAGCATGTACAATGAGATACATGAAGCACGCAAAAAAGAATACAAATGGTTTTATCTTGGCGGCGGTTATGACAACAGTTGCAAATGGAAGGCAAATATTCCTGGCTTTGAATGGTGGACAGGCAAAAAATGGAGCAAAGATACCACAGAATATTTGATGCACATCAAAGCTGATTTATTTGTAGAAGATTTAGAAGATCTTGAAAATGTATACTCAAGCATATATGGCCTCAACAAACCAAACTCTAGGTAAATCTCCAGGTAACCACATCATCTAAGTTTTCTTCACTCCAGCGGTGATAGTATTTTGTCTTTTGCAAATTTTCACTGAATTTGTTCAATCTTGCCAGTCTTTGAACAACCACCAGCACAAGTTCGCCATGATTCATTTTGACACCGTCGATGTGTTCTTCACTGCGAGGATGATCTTCAAGTGCAACCACATCAAGATGCTTGTATCTTTTGTTGAGTGTGACAGTTTTTTCTGACAACAATCCAGTGCTGATGTCTGTGTTGGTGCTGGCTAAAATTATGGCCTCCCATTGATCATCCCATGTGGTCATGGTACGCATGCATGCCTCCCAAATTGCAGTATGACATTCAACAATTTTTACTTTGTTTTGCAATCTAAACTGGCGGGCATATGGACAGGGCGGCATGTTGCCAAATGAAGGATGCGGCACTTCAACAAATGTTTCCATCCATTTCACAATGGAGTCAACAATCTCTGGTGAGGCTTGATGCATACAGTATATACTTAACATGACTTGGCATTATCAAGGCACAGCAGTGACAGAGATTCCTGAAGGATATGTGGGATTTGTTTATGAAATCACCAACAATCAAACAGGCAGAAAATACATTGGTAAAAAACTTGTTGAATTCAAAAAGTCACGTCCTCCTCTCAAAGGCAGGAAAAATAGACGCAGATACAAAGTGGAATCAGATTGGCGTGAATACTATGGATCGTCAGATGCTCTCACAGAAGACATTGACCAACTGGGTCAGGACAATTTTACTAGAGAAATACTTTTTTACTGCAAGAACAAAGCAGAACTATCCTACATTGAAGCCAGAGAACAGTTTGCAAGAAAAGTGCTTGAATCAGATGATTATTACAATGGCCATATTCGTGTGAGAGTGCATGGCAACATGTTCAAAAAAAGATAATTAATTGTGTCATAACCCAGTGCCTTTGGCACAGTTCATAGACATACATTTCGAAATAGTTTAAAATTCTAATATGGAACTTGTAATATTGTTGGCAGGTATTTTGTATGGCTTGATCATCGGCCTTATACCCGCCGCAGGAGCAACAACTGGACTCATCGCACTTTTTGGATTCATGCCTTATTTTGTAGGAGACCCCTACCTTGGTGTGATATTTTGTGTGGCAGTGGTTGCTTCATCAACAACTGGTGATTCGTTTAGTGGTGTGCTGTTGGGCATCCCAGGAGCCAATTCTGCGGCTGCTACCATGGTGGACGGATTCCCAATGGCAAAAAATGGACAAGCCACCAGGGCACTATCAGCTGCTATCACATCCTCAACCTGCAATGGTTTGTTTTGGGGATCTCTTACATTTTTATTGTTGCCATGGTACACCAAAGTTGTGATGTACATGGGCATACCAGAGTTATGGGCATTGGTGCTGTTGGCATTTGTGACTGTGGGATTTGTATCAACCAGCAAATGGATAAGAAGTTTGTTAGCCATCGTAACGGGTGTGGTGATTGGATTAGTTGGTGTTGATGCCAATGCCATTCCTAGATTTACATTGGGATGGAGATATCTGGAAGATGGTGTGCAGATACTGCCTTTTGTGGCAGGACTATTTGCTATACCTGAACTGTGGAGTGGTTGGTTCAGCCGGAACAAAACCACCAGCATTAAAGCAAGTCATGGCAGTTGGCAAGACCTTGTACAAGGGGTCAAAGATACTGTGCAATGTTGGAAAGACAGTATCAGGGGAGGCGCTATCGGATCCGTGATTGGATTGTTGCCAGGACTAGGAGGCGCTATGGCAGATTGGTTGGCTTATGGAGCCACAGTGGCATCTAATCCCAAAGAAAAATTTGGCGAAGGCAATGTGCGTGGAGTGGTGGGTGCAGAAGGCGCCAACAATGCACAGAAGGCTTCTTCTTTTATTCCTACTGTGTTGTTTGGCATTCCTGGAGCACCATTTGCCGCAATATTGATGGGATTGTTTTTGTATCTTGGCATTGATCTTGGATCGCCAGATACGTTTTATGATGACAAATTATTTGACAGCATGTCATTTGCATTTCTTGTGGGAACTGTGATCACTGCTGTCATTTGTTATGGACTGGCATATTTTGCAGGATGGGTATCACGCATTCCTTATGTGTATTACTTTCCTTTTGTGCTTGCTGTGATTGTATGGGCAACCTTGCAATACACAGGAGGATGGGAAGATCTTGCAGTTTTGTT
>VMHT01216422.1_pt1 | contig 14796 bp, 7 predicted proteins | sample 4693611 | NCBI WGS metagenome assembly VMHT01 (sample SAMN12280063, study PRJNA550983) | marine metagenome | isolation source: seawater sampled from same location over 5 years 0.02-0.2 micron viral filtrate | place: USA: collected off the coast of southern California halfway between the port... ... | reverse complement strand
CGACGAAGATACCGAACAGCGCGAGATCGACGAGGATAGCCCGCGTCGCGTCGCCGACGAACCCGCCGCCGATGAGGGCGGCGCCGCCGATCACGGGGACGGCGACCGCGGGGCACCGCCGCCGCCGGTCCGAGACGAACCGCCGAACCCGCGCGACTTGCCGGGAGTCTCCGTGCTCGTGCGAAACATCTCGTTCGACGCGCACGAGGACGACATCCGGGATAAGTTCCAGGCGTACGGAAACGTGCTCGACGTGTACATGCCGAAGGATCGCGAGACGGGACGCAAGCGAGGATTGGCGTTCGTGAAGTACGCGATTCAGGGTGAGGCGGACGATGCGGTCGAAAAGGCGACCGGAATGGACATCATGGGACGGGAAGTTCGATGCGAGATCGCGAACGAGCGAAGAAAGAACCCGGATGAGATGCGAAATCGAGGCGGCGGCGGATACGACGACCGCCGAGGCGGCGATCGCCGAGGCGGGTACGACCGACGGGATGATCGTCCGTACGCTCGCGAAGACCGCCCGCGAGGTGTGTGCTACGCTTGGAGAGAAAACCGATGCGATCGAGGCGACTCGTGCCGCTTCGCGCACTCTGAAGACGGCGGCGGCGGCGGCGGCGGGTACCGCGGCGGCGGCGGTCGCGGCTACGGTGGCGACCGCGGCGGCGATCGCTGGGGCGGCGATCGTGATCGCGGCTACGGTGGCGACCGCGGTGGTGATCGCCCGCGTGGCGTGTGCTTCGACTGGCAAAAGGGGCGCTGCGACCGCGGTGAGTCTTGTCGATTCGCCCACGAAGGCGAACAACGCGCCTACTAGGCGCTTCACCGCGAATCACGCTTTCGCAATGTTTTTTACCGTCGATCGATTCGACGACGACTACGACGAACCACGAATCAAAATTTACGACGATGTTTACATTTGTTGTTGTTGAGTACAGTAGAAGGATGAGTACAGGAGATGTTTGTTTGACTATGAAAGAGTTCCTAAAATCTAATATGTGTGAAAATCGTGTTTCGCGATGGTTCCATCGCTTGTGTGAGCAGACCGTTTCTGCACGTTCGTTTCATGCCTTGTGAGGTGAGTCGCGAGTTCAATAGCTGAATTACTCGCTTGTATCGCGTCTGCTTTTGTTGAAGGACTTTCAAGAAGGCTTGGATAGCGAGAAATTCAACGTGCGAGTCCGGCAGTCTCCCGACGCTACTGCAGTGCGCGCGCGCGCTGCTACTCTGACGCTGTATCAATATTTGTCCGAAACGAACGGCGTGCTTGATCGCGCGATAAAGTGCAAGCGATGAGATTTGCTCGCATCCCGGAATCGCGCTCGTCGCAGCGACGTAGCTGTGTGTTTTCATCGCCGCCATGAGGAAGAGCTGGTAGACGTTGACGCGCACGGTGACTTTGCTGTTGATACTCTCGTCGAAAAATATAGCCGCACATTTTGGCTTCAAAAAGCCACAAATGCGTTCGGGTAGACGCGTCCACGCCTTGCGCCCGAGCGGTAGATTCATCGACTCTCGAACGAATTCTCCCGAGTACCTCGAGTAGTCCACCATTATTTCTAGCGTTAGGCAATCGATTAATATACCGCACCACGGGATGTAACTTCGCCCATCCGCGTTCACAAATGTCCTTTGTCGTACGTCTTCTCCGTGGTCGAAGTTTGAAAGCGTTTTTGTGGTGTTTAGAGTGCAGCCGTGCGCCTCGAAACCTTTCTTACACATGTCGACGAACGCTTTGGCCCGATCAAGATCGGTGGTGACGAGAAGCATGTCGTCCATCCATCGACACACGGTTGATTGCTCGCCACAGAAACCGCTCAATAATCCATACTCGTGTTCGAGGTGGCCGTAAAATAGGCTGCACAAAAGCGGAGATACAATCGAACCCTGCGGGATTCCGACGGTTTGTAACAAGAACTTGCCGCGCGCAGAGATGATGTTTTCTCGTAGATGTGCGCGCAATAACGGCACTATGTTTTCATCGGAAATTTCCTTAGCGAATCCTGCGTCAATGACGATCGAGTTTCTGCTCTCTCTACCAAGAATCGCCGCACCGCCGGTGTTCGAAACGCGCTGCGCTTCAGTCACGAGAGGTCCCGGCACTCTTTCGCCTTTCGCCGCGGTCGGAAGGGAAGACACCAACTTTTTATATTTTGCCTCACCGTTTTGTTTCACGACGGCATAATGAAGCGTTTGATATGATGAGCTTGAGATTAGGTCCAAGGCCACGCGCTCGAGAGATTCGAGCGGAAGATTATCGAAAGCGCCTTTAATGTCAGTCGCGAGAATGTACGCCTGAGGACGCCGTCCAAGTAACTTTTGGCGACGAATCGCGCGTAGACACGGTCCAAGACGAAGAAGAGCCGCCTTATAATCTCCGACGGCTGCGCCTAAGACGTTCGGATCTCGAACTGTCTCGTGGTGGAGAATATCCTGCACGTCTTTCAACCGTCTGTTTATCGCATCGAATTTCTTCAACCGCCGCATTGAATTCTTCCCGCCGCCCTTGACGACAAAGGTCGTCGGTTTGTTCAGCGTCGCTAGAGGTCGTAACCCCGAGCCTTTCGGTAAAAATCGCATGTTCGAAAACCCCAAGTTGGACGCATTCGATCTATCCATCATCGCTGTCACTTCCTTCGCCGTGAGGCGCTTGAACGACGTTTCTTCCAAGCTTTGTAGTGTGGCGGTGACGAGCCGAGACCAAATCCCTTTCCGGTAAAAGAATATCCTATTTTTGTGTGTTTGCGTATCCGTGGCGTAGAAATGACATCGTATGATTGGGAAGACCATCTCTTGCACGAGCCAGCTGATCCATTTGGTGACCATTCTCCGCTGACTCGCCTCCACCTGTCCTGCGTTACTCGCATTGGTCGTTTTCGCCTTGAAACACTTGAAGTCTGCCGTTCGGATGCCTTGCATGACTTCATGCAAAGTAAACCGCTCGTATCTTCGCAACGACACAATTCGGCGAATGCAACCGTACAGGCTTTTTCGTGTTTGGACCGACCCCAAGAGTTCGACGGGCACGAGGCGCTCAATGACTTCCCAAACAAAGGCGGCTACTCTTCGTGGTGCCGTATACGCAGATAACAGCGACGCTTGACTCAATTCACCGACTCGTTTCGTGGAGACCATTAGCTCACGCGGCATGGGAGCGTGCTTGTTGAGGATGTTCGTGAATGGGCAACATCGAACCTTGTCCAACATCGCCCGCAACGTCGGTAAAAGTGTGTCGCGGTGCTTTTGCGGAATTCTATACGTACTCTTTGCCTGCCGCAAAGCGCGATCTGTCTTGTGCTTCGATGTAGCCTTCGTAAGCTTTTTTGCCTTAAATATCGTCAGGTAAAGGCGCCTTGACGCGCGGACGCCCAAGCCGATCGATCGCAGAGTATGCGTCGCCGGCAAGCCTGGTTTCTTCGTGAAGCTTGAACGAAACATGAACACCCCTCGATCGAAGACCTCGTCAGCAAGTTTCACCTCGTTACCCAAACTCGCATTCTTTTGTCGATTCACGATGTTGCCGGCGGTCATTTGCTTCACTTCTCGCGTCCGCAAACTCTGAGCATGCGTTGAGTTCAGCCGCGCTTCACGCTTACGAAGCCAACTCGGCTTTCTGTACGACTTCGAGCGCTTTCTCGACGTTTGCAGATATTCCGTCGAGGCAGGCGACAAAGTCACCTCCTCGCTCGTCAGTCCACTAGTCTCGCCATCCCCGTCGACTGAGACATCTTGTGAACAACGATAGACGTCGCTCAATCGAATGACTTCCTTCACGTCGATGTGCGAAATGAATGGGTTCGCGGTGAGCGGCTTTTCGGACATGCACTTCGACTCAAGCATGGTGGAATCGGTCTCCAACGCGCAATTCTCTGCCGCCTCTTCATCTTGGCGTCGCTTTCGCGCCCTCCGTTCGCGTCGAATTCCCGCTCGCGTCTTACTCGTAGCCATCGCGGTCGTTATGGCCCGCTTGCGCGAGGAGTCATTCATCGGGTAGCCACAAATCTGCAACAACGGCGTGTCTCTGTCCGTACCGACTCTCACAAACACGCTGCAGTACAATAAAATGTGCAGAAACATGTCGTCTCCCACTCTATCACAAAATGTTTCCCATACCGGTGACTTGAACGCCTCGTACGCGCTCGTCGAGCACCGCACGCTCACCTCTGTCGAACCGCTCAAAAGCGCGCCTCGAACGCCGCCGTCACGTCGCTCAACGCGTCGGCACATCCCCTTACACAACACATTCCGCGGATTCGCCGACGCGCGAAATGAATGCTCGATCGCTGCGCGCACGGTATCCATCACACCACCCCTACGCTCGCCTCCTCTACCCGAAAACGTTGGCGCAGAATCCGGCGCAAACGCGTACGTCGATCGTAACAGCGCGTTCGCGTACGCGCCCTCGTCCCCAACCCTCCGCAACACCGGCTGCGGTCGCCCGCTTCGCGCGCACATCTCCTCCACCAGCTCCTGTCCGCGATCTCGACGCCAGCGCGCCTTCGTCAGTCTCTTCGCGCGCGCGCGTTCTCTCGCGTCAAACCGGGCACCCGCGCGCCGCCGTCGCCTCGAACGCCCATCCCAATCGTCTAATCATCGCACCTCCAGCGTCCGCACGCGATCGTGCGTCACCGCCAGCGCCAACGGCGCCGTCGACGACTTCCCCCGCGCGCGCACTTTTCGTCCCGTCGCGTCTCGTCGCGCCCGCTTCGCGCCGTTTCGCGTCGTCGCGCGCGCCGTTTGCAAAGATGATTTTTGAACCACCGTCGAGAGATGCGCGTCGTCGTCGCTCGTATCGCGCGTCGCGCGCGGTCGCTTGCGCGACATCGCGCGTCGCGCGTCGTCGCGCGTCGTCGCGCGTCGTCGCGCGTCGTCGCGTCGACGCCGCGCGGCGCTCTGGCGTCACACGTCGTCGCGCGGATGTTTCCTCGCCTCGTCGCCTCCGCGTTCGCGACCGGCGTCGCGTGCGCGGGCGTCGTCGTCGGCTACGGTGCCGCGCTCGGTGGACGCGCGTGCGATTGCGAGCGCGTCGACGCGCGCGCGCGCGACGCGGCGTACGATCGCGAGGCGAAAACCTTTGACGACGCCGTGAGGTCCAGTGAATACTGGTCCGGCATCGAAAACATGCGCGCGTCGCTCGCGTACGGCGCCCGCGGCGACGTGTTGGAGGTGGCGTGCGGTACGGGAAGGAACTTTTCGTATTATGACCCGAAAAAAGTGCGCACGCTGCTGGCGATGGACGCGTGCGATGGGATGGTGGAGGAGGCGCGCGCGAAGCTGCGGACGCGCGACGGCGGGACGACGGTGCGAGAGGCGATCGTGACGCGAGGAGACGCGCACAGGATGAGAAATGTGAAGACGGGAAGCGTGGATACCGTGGTGGATACGTTTGGGTTGTGCAGTTACGAGGACGCGGTGGGGGCGTTGCGAGAGATGAAGCGCGTCGTTAAGCGAGACGGCGGTCGGGTGTTGTTGCTCGAGCACGGACGAAGCGAGTACGGCTGGTTGAGTAATATTCTGGATCATTTCGCCGACGCACACGCGCGACGATGGGGATGTTACTGGAATAGGGACATTTTGAAGCTAATCGAAGACGCGGGGTTGGAAATTGTGGAAAAATCGACGCACCATCTCGGCACCACGTTTGTCATCGAGGCGACGCCGCGAAAGGGATAGAAGTCCTTTTCGTTATTAGTCGGATGTTACAACTACAATAGGGTTATTAGTACGAGTCTAGATGTGTGACATCTTTGCAACGGGCGCGACGGACGCCGCCATGGATGATGTATTTGATGTATTTGCCGCGCTTTAGTAATATCCAACCGAAAAGACTCTTCGGAAACCGCCGAGGACGGCGATGACAAAGAAGTACGTCACACTCCCGGTGAAAATGTACGAATCAAATCGATCGAGCAAGCCGCCGTGACCCGGAATCAGATTCCCACTGTCCTTCATCGTCGCATTTCTCTTCATCACGCTCTCGAGGAGATCGCCAAAGACGGAGGTGAAGAACACCGTGACGCCCAAAAACGCGCCTTGCCACGCGGTTCCAGGCCACCCCATGACTGAAAACAAAGCCGCGCACGTCCCCGCGCAAGCCAACAACCCGCCGATCGCGCCTTCGACCGTCTTATTCGGGCTTACCGCCGTGAGTTTGTTTTTACCAAAGTTTTTGCCAAACGCGTACGCCCCGACGTCCGCGCTCACGACGGAGAGCACGATGGTGATCGTCGCCGCGAGGCCGAGGGTCCAAATCCCCGGACCACCGAGCCAAGCGGGCCAGTGATGAAGCAAACTGTCCGGAGTGGCTAGCGAGACGCCGCTCATGCCGCGAAGCTTGACCCAAAACGTCGGCAAGAAGCCGCAATAAATCAAGCCAAACAGAGACGACGTAAACTCGTTAAAGTGGGACTCTTCGTTCACGATGAGCGCGGCGCAGATCGCGGTGAACGAAATCACCGTGGCGACGATGATGGACGTCATCTTACCCCCCGTGGCGTGCAGGAGAACTGGTAACGAAGCGCACGCCGCGACGCATAAATTAATGCACCACTCCGGCGGCGGATACGGAAGCTCCTTATTCATCTCTCGCACCATTCCAAAGTATTCCACGCACGACGCGCCGTTGAAGAGCGCCATCGCCAGCGCCCAAGGCCACCCACCGGCGAAGATCACCACCCCGCCCACGGCGACCATGAAGAGAGAGCTCACGGTTCGCTTCAACAAATTCGACACCCCCTTCCCCTTCGTCGGCTTTCGCTCGCCCTCGCCCACCGCGGCGTCCGACGCCCCGCTCTCGACGCGCGCGCCCCACCCTCGCCCGCGCGCGCCATCGCCCCACCGCTCGCGCGCACCGATCACCGCCCGCGTCCTCGCCCGTGCCGCCGCGTCCTCGCCCGTCCGCGCGTCCCGCGCGCTCGCGCGCGTCCCCTCCCAACCTCGCGCCCGCGTCCCTCCCGCCCCCTCGCGCGTCCGCGCGTCCGTCCCGCCTCGCGCGGTCGCCGTTCGCGCCCCCCCGCGCCCTCGCGCGCGCGTCTTCGCGTCGCCGCGGCGTCCGTCGAGCCGCGTCGCCACCGCGCCCCGCGTCGTCATCGCGCGCGCCATCGCCGCGCGTCGCCGTCGCGCGTCGCGCGCGCGCCGCGCGTCGCTCGAACGCGTCGCTCGGACCCTCGGTCGGCGCGCGTCGCGCGCGCGCCGCGCGTCGTCGTGTGCGCGCGTCGATTCGCATTCGGTCGGTCGCGTTCGGCGCGCCATCGCCCTAGACCCTATTCGCGCGCGCGAATCCCGCGCTTCTGCGATCGCGCCGCGTCAGAGCGGCGAGCGACGCTCGACGCCCTCGAGCGAGCGCGCGCGCGCCGGCCGAACGCGTGCCGCATCGCGCGCGCGCGCGCGACGGCGCGACGCGCGGTCGCGGGACGCGCGACGACGCGCGCGCGCCGCGCGATCGCGACCCGCGGGACGCGCGACGACGATCGCGCGTGACTGTTTGCCCACACGCGCGACCGCGGTCGGTCGAGGTCAATCCGCACAAGGCGCGGGGCGTTCGAATGCCGGGCGCGAACGGCGCGAGCGACGGCGGGGGGGCGAAGCACTCGTGGCGCACGTGGCAATCGGACGACGACATCCCGCAGAGGAAGATTCTGATTCAACACATGTGCGTCGCGAAGGCGAACGGCGCGCGAGGCGACGCGGGGGGGCGAGGCACGCGCGGATCTCGCGGACGAGGCTTAGGTCGCGAAGACGCGCGCGAAGAAGCGCGAAGGCGAAGGGACGACTGACGACGGCGTGGACGCGCGAACGGTGCGCAGATTGCGAGTGTTTAAACAAAGGAAACCGGAATTGACGAACGAGTGGAAACACAAGCTACCGGACTTTGTGCTGCGATTGGAGGAGGCGGTGTATCGCGGAGCGCGGAGCAAGGTGCGCGGTTTCGATCGGCGCGCGCGACGAACGAGGCGGTTGAGGCGCGCGCGCGCGCGGGTGATGACGTTCGAGGACTGACGGTTGGATTGTGGGGGTGATTTTGCGATCGTAGGATGAGTATTGCGACAAGGCGACGTTGGAGGCGCGACTTCAAGCCGTCGCGCGCATCATGATTTCTCGTCAAGGCGCGCAACAGGGCGGAAGAGGAGGCGGGAGCGCTGCGGCGGCTTCGCGTCAGCAGATGGGAGCGTTGTTCCCAGGGGGATTAGGGGGGAATATGGCGCAACCCGCGGCGGGACAGATGATGGGGGGTAACGGTATGTTACCGAATGGGGCGCCGATTTTGCGCGGCGCGGCGGCGGCGCAAGGATCGCAATACGCGGGAGGATCTTCGCAAATGATGGCCGGCGTGCCACCTGGGACGATGATTCCGACGCAGGGTGTGGGTTCGATGATGCCTGAGGCAGCGACGGCGGCGGCGCCCAAGGGACGAGCTAAGGCGCCGCCGAAGGGTAAAAAGCTCACCAAGGCGCAGCAGGCGGCGCAGGCGAAGCAGCTCGCGCAACAGCAACAGATGGCCCAACAGCAACAGGCGGCGATGCGCGGGCGCCAGCAACCGGGTAGTGGTGGGGGTGGTGTCGTTGCTAATTGGCGAGACATCAATGACGAGCAGTTACGAAAGGCGTACATCGTGAAACAGCAACGATGGCTTCTCTTCCTTCGACACGCGAGCAAGTGTCAGGCGCGACACGGGCACTGCCCCTACACGCCGCACTGTCACGTCGCGAAGCAGTTGTGGGAGCACGTGTTGAAGTGTACGCTGACGCAGTGCAACTATCCTCGATGTTTGGCGTCGCGTGAGTTGTTGAAGCATCATCAGACGTGCAAGGACGCTGGGTGTCCGGTGTGCGGTCCCGTGCGCAACGCCATGCTCAAGCAGCGTCAACAGGCGCAAATGCAAATGGCGCACGGCAACAAGAGAATGAAGCTCGATCACGATCTCGATCGTGGTCAACTCATGGTGAAGGGTACGAGCGGTTTGAAAACGGATCGCAAGCCAGGTGGCGAAGGGACGTCGTTAATGGAGTGCTTCACTCCGGAAGAAATCCGTACGCATCTCGCCGCCTTGCGTCTCGCCGACAAGGAAAAGGTGCAAGGTCAAGGTCAACCGAGCGCTCGTCAGCTTCAGAAGGAAGCTGAGCGGGCGGTGATCAACGCGACAGAAAGTTCGTGCCGTGCATGCGGCGTTGAACGATTGACGTTCGAACCACCGCCGCTTTACTGCTACAGTTGCGTCGGTCGCATCAAGCGCGGACAAGTATTCCACCAGATGCCTAGCCTCGGGGGCGAGACTCGAAGAGATGCGTGGTGTAACCCGTGCTTCAACGCCATCCAAGGGTATGTCGATGTCGAGGGTCAACGGTTTCCGAAAGCGACGCTCATCAAGAAGAAGAACGACGACGATCTCGAGGAGCCATGGGTGCAATGCGACTACTGCGAGGATTGGTATCACCAACTCTGCGTTCTTTTCAACGGTAGACGCAATGAAGGCGGTGAAGCGCCATTCACGTGTCCAAACTGCATCTTATCGCAGTTGGATAAGAACGAACGTCAAGTTACTGCTGAACGTCCGTCTTCACAACAGCCGGCGAGCTCGTTACCGAAGACAAAGATGTCGACGTTTTTGGAAGAACGCCTCGCGTCGAAGCTCTCGGCGGAACGCGTGGAGCGCGCGAAGCAGTTGGGCGTACCCATAGAAAACGTCCCGACCGCTGAGAACTTGACCATTCGTGTTGTGTCTCAAACACTCAAACAAATGGACACCAAGCCGCACTACTACGCCCACTTCAAAGAACAGGGCATTCCGGCGCACTTTACTTACCGTTCGCGCGTCATCCTCCTGTTCCAAAAGCTTGAGGCCACCGATGTGTGTTTGATGGCTATTTATGTGCAAGAGTATGATGACGAGTGCCCTGAACCGAACCGGCGAAGAATTTACCTCTCGTATTTGGACTCTGTCAAGTACTTCCGACCGGACAACGTCACCGTGGCCACGGGCGAAAACTGCGCGTTGCGCACGTACGTCTATCACAACATTCTGATTGCGTACCTGGACTATGTCAAACAGCGCGGCTTCACGTCGTGCTTTATTTGGGCGTGTCCGCCGTTCCAAGGAGACGATTACATTCTGTACTGTCACCCCAAGGTGCAAAAGACGCCAAAGGCTGACAAGCTTCGTGAGTGGTACCTCAAGATGTTGCGCTCGGCGCAGAAGGATGGCATCGTCATTTCAACTTCGAACGTGTACGATGAATTCCGACTCGGCAATCAAAATCACGATATTCGATGCGCCACTGAGTATCCGTATTTCGATGGTGATTACTTCTCCGGCATTGCGGAAGATTGGATACCGACCATCATGAAGGAACTCGAGGAGGCAAAGAACATCGAGGCGAAGACAAAGTCGTCCACGGTTAAGATCAGCGCGCGCAAGGCGGCCAAGGCAAAGAGTGGCACGATCGCCGCTGACGCTGAACTGAATAAAGAACTCATGAAGAAGCTCGGGACGACGATCAGCAACATGAGAAACGACTTCATGCTCGCCCATCTTGCGCACCAATGTTTGTGCTGCCGCAGAACCATCGCCGGTGCCAACCGCTATTACGCGACGGAAGGCACACCCTTGGTGCTTTGCGAAGAATGCAAGGAGACTGAAGATGCGATGCCAGAGAACGAAAAACGTTACGCTGGCCGCAAGCTCGAGTGCGAAAAGTGTGAGGAAATTCCCACGCTGACGAAGGAACAGAAGGACGAGGAGGAAAAGCTCGAGAGCGAATTCTTTGACACACGTCAAGCGTTCCTGTCCTTGTGCCAAGGCAATCACTTCCAGTTCGACTCGCTTCGTCGCGCCAAACATACGACCATGATGGTGCTGTATCACTTGAACAATCCATCTGAGCCTGCATTCGTCGCATCATGCAACGTTTGTTCACGCGAGCTCGAGCCCGGAAAGGGTTGGCGCTGCGAGACGTGCCCCGATTTCGATATTTGCGACAACTGCCGCATCAGAACTGGTCACCAGCACCCCCTCATGCGACAAGGTCGTACCGCCGGAGATCGCACGGCGTTGTCTCAAGCCGAGCGCGAGAACCGCGCGGCGCAGATCGAGCGAACCATGGAACTCTTGCTCCACGCGTGCAAATGCCGCAAAGAACGATGCGAAAACAGCAACTGCCCGAAAATCAAACACTTGCTCAAGCACGCCTTGAGCTGCACGGTCAAATCAGCAGGCGGGTGCCAGCTCTGCCGTAAAACGTGGACGCTGTTGCAAATTCATTCTAAGGGATGCATGGAGGACGACTGCCCCGTGCCCAGGTGCCGCGATCTCAAAGAGTACCGTCGTCGCGGTCAAGAACAAATTGAAGAGCGCCGACGCGAGCAATACAGACTTTACCTGAACGCCGCGCGATGAGCGCGCGACGATCAGAACAACACGATTAACGACATTCAAACGATATTCAAACACACACATTAGAAATACCACGTGTAACACAAAAAGCAAAAGTAGTCAAGTCGAACGAGGCGCGAGACGCGAGCGAGTTCGCCGCGAATTCAGTTGGCGCACAGACAACCGTCGCACGCCATCGTGCGACGCGCGCGCGCGATGTCCCTCCCCGGGCGCGCGATCGACGATGTAGACGAGCCCTCGTGCGCGAGGCGTCTGCGAGTGCACGGCAAGCCCCACGCGCGCGCCGGCGACGACGCATCCGAATCAGAATCGAACGAAGACGAAGAAACCGATTCCGACAACGAACGCGACGGTCGAGCGTTCGATGGACTCGAGCTCCTGCGCGAGGGAAGACTGGCGGAGAAAGTCGTCGCGTACGAGCGGTCGACGCTGGCGGGCACGAGCGATGGGTCGGGAGGACGCGGTGGAGGTACGGCGCGTGACGACGACGACGACGAGGCGACGGCGCGACGAAACCCGACCATGGCGGCGTTTTTGCGCATGGGCGGCGTGAACGAGAGTAGGAAACGGCGGCGAAAGGGGCGACAGAAGAAGTCGGCGCGGTCGAAGCAAGCGATGGAGGCAAACGATTTAATGAGTGATGCGACCATATTGTACGCGCGGGGCGAATACGCCGAGGCGGTGAGTAAGTTGCACGCGGCGATTGTGAAAATCCCGCATTCGAGCGAACCGTACGAGCAATTGGCGCTGGTGTACGAGGAAACGAACGATTTAGAAAAGGCGTTGGATAGTTACTCTTTGGCGACGGCGGTGAAGCGTGGGGTGGACCCGTCGATGTGGTATCGCATGGCGTCGCTGGCGGTAAACGTGAACAACAAAGATTACGCCATACATTGCTTAGCAAAGGCGGCGAGGTCTGACCCGCACAATTACGAGAATAAAATGGATCAAGCAACGTTGTATTCGGAGCTTGGAGATGCGAAAAAGGCGATTGAGCAACTTGAGTGGGTGCTGAAGGACGATTTGCCGCCGCTCGACGGCGCTATTTTGCGTGACGCCGTGGTCTTGCTCGCCAAGTTGTATTATAGTGCTGATATGCGAGATAAGGCTGAGCATGCTCTAGAGCACATGCTGAAAGCGTATCCACAGCACATCGACGCCACAGTGGTGAACATTTTGATTGAGTTGAAGATTGAGTTCCGCAAGTATTCCGAGGTACTAGAAATTGTCGAGCGTTCGCGCGCGAATATTTTAGAGCACGTCGACTCTGGACAGCTGCCTTTGGACATTTCCGTAAAACAAGGTCAATGTTTGCTTTACGAAGGACAAACGGAAGAAGGCATGGAGCGCATTGAAGAGCTCTTGCGGCACAAGGTGACTGAGTTTGATGACTTGTACTTTGACTGCGGAAAAACTCTGATGGAGGTTGGGTTGGCGTCGAAGGCGGAAGAGGTGTTCATGCACTTAATCGCGCTCGACGAGTACGACAATGTCGATATGTGGCAGCGCGTAGAGCGATGCGTTCAGCAATCGAGGGGCTTGCGCGCGGTAGTCGAATTTTACGACATGCTCCATGACAAGCACCCGAGCGACGTATTCATCGCCGTATCTCTAGCCGATTCGCTTTCGCGTTTTCAAGACGATGAAGAATCGTTGAGGCGGGCGAGGTCACTTGTGTCAAATTTAGATGACGTCGAGGTACAGAAATATGGCATTTTATTGCGCGTGACTGCTTTACAAAGAAAGCTCTTGAGCGAAGCCGAACTGACTGTCATCATTCCAGCTGCGTTGAAGCTCTTGGAAGACTTGAGCGAAAAAAGATCGCAACGCAAGCTCCAACGCGCGGGACAGGGGAGCGATGATTTCGTGGACGATAACGTTCGGATATCAGATGATGATGTGTTTGCTAATATTATAAGCGGTGCCGAGGTCGCTATTCGGCTCGGTCGACACGAAGAAGCGGGAACCATCGTGAATCATGCGCTTTCATTCTCCGCGGGGAGCGTGCTGACGCGAGAGCAGACGGCTTCGCTACGATACCTAAAGTCGCTCGTGGCGTACATGATGGGCGATTTGCAAGAGTCTGCGGCAAGCTGTCGTAGTGTCCTTGAGGTATTCCCGAATTCGGTAACGGTTTGGAACATGCTGATGCACATGGCTATCGATTATCCTCGAGCGCTCAGCGTTGGAACATCAAAGCTCGCCAAGCGTCTCGTCGCGAGTAGCCTCGACGATGCCTCACGCGAACGTCTGCTACCTTTGATGGCATCTGGGTACGTTCACACGTGGAACAAAAAGTGGTCTATAGCAATGCACGATTTCCTCACGGCTCTCACGATCGCGCCGAACGATCACGAGGTGAATTTATGTGCGGCGATTTCTCTTTTGCACATGGCAACGAGAAATTCAAACGAGCAGCAGCGTCACGCACTGGCGCTTCGAGCTGTCGTTCTGCTCGAACGTACCGCGGAGTTGAACACGACAAGCCCACAAGAAGGGATGTACAACTTGGCCCGAGGCCTGCAACATCTCGGCTTTCCGCACCTCGCTCGTCCGATTTATGAGCGTTGTCTGGAGATGCCGGTGAGCTCCGAGGCGGACGATTTGCGTCGCGAAGCGGCGTACAACTTATCCCTCATCTATCGTTCTTCGAACGCAAACGGCTTAGCGCGCGCGATTCTACGAAAGTATATGACGGTTTAGGCACCGATAAGAAACCGACTTGCGGCACGTAGTACAATGTGAAGATTACAAATCATTAGCGACGTTCATCGCTTGAACAAACCGGCAATGCGCGACGCCAACTCAGATGTCGTTGACGGTACACGACGCAACGTTGGGACTGGCGCCACCGCTCGAGCCTGTAACTGCGCCCGCAGGTGATTAACCTCCGACTCCAATCGCTGAATCGTCTTCGCTTGCTCAGTAATAATCGAACACAGTTTGATAACTTCCGACGTCGACTCCTCACCTTCGACCTCGACCCTCTCTAACGCCGCCGGCGACAACGCCCCGAGCATGCTTCCGAACATATCTAATCCACTTGCTGGCGGTTTCATCGTTGCCGTCGCCAGCGTTTCCAATCTCGGGCTCTTCATCCCACTCAACGGTCTTGGCGTCGGCGGTTGCGCACCGTACTTGCGCTGATTCATGATATACGACGTCGTATTTTTAGGTTTCTTCGGCGTCGTTCGCCGCCCGTCCGACTTTGTGCTCGACCGAGGCTTCTTCGCCACGCCCGCAGACGTCATCTTCGGCGTCTTTGGCGTCCTCAGCGCCTTGGGCGTCATATTTTTCTCCGTCAACTTCGCCGGCACCGTCTTTCCCCTCGTCGGCGTTTTCTGCAGCGCCGCGCGCGTCGTCGCGCGGTTCGCGGGGGCGACCTTCTTCTTCTTGTTCGACTT
>VMHT01205348.1_pt1 | contig 14796 bp, 12 predicted proteins | sample 4693611 | NCBI WGS metagenome assembly VMHT01 (sample SAMN12280063, study PRJNA550983) | marine metagenome | isolation source: seawater sampled from same location over 5 years 0.02-0.2 micron viral filtrate | place: USA: collected off the coast of southern California halfway between the port... ... | reverse complement strand
GGGTTTCTCGACACGATCAAAGGCGCTGGTAGCAAACGGCTGCTTGGTTCCGAAGAATACGGCCTGGGTGCTGCCGGCCATGTGTTCGGCCCGCAAGGAACCTTCGGGTTGATGATCGGGGCGGTACCCGAACCTTTCCGTGAGGGCATGAACGCAACCCTTGAAGAATGGGAAAACTGGTATCGGCAAACTGCCCGCCTTCCAGCTACCGCCATGACTGCTCTCAACTTGGCAGGGTCGCAGGAATACTCCACTGCGGCTGGTGCCCAACCGGAAAACCTGTTGCGTGGCGACATTTGGGATCGGGCATGGCAGATGACAGACCCGTCCGGCGGCGACACGCGGGCGAACACTATCGGCCGGGCGTTTTCCTTCCTGTTGGCCGACGTTGACATTCTGGACGAAGAAGAAGTCGCCCGGCATGAAGGCACCGCTTGGCACAACGCTGTGTCCGGCACGGCAGACACCATCGCCATGTTCACGTTGGACCCGCTGGTTGTCGGCGGCAAGGTCAGCAGAGTTATCCGGGGTGCCGGAGCTATCGGCCGGGTTGCTTCCCGGGCAGGGGTTCCCGGCACTCGGGCGACAATGAACGTGCTTGGCCGGCACCGGCCCGGTGGGGCTGCGGATCGGTTGTTGGTACGACCCTATGTGCGCGCCCGGTACGGGAAGAACCCGGAGAAAGTGACTGCCGCCGGGGTGGAGATGACCCGCCGGGAACTGCTGCTAGCTGGCGGTGAGCGCGGTGTCACAAACCGGCTTGTGACCCAACTTGCCAGGAGGGAACGGTATCTCCGCGAAGGTGGCCGGTTCGACCGGGTGCTTAGACGGGTGGATGACATTCTCGCAGACGCCGCCACTGAGGCTGGTGTCGCTGTCACCCATGCTTCCCATTCGGGCCGCGGGGCGGTTGTCGCCCGGTACTCGGATGAGGTTTACGACATCGCCGCTGGGAAAGTCAGGCAACGGTTCTTCTACAAGAACCCTCACGGTGCGGCGATCTCCAACATGCTGGTTCGCGCCTACGGCGGTGGTCGAGGGTTCACTTCGCCCGGCCGGCAGGCCGCGGAAGACGTAATGAGGTTCTTCCTCGGTGACAACGCGGCTATCGCCAGGATCGCAGACCAGTCGGATGAGGCCGCCAACTTCCTGAAAGGCATCTTCGTCGCTGACGGCACGGTCAGCACAGGGGTTCTCCCCGGCATGGTTGGTGGTCACGCCAACCAGCACGCCATCCGGCAGGCCCTCATGCCGCCCGACCCGGCGGTGTTCGCAGACGACATCGGTGAGCTTGCCGGCCGGTTCGACATTCTCGACCGGATGACCGGGGCTGGGGCTTACAACGCCGGTCGGAGCATTGTTCGCCAGTCGTACTGGTACACGAACGGGATAACCGGTAAGCCGTTCCGTTGGGTGTTCGACAAGCGCGCCCATCCGCATGTCATGTTTGCTTCGACCACTTCGGATCTGATGGTGGAACGGATGCTTCGTCAAGCCAAGGTTCACCCTGACGAAATCTCGAAGATCGTCGGCAAGTGGAACGGGATGGACGAGGCGGCCCGCCGACGCTACTGGCCGGTGCTGATCGAGAACACGATAAACGATGTGGTAAGACGCCACTTTCCGAACATGGCCGACAAGGACAGGGCCAGGTTTGTTAGGCAACTCGCGGAGGACTACGGGCAGAGCGCCCGGCACACCGCCGATGACCTGCGAGCGCATCACACGGGCAAGGCGCTGCTGGAACGGTTGGAAAACGGTTCGGTTAGCGCCACGACTGACCAGCTTGCCTTGCAGAAGATCGCTCAAACGCCGGAACGGCTGGCTGATGTCGGGTTCGTACCTGATTTCACCAGGCTGAACCGGGTTGCCCGCCGGGCCGACTGGGCGCAGAGGCTTCCCGGGGCGACCGCAGGGTGGGACACGGTTTACAGGGGTGTGGACGGGTTGGACTATTTGTTCACCGTGTTCTCGAACGTCTGGAAACCATCGGTGCTGCTCAACCCGAAATGGCCGATGCGGGTCGTTGGGGAAGAACAGTTACGCATGGCGGCGATCATCGGCGGCCCTGATGCCCTGTTCAACTTGCTGACCGGTAGCCGCCGTGACCTGACCGAATCGACGCTTCGCCGCCTGTTGAGCGAAGAAGAAATCCTGCGGATCGCCGGGGGTACTGATGTCAAAGCAGCGGTGCAGGTGCTTCTCGGGCCTCAAACATCTCACGGGTTGGCCCGGTTTGGGAGGGCGGCTCGTTCCGGGGTTCTCGGATTCGCGGTCGCTGGCGCACCGGGAGCGGCGATGACGTATGCGTTCTCGGCGTATCGAAACAACGCGATCATCGGTCGCCTCGCTAAGACGGTCAAAGCCCGCCGGGAGGCGTTGGATCTGCTCGCCGCTGGCGACGAGGTTGGGGCACGGATGGTTATGGAAGCCGCAGGGTTCGACAACTTGCAGATCCTCGGCATGGACATACGCCGCCACTACGGCAACCCGATAGAACCATTGTTGGAATGGGAGAACGCCGCCGGGTCGAACCGGAGCATGACGTACATGCTCGCCCACCAGGGAAGCCAGTTCAAGAACCGTGAAATAAGGATGCTCGGTGAATGGGATTCGATAGTAGGCCCGCCCCGAGGCCCCGCACGGAACAACCCTGAGAAGGTTGAAAAATACCGGCTGTGGTATGAGCGGGTTCTAAACGACCAGTTCGGCCGGTCGCCGTTCTCACGGATGTTCTACGACGACGCGCTGACCGACGACGACATCATCGCCTGGCTGTTCCACGGTCCCCGCCCGCAAGGCACCCGTGCGTCACAGGGGGTTCTCGACCAGTACGGGAAAGGCGGCTCGGGGGTTCTTGACGAACTGGGCTTATTGGATGCCACACCAGAAGATGTTGAAGTGCTGGTTGACGCTATTCGGGAGATAACGGAACGGTTGCTGCCGAAACTGGGTACAGGTGAGCTTGCTGGTTTGCGGGCTGCGAAAGCAGACGGTGTACGGATCGAACTGCGGCAGGTCATCGAAGCCCTCGGAGGTAAACAAGGGATAAAGCAGGTTCCGGCAGTTGGCCCGCCCGCCCCGGCCGGTGTCGCTTCGGTGTTCGGATCGGGCGCAGCGGCGGTCCCGCCGGGTGCCCCCGGTGGCGCACCGAAAACCTTGTATTGGAGCGACATCCTCCAACCGGTCCACAAGCAGGAAGAAATGTTCTACTCCGGCGGGTTCAAGGGCTGGTGGGAGAAACTGATGAATACCGGGATGCAACGCCTCGGCGGGCTACCCACAACACACCTGTCCCGCCACCCGCTGTTCCGCGCTGTCTACGCCGACGAGATGCAACGCAAGATTTTCAGCCTCAAAGCCGAAGCGGACGGCACCTACGCCCTCACTAAGGCCGGGCTGAAAGCAACGGAAGACGCCGCCCGGGTCACCGCGTTGAACGCCGTGAAAACCATGATGTACGAACTAGCTGAGGCCAGCAACTTCGCTGACTCGACCCGCCATTTCTTCCCGTTCTTCAACGCTTGGCAGGAGGTGTTGACCCGCTGGGTCGGGTTGACTGCCCACAACCCGGAGTTCGTTGCCAAAATGGCGATCACCTACCGGGAATCGGCGGGCCTCCCCGAATACACAGACCCCGAAGGCAACACCTGGATTTCAATGCCGATCCCCCCGTTTGCCAAAGGGCTGATAGATCACAGCCCGTTCTTCGGTGACGCCTTAGACCATGTTGAGGCGATCAACTTGAATCGTGACAGCGCGAACATGATTACCCAAGGTCTTCCCGGGTTCATGCCGACCATCGTGTTCGCTGCCGGCGAGGCCGCGAAACGCCACCCGAAGGTGGAAGAAACCCTGTCGTTCATGTTCCCGTTCGGGTTGACCCCATCGTCGCCGGAAGGGTTGCTGTCGGTCGGCACGGTCGAACAGTTCGCTCGGAGTGCCGCCCCGGCGTGGGCACGCCAGTTGTATTCTGCGATGAAACTCCAAGCTGATGAACTTGAATCAGGTATCCCGTCTTTAGCGGACCCGTGGGAAGACCGGTCGGCTAGCGCCACGATGCGGTACATCGGCATGGCGTGGCTGGTGCAAATGGAAAACGGCGAAATGCCGCAACTCGACTTTGATGACAAAGCTGTGGTGGGCGGCTTCTACCGGGACATCGCCCATGCTGCCAGAGCGCACGCTTCGCTGATGGCCTTCGTGAAACTGGTGTCCCCAACTTCGGTCAAGTTCATCTCCCCCTACCAGGATGAGATCGACATAGGTCGCCGGTTCTACAACGAGAACCCTGAAACCGCCGACGAGAAGATGATGGAACACCTAGCCGCACAGGGCATGGAAGGGTTCTTCTACCTGACAGCGCGGGCCACGCAATCCAACGAAGGGTTGCCGCCGACAATGGACGCTGTTGAATACCGCGACGAGTACGAAGACCTTTACATGGACTACCCGGAGTTGGGTGGTTTGATCCTCGGGTTCGACGGTGGTGGCAGTCCGAGGATGCGCGCAGAGTTCCTGTCGGCCGCCTACGAGAACCAGATGATGAGTGAAACATTCCCGGGGTCCGGGGTGAAGCAGCGGGACCGGTTCACGTTCTACGAATGGCTGGTTGACCCGCCGATCCGTCAGGGGTGGTCCGAGTATCGGAAGATCAACGACGAGTTTTACGGGTGGTTGGACGCTGAGGACATTCCGAACAAGGGGGTGAAGGAAGCACAGCCGTTCGTCGTGTTACGGCAGATAGCGGTGGATGAACTCGCTGAAAGCAACCCGCTCTGGCATGGGGACTACATGGCCCAAGACCCGGAGTGGGAGAAGCGGATTGAAGGGATGCGGGTCATAGCTGACGATCCGCGTTTCGTCGGCCGGTCTGACATTCAAGCGTTGGGCGCATATTTGGATCAACGCGACTGGTTCACCGGGCTTCTAGCGGAACAGGCGTTTGAGGGTAGGTCGCACAAACTGGACTCCACCGCCAACCAGGCTTTGCGAGGCTTGTGGGACACTATTGTTGAGGACATGCTGGCTTCTAACCCGACGTTCCGTGACCTCCATGAGCGTTGGTTCGAGTTCGACATGCTGACTTCGGAGACATGGCCGAAAGATCAGCAAGAGAAGATCCGGTAGGGACCAAAGATGGCGACACCAAGCTTCAAACAGAAGATCACCGACGACGGGACTCTCGATTGGCTCTATTCGGTGTACCCGAAAGCGATTGTTGACGACATTGTTGGTACCCGAAGCGACACGGCGCTTGCGGCATTCATCGCAGAAGCCATCGACATCCACGGCGAGCCGGAAAAAGAATGGACCGACAGGGAATACTGGATTCTCAACAACACCGATTTCGTCGGTGACACAGAACTCCGCGACAGCGGTGCCCCGGATCGGACTCTGAGCGACCTGTACGACGTTCGCGAGATGCTGATGAAGCACTCCCCCGAAACCTACCGGGAGTTGAACGAGGCGCTGTTCGCTAACGGATGGTACGGGCAGGGGGCCACCGCCGAATCGTTGGACAACCGTGGCGCTAGCGAAAGAGCGTTCCACAGCGCCGTCAACGAGCTTGTCGGACAGTCGAACTCGTCCCCGATCCGCTGGGAGGGGATGCTGCACGATGTCCTGATGACAAAGGGGACTATGGAGGACGTAATGGCCTCCCTGTCTGTGGACTTCTCCAACCTCGGCAACACCCCGTTCACCGACACAACCACAGACGGTGAAATGCGGCTCACCGAAGACCAGATCAACAGCATGGCCGGCCACGCAGCGCAAACCGTGTTCGGTCGTGCCCCCAGCGACCAGGAAAAGACGATGGTTCTAAACTTGGTTCGCGGCTTGGAAGCCTCAGGTGTTCACAGGCCGGATGCTTCTGATGCGCGGGCAGAGTTGCGGCGGGGCGCTCCGGTGGAGGCGAGGACTCAGGATATGTCAGGTGTGTTGCAGAACTTCATGTCGATAGTGGCGGGCAGGTAGACATGGCTGAGGTTGAAACAGCCGAGGCGATCTTTGACGCCGACTATGTGACCGGTGCTGTTCGTAGAGAGTTCCCTGGTCTGAGCGACGATCAGGTGACCGAAGCGGTGCGCGGTCTTGAAACCGGTGAATACACCTTCGAGAGTCTAAGGAAGTTGTTTGCCTTCATCAGCCGGGATGAAACGGCCGAGGCGATTATTGACGTTGGGTACATAGCGTCGCGGTTGATGGAGATATTCGCAAAAGCCGGTCGGCCCATCTTGCAAAAGCACGCCGATATTTGGGCGAGGACAATAGCCGGGGGCCATGCCACGTTCCAAGAGGTCGTTGACCAGGGTATGTCGCTGGATACTGCTGAGGCCCAGCCGCTTGAAACTTTCGACGCCGATTTTGTGACCAACGCTGTTCGCAGAGAGTTCCCTAATCTGAGCGATGTTCAGGTGACCGAAGCGGTGCGTGGCATCAAGGCCGGCGAGTATTCGATATTCACTCTCAGAGATTTGTTTGCCTATCTTGGGTCAGATCAGCAGCGTTTGGATTTAGCTGCCCCCGATGACGGCGACGGCGACCCTGACGGCGACGGCGACCCCGCTGGCGACCCCGAACGTACCGTAATCAGTCGAGTCGATAACGGTGACGGAACAGAAACGGTCACCTACTCCGACGGCACAGTCGAAATCCTCACCCTCGGTCTGCCCTCGGTAGAAGAACTAACAAGCCTGCTGGGTTCGGCGGTTCTCTCAGAATACGCCAGCGAGTTCGGCTACTACGGGTCGTTCCTCTCCCACCCGCAGGTCGGCCCGATCCTCCTGCTTGCCGCCCACAACGAATGGTCGTTGGAGAACTTACAGAACGAACTGCTCAAACCCGATGTGGACTACAAGAAAACATTGGAACGCCTCCAAGAACTTGCAGATTACGGCTACGACCTTGACGAGTTCGGGCTGGGCCAGGAACTTATGGACTTCCTGCTCGCCTACGAAGGCACGGGGGAAGACCATTCCTGGTGGCGTACCACGGCCCCAACGAAACGGGTGTGGGACATGCTGCTCGCGTCAGACCCGGCTAAGGCAGAAGTGCAACTGCAAGCCCAAATGGATGTCCTACGAACCGAAGCCAACACGCTCCGTATGACGATCAGCGAAGAACGGTTACGGCAGCTTGCCACGGACTCCATTGTCCAAGGCTGGGACGGAACGGACATCTCACGGAACTTGCTGGCCGAATCCCAATGGGATGCGGGTGCCGCCGAAACTGGTGCTATCGGGGCGAACATGACTTCGATCCGTCAACTGATCGACCGGTACATGCTGACCTACGAGGACGCCATCGTTGAAGACTGGGCGCGCAAGATTTACCTCGGGGAAGAATCCTTGGATGTTCTGGCAGAAGACTTCCGCGAGGACGCCAAGATGAACTTCCCGACATTGGCCGACAAGATCGACCGGGGTTACACCACCCGGCAACTGTTCAGCCCTTACGCTCAGAAGATCGCCGGGATGCTTGAAGTGCCATCTACGGCCATCGACTTTGTGAACGATCCGAAATACACGCCGATCATCGACTATGTGGCCGGTGACGGTGAACGTCGGGCGATGACCCTTTCGGAAACCGGCGAATACATCCGTACCAGCGAGTTGACCCGTCCGTTGTGGGAGCAGACCGACACGGCGAAAACGGCGGCCCAGTCGTTCGCTGACTTTATTGCTAAGAAGTTCGGGGGGTTGGGCTGATGGCTACTGGTGCGGTGTGGACACAAGACCCAGACTCTCCTGACGGGCCACTAGCCGGGTGGGTGCTACAAGACCCCGGTACGTCTGGTTTGCCACGGGGGACGATTATCCCGTGGAACGCTGACACCGAGCATTACGCCCTCACCGGCAATCTTCGTATCGCGGGTACGGAAGATGAAGGTACGCCTGCTGCAACGGCAGGGTTGACAGAAGATCCGGCTCCGGACTGGGCACACATCTCACCTGAGGATATTGCACCTGGGGGTGGCACCGAAGGACTCGCAGAACTAGCCCGCGCCGCAGCGCCCTGGACGGGCATGTCCCCTTACGAGATTCTTGCCCAAACCATCGAGTTGGCTGCCACGTTCGGTGACCTTCCCGGTGTGGCCCCAGGGTACGAAGGCAGCCTGACCGCCAACGAGGTCGAAGGTTGGGTCAACGCCATTCAGGAATCCGGCGACCCGTGGGGGGTGGTTGAGGAAATCCGGCACAACATTCTCCAGTACCGGGTCACGCCTGCCCTAGTGGCAGAAACCTACGGGATCACCGTTGAAGAAGCAGAACTGCTCACCGCCCCGGGTGGCGACATCAAAGCGTTCCTCGACAGCGACAAGACCGAAATCGTGGACCGGAAGACCGGGGTCGTTACCACCATTGGCGACGGTACCGACGGTGAGCCTTCTAGCACGGAGCTACGAAGCGCCACCGACATCGTTCGCAACATCCTCGAAACCTACGGGCTAGGGGAACTTCTAAACGACCCGGACCTCGACCTCATCAACCTGTGGGTGACCACCGGGGACGCGGATGCCGTGTGGGCACGCGTCCGACAATCAGACCCGTACAAAGACCGGTTCCCCGGCATGGCCGCCCTGTCCGAAGCCGGCCGGGCCATCAGCGAAGGCACCTACATCGAACTGGAACGCGGCTACATCGAGATAATGAACGCTGCTGGCATCGACCCGGGGTTCTACGACGAACCCTCCGATTTCGGTGCGCTGATCGGCGGCGATGTGTCCGTCAACGAGTTCAACCAGCGTGTCGCCCTGGCCGTCGAGGCGACAACCCGGATGACCTCCGAGGTCAGGGAGGAACTATCGACGTACTATCCTGAGATCACAGACGGTGATTTGACTGCCTATTATTTGGACCCGGAGAGAGCCACAAACATCTTTGAAGAACGGGAAAAGTTAGGAGCGGCCCGGATCGGCGGGATAGCCGTCGAGACTGGGTTCGGTTCTGTTTCCCGTCAAACCGCTGAACGTCTGCGTGCGGCAGGGGTTACTGAAACAGCGGCTCGTCGGGGGTTCCAAGCAATAGCGCCGTCAACGCTGGCTGAGGAAACCGCGTCTGAACAGTTGAACATCGACCCGGCGACCGGTCGGCCAGGAGTAGCCACGGTCAGGGTGGACGGGCAGGTCGGTACTTTTGACGCTGATTGGAGCGGTGACATCACCCGTGGGGAACTTGTCGGAGCGGAGTTCGGTACTGATCCGCAGGCGGCTCGACGTATCGAAGCACGCCGGCAGCGACGCCTCGCAGATTTCGCCCAAAGAGGCGGCCCGGCGATGACCGGAGGCGGCTACACCGGGCTGGGAACTGCCACCTGACCCCATGTCCAAGATGACCAAGCTCATCATCTCGGTCACCGGACTGCTCGTCGCTATCGGCACCTTGATAGGCACGATCTCAATGACGATAGGTGAGGGGCCTGAACCTGGGGGCGGGGTGGTTGTCATCTTGCAAACGCCTGAGCAGTACGCCGAGTTCTTTGCGAATCACCCATCAACAGGGTGAAGCCCGCCCCTCATCGCATACTTGTAGTTACACCGTTGTAATCACCTGCTATGGTTATCGCAGACGCATCTGGCCGCCTACGGGTGGGAGCTATCTGTGTCACGGCCACCAGCCCGCCTCCCGGGTTGGTGTGGAACCGGAGGGAGCGGACATAGATGGCTGAGGCAACCGAAACCGAGGTCGTCGGACTAGACGAGGACGGTCAGCCGAAACGCAACTTCCGGCGAACCCTCGAAGACAAGGCGAACACAGCGGAAAGCCAACTGGCCGAAGCTTTAGCCGAACTCGACGGGTTGAAGCGGACAGAAGCGTTCCGGTCGGCAGGAATCAACCCGAATGATCCTCGCCAGGCATACTTCGTAAAGGGGTACGACGGTGAGATCGACCCGGAGCCAATCCGGGTCGCAGCGGTCGAAGCGGGGTTTCTCACCGAAGGTGGGCAAGCCCAGCAGTTTGGGACGCCAGATGTGGTTGCAGCACCCAATACGGGTGAGGCGATCACACTCCACCAGGAGCTAGCGGCTCAGAATAGGATCGCTCAGGCGGGAGTTCAGGGACAGGCGGTAATCCCACCGGACCTGAACGAGAAGATTCGTGCCACGACCAGCGAAGCCGAACTAAAGGCTTTGATGCGTTCTCACGGATTCGAGTTCGACGTTCAAGATTAGGGGCCTCCTGTTCCCTAAGGACAAACAAACAAGATGGCTTACACGCAAAAGTCATCGGTCGCGTCCGACCAGGTAGCGTTCGAACAGCTAGCGTATTTCGCTCTCAGGGCTAACACCCTGCATGAGGACTACGCGACGGTGAAAGCCACCCGTCAGACCCATCGCGGGTCCGGGGTGACGTTCACTATTTACGCTGATCTTTCGCAGGCCACATCGGCGCTCACCGAGACATCAGATGTCACCGCAGTTGCCCTCTCCGACAGCACCGTCACGGTGTCTCTCGTAGAGTACGGCAACGCCGTGGTGACGACGGCTGCCCTTCGAGGCCAGTCGTTCTTCAACGTCGATTCCGACGCGGCGAACATCGTCGGATACAACGCAGCCGATTCTCTGGATCAGGTCGTCGCAGACCTGCTCTACGCCGGCAGCAACGTCACATACGTCGGACAGTCAACCCGTGGGGCGTTGCTCACCAGCAACAACTTCACATCGTCGGCTGTCAGGGAGGAAGTCGCGGCGCTTCGCACCGCTGCTGTTCCTACCTTCAACGACGGCTACTACGTCGGATTCTGTCACCCGGATGTGGCTTACGACTTCATCGGGCAGACCGGTGTGGCCGACCTGCGTTCGTTCCAGATCCGTCAGGAAGCTGACAAGGTTCGGAAGGGTGTTATCGGGACGTTTGATGGCGTCACGATGATCGAAACTCCCCGTGCCCTCCTGGTTGCCGACGGTGGTTCGACCACCAACGATGCCTATGGCAGCGTTATCATCGGCCAGCAGGCGATGGCGAAGGCTTACTCCACCATGTACGGGGCAGACCCGTCGGTGGTGTTCGGTCCTGTGACCGACAGCCTGCGTCGCTTCCAGCCGGTTGGCTGGTACGCCATGTGCGGTTACGGCCGCTTCCGTGAGGCTGCGATCCGTAGGATCGAGACAACCTCCACTATCGGGGCCAACAGCTAGTCCCGGTAACAGTCGTTGACGGGGGCCGGAGTAAGGCGCAGAGGCTCCGGTCCCCGCCAACCACTAGGATGATGCTGTGCCGAACAAGACGAAACCAAAGAAGCAGATGAAACGGCGTAAGCCGCGTAAGGTCCGTTACTGATGGGCAAGTATTCTTCTGTTGGTTTCCTGGTTCGCCGTGGCACTTCTAAGACCACGAAGGTTCGCAGGGATTCCGACGGCCAGTTCGGCGGGGTCCAAACCGAGCATTGGGATGGGCGTTTAGACGCTAATGTGGTTCCCGAGTCGGTTGAAATAAAGGTCGCCGTAGGAGGTGACGAGTAAATGGCAGTAACAGCTTCAGGCTTATTTGTCCTCACCTTCCGAGACATCCTCGACGCATCGCAGTTGGCGGTGAACACCGGGTCGGACACGATCAAGGTGGCGATGATTACCAACTCATCGACACCCAACTTTGAGACTCACGACCATTGGTCTGACCTGTCCAGCAACGAGGTTTCTGGTTCGGGTTATTCGGCTGGTGGTGCGACGCTCGGGTCTATCACCCTGGCGAACGCTTCGGGGACGTTGAAGTTTGATGCCGCTGACACATCGTGGACTACGGCGACGATCTCGTCGGCCCGTGCGGCGGTCGTCTATGACGACACGCTGACCAACGATCCGTTGATTTGTCTGGTGAACTTTGGTGCCGACTATGCGAGTTCGGCCGGCACGTTCCAGATCACTTGGAATGCTTCGGGTATTTGGACTATCGACTTGACGCCGTAGGAGGCTGACTGATGGCTACTGCCTACCCCGGCGCTCTCGACACAACCGGTTCCCAGCTTCGCACGGACATAGCGTCAACTGACGACCTGGATGCGAGCGGCAAACAGCACGATGTGATGCATGTCAATGCTCACGGGGCGGTTGTCGCTTTGGAAACGAAGCTTGGCCTGACCGATTCGAACGCTGCTGCTAATGCGGTGTTGGTTGGTACGGGTACGTCTACTACAGCGTGGACGACCAGCCCTACGGTTACTGGCACGTTGACGGCGGGGGTAGCTGTCGGGCAGGCCGTCGATTTGGACCGCAAGACCGCTGATTACACTCTGGTCCTCGCTGATGCCGGGAAGGTTATTGAGATAAACAGCGGGTCCAGTGAGAATGTGACGATCCCACCGAACAGTGGTGTCGCCTTTCCGCTTGGTACGCAGGTTGTGGTCGTTCGGTTGGGAGCCGGTGCGGTCGTTATCACAGAGGGTTCCGGTGTGACTACCCGGTCGGATGGCGATAAGAACAAGATCAAATCACAGTATTCGTCTTGTGTGCTTATCAAGCATGAAACGGACGAGTGGTACATCCTCGGTAATCTGGATTCGTAATGGTTCTCTCCCAAGCCTTACTGGGGGCGGTCGTTTCGTCTGGTGCCGCTGATCCTCCAACGTGGTATGTCGGTATCGCATCCCACGACTTCGCAGGTTCAGAAACCTCGCTCACCTTGACATCAACCGGCGACGGTGGAACGGGCGACTTCAGCCAATACATGGATCTGGAGATTGTGTCGTACACCCGATTCAGTTCAGGCGGTGCTGCCAGCGGGACGCTGATTGTTGAACCCAACGGAGATACCTACGATGGCAGCAACTATCAGACGCAACGCTTGAACGGGAACGGTTCGTCGTCTGCCGGAATAGGTTGGGCCGGGTACATCATCGTGGAGATGGAAGCGCCTGGGAGTACGAGTACCGCTAACACTTTCGGTGCGGGGGTGGCCCAACTGTTTGACATCAACTCTGGGAAATGGAAGCAGGCTCTAGGTTCGAGTGCGGGCGATCTGGACGGTTCTGGCGATGTCGGGTTTATGACTGCTACTTGGAAGGACACAGGAGCGATCACCTCGTTGAAGTTTCGGGGAACTGGCGACCAGACGTTCGCTGCGGGGAGCCGCATCGACGTATTCGGTGTGAAAAGGGCAACTGCCTGATGGCTGTGTACGAAGCAATCGAAACGGTGTATTTGGACGCTGATCAGGCGTCGGTGACGTTCTCGTCGCTCGGTTCCTATGAGCATCTCCAGATACGGGTATCGGGACGACACAACAGATCGGGTGGTGGTGGATCCTCTATCTACATCCGTTTCAACGGTGACACTGGTTCCAACTATTCGACTCATACCACGCAGGCTTACAACGGCACCAACGAAAACTCTGATGCGTACACGGGGCAGGCTTTCGTGTATGCGGGTGGGCGCATCACGGGGCCGTTGACACCAGACTCAGAGAACTACGCAACGTCCATAATCGACATTCTGGACTACCGCAACGCAAACAAGAACACGGTGATGAAGCAGATGAGCGGCACCCTCCTTGACTACGAGAGCGGGTCGCTTCTCTGGTTCAGTTCGTCGGTGTGGGATAACACGGCGGCGGTGACCAGCATCCTGCTGTACCCGCCGCACGATGACTTTCTGGATGACACATCGATGACCCTCTACGGATTGAATAGTGCGAACTGATGGCTTTCACGGTTATCGACCACACCGAACTCACGGGGTCTGAAACGTCATGGACTAAGACCTCCATCCCGTCGTCCTACGACCACCTGTACCTCATCTTTTCAACTCGCACCGACTCCCCCAGCGGTGAACGTGATGAGGCAGAGGTCATCCTGAACAATGACACTGGTACCAACTATTCGCTCACGCAAATGTGGGCAGGGGAGAACGGGTCTGGGGCTGGATCACAGCAAACCACAGGCGACGAAGAAATCGCCAAGATTTACATCAACGGGGACGGCAGTACCGCCGACACGTTCGGCGCTGGCACCCTGTGGATTCCAAACTATGCGAACACAACGGGCTACAAGCAGGTTCTCACGCATGCAGCCTGCGAGGGTGCTACGACAACGAACTACCGTTGGGGGCTTTCTTTGTGCGCTGGGTTGTGGGCCAGCACGGCAGCGATAAACCAGATCACGTTGCAGCCAGTCACCGGCACGAACTTTGTCCAATACAGCACCTTTACCCTCTACGGCGTCACGGGCGCATAGGAGACAGAAATGGCACTAACAAAGATTGTCGATGGGGTCCAGTACGACCTCACGGAAGTTGAGATAGCGGAACGGGAAGCACGCCGTGAGGCCCACGACCTAGACATGAACCGTGTCAGGAGTCAGCGTGACGGCCAGTTGCGTGGCTCCGACTGGACACAGATCGGTGACGCCGCGTTGGGTGACCATACTGCTGAGGAATGGGCGACCCACAGGCAGGCTCTCAGGGATCTACCGCAGACGTACAGTCGTGTGTCTGAGGTGGTGTGGCCGATGGACCCGCCGACACAGGCCGCTTGGGATGCTGCTGAGGCAGCCCGTCTAGCAGCGGAATAACCCATGTCCGATGATGTGGTTGACCAACTAAAAAAGGTCCAAGTCTCCAAACTCACCTTGGGTTTGGTCGGGAGCATCATCGCCGTTAGTGCCGTTGTGACCTGGAACGCCGCACAGGTGGCTAGCCGAATAGATACTTTGGAAGTTGCCGTAGCAAACATCGAGGTCGTGGACACCAGCAACCTTGTCACCACCTCCCAGCTACTAGCAGCAATCCAAGCCATTCCAGAACCGGAACCGGTTGACCTGTCCCATCTGGCTACCACCGACATGGTTCAATCCTTGGTT
>VMHT01037469.1_pt1 | contig 14796 bp, 24 predicted proteins | sample 4693611 | NCBI WGS metagenome assembly VMHT01 (sample SAMN12280063, study PRJNA550983) | marine metagenome | isolation source: seawater sampled from same location over 5 years 0.02-0.2 micron viral filtrate | place: USA: collected off the coast of southern California halfway between the port... ... | reverse complement strand
ATATATAAAGCTACACAGGAGCGTGTTAGATTGGGAATGGTTTGACGATGGCAATACCTTTCGATTATTTATGTATTTATTATTAAAAGCTAATCACAAAGAGAGAAAATACAGGGGAACAACTATAAAAGCAGGGGAAACGGTGACAGGATTAAGTGTATTATCCAAGGAAACCGGGCTAAGTATTCAGCAAATCCGCACAAGTATAAAGCGCCTAAAATCAACAAACGAAATAACAAGCGTCTCCACGTCTCAAGGTACTAAGATTCAGGTAGTTAACTACGCCAAGTATCAACAGCCAACAAGCGAATCAACAAACAGCCAACAAACAACTAACAAACAAGTAACAACTAACAAGAATGAAAAGAATGAAAAGAATGATAAGAATAAAAAGAAAAATATAAAAAAGATTGAGATTCCTGTTTTGTCAGATTCTCATAAGAATGATTTATTTAAGGAGTGGCTAGATTATAAAAAAGATTTAGGGAAACCCATAAAGACAAATCAGGGAATGAAGCAACTCGCTAAGCAGTTTGAAGAGAACAACTCTTTACTTATCCGTAAAAATATGGATAAAAGTATAGCTAACGGTTGGCAGGGTATTTTTTATGATAACAACAAAAGTACAGGAGGTAATTTAGCGAAGGATATTGTAGCATCTAAATTGAAAGAGCTACTACCTGAACCTCCAAAGCCTGATAATTATGATACTCCTGAAGGACAGGAATATATTAGAGTATTCCAGCATAACCTAGAGGTAAGAAGATGGAACACAAAACACGTTTATAAAGGATAAAAAATGGATATAGTAAAAAAGGAAGAGATTAGAGACCGTCTAATGGATTATTATCAAACAGGTGGAGGTGTAGTGTACAATTTAGGATTAAAGAGCTTAGCGCCATTCTATAGCATCAAAGAAGGAGGTTGTACGGATTGGTCAGGATTACCGGGAAGTGGTAAGACAGAATTCCTACTAGATTGTTTGAAGTACTGCTCTAGACATTACAGACACAAGCACTTAATCCACATGCCAGACGCTGGGACTATTGAGGAGGTTATAGCTAAGCTTATACACAAAATGAGCGGCAAGCAGTTTGAGGAGTTCTATATCAATGCAGACGGAAATAAGGTACTTATCGAGAACAGGGTAACAGCTGAAGAGATGGATTACTACCTTCCAATAGTTTTGGAGTACTTCAAAATCTTAGACCCTAAAAAGGGTAACAACTCGAAAGCAGTAAGTCCTAAAGAGTTCTGGCAGTTTGCAGTAGATAATCAAAAAGAACTCGGCATCTTTTCTGCTGTTATTGATTCGTGGAACTACATGTCTCACCCTGTACCGGCTGGCATGAGATACGACCAATATCTTGAGGATTGCCTATCTTTCAGAAATGAGTTATCTGAACGCAACTCATTACACTTTCATACCATTATACACCCTAAAAGCGGCAAGAAGATTGACGGACAAACACAGATGCCTGATATGCACGATTTAAAAGGAGGTTCTGAATGGGCGAATAATGGAAAATCAATAATAATGGTTCATAGAGAATTCGGTTCTACGTCTACTGCTGTGAAAATAAACAAGGCGAAGCCTAGGATAGTGGGAATACAGGGAGAGGTTCAGTTCTCTTACGATGTTAAGAAGGGTAGCTTTTATGAATTTATAGACGGTCAGAAGAAATTCGCAGAGCCACAAGCTGCACCTGTTTCTAATTTAAATATGTATCAAAATAAAGATTTTTAAGATGGTGAAATTTAATAAAATATCCAGCTACCAAAGTGAGATTATAATAAATGACAATGTTGTCGGAGTCATGGAGCTTGTGGGTCAGCAATACTATGAGATAGAAATAGACTATTTTAGATTCAGTGTTCCTGTATCAGAAAAGAGAATAATAATAGGAATGATAGAAAAGGTGTTTAAGGCTTTCAGAGATAGAGAGCGGAGAGCTAAGAGACCCTTGAGGCCTTATTCACAATTTAAAACTTTATCATAATGGCAAAATGTAAGAACTGTAAGGCTGTATTTGAACCTCGAAGCTTTAACCGTAAATTTTGCGATGCGGATGAATGCAATAATCTATATTTTGAGGAGCTAAAAAAGAAAGCTTTAAGTAAATGGAACAAAAAAAAGAAAGCTAAAAAGGAGGAGCTTAAAACTGTCTCCGATTTAATGAGGGAAGTGCAAGTAGTTTGCAACTCTTTTATCAGAGAGCGAGATAAAAATAAAGGTTGCATATCATGCGGCTGTGATTTATCTGCTAAGTTTGACGCCGGTCATTATTTCAGCTCGTTTGGCCATAAAAATATAACATTCAATATAGACAATATCCATGGTCAGTGCGTCGCTTGCAATCAGTATAAACATGGAAACCTCATACAGTACCAGATAGGCATACAGAAAAGAATAGGAGCGGAAAGGCTGCTTAAATTACATGAATTAGCGCATAAAGAATACAGGCCTACAAGGGATGAATTAAGAAAATTAAAAAAGAAATTTCAAGAAAAGCTTGCAGCATTAAAGAAGAATGCTTAATTTTACAAAAAAAAACACAATTATGAACACATTTAACGAAGAATTAGAAAAAAGAAAAGTGAGTATCTATCGCAGTCTATCTGCATTCCAGCAGGATTGCCCTGTGATTGCTAAGGCAACAAGTGGCCATAACTACAAGTATGCTGACCTTCCAGCTATCTTTGAGGTTATCAATCCGCTTTTAGCGAAGCATGGTTTAGGATTTACTCAATTACTACAAGGGAACTCAATCCAGACTATTTTATTCCATGTAGAAACCGGTGAGACTATTGAGAGTGTTACAGAGATTCCACAGGACGAAGCTAGCCGGATGAATATTTTCCAATCTGCCGGGTCGGGTGTGACGTATTTCCGTCGCTACTCCCTTAGCTGTTTGCTCGGGATTGTGACAGATGTAGATACAGATGCAGCTAAGCAGCCTCTACCTAATGACAGATTTGAGAAAGCTCTTACAGCAATCGAGAAGGGGACAATCAAAAAAGAGCAGATTATTAACGGCTTCAAGTTAACGCCTGAGCAACTTAAAAGATTAGGATAATGGAAGAGTTAAAGATAAGAGCTTCACAGCTTGGTAAGCTAATGGCAACAGATAGTAAAACAAGTATCACTCAGAAGCAGCTGGTAACCTTAAATGGGTTACTAGCTAAGATTCAGCTAACAGAGAAACAAGCAGAATTGAGAGATGTATTGCTACTCAAGAGAGATGCAGAGCCAGAACTCAGCAAAGGAGCAAAGAGCTACATTACAGAGCTATATTTAGAGCGTGAGTTCGGTATTAAGCAAGAGATAAACTCCAAGTACTTAGACAAAGGTAACGAAGTAGAGGAAGCTTCCATAGAGCTTACTAGCATACTACTAGAAAAAGACTTTCTATTTAAGAATGATGAGTATTTTGAGAATGATTTTGTACAGGGTACTCCTGACGTATTGACAGGTGACAGTGTTATAGATGTTAAATCTAGTTGGTCTGCTGCTACTTTTCCCTTCTTTGATACTGAATTAAAGAATAGTTTATACGAATGGCAACTAAAGGCCTACATGTGGCTAACAGGCAGGACTAAAAGCTTTCTATGTTATTGTCTTGTTCCTACTCCTCAAAACTTAATACTTGACGAGATGAGAAGAGTAAGCTGGAAACGTGGAGAGGGTGCAGAAGTATCCAGAGAAACAGAGGACGAGGTTATTAAATACTTTGACATCTCAAAAATCCCAACAGAGAAAAGAATTAAAGCCTTTCAGGTTGACTTGACTGTAGAGGATATTCAAAAAATGAAGGCGGCCGTTAAGATGGCTAGAGAATTCTATAAAACATTATCTTAAAAAACACAATTATGAAAAACACAATTTTAAACACAGCAATCTTAGTATTAATCTCTACTGCTTTTATCTCATGTGAGAAGGAAGCTCTACAACCTGAGCCGGTAATAACTGAACCGGTTACAATCTACGACTGTGAAGCTAGTCAGGAATTATATGACTCCTTAGCTTTCAATCATCAGCTTAATGGTGTTGCTTGGATGAACACTGTAGATGTTTCTGTTAAGGATTCTTTAGCTCTGGTATTGATAGATGGTCAGAACGTAATAGATGAGCTTTTAGCCGAAATGATTTCAAACGGCTGCTTCTAAGTTATTGACGGATTAGAGAGTTATTAACGAACACTTGCATGTACTGAGATGTATGTGTATATTTGAATCAACAAACAAACAAACAAATAAATAAAAAGTAAAGATGGAAAATTTCAAAGTAAAAGGAACGATTTCAGAAATCACAGAAATCAAAACACTAGACAATGGTGCAGCAGTATTGGACTATGTAGTAGACACGACATCAGAAAATGGTTATGTAACTAGAATGAAGTTCGGAATGTACAAAAAAGCTGAGTATGTGGAACACATTAACAACTTCGTGAAGTTCAACAAAATTGGAGATGTGGTTTCTGTGGAGTTCACTATTCGAGGTCAAGAGTACAACGGTAAAGTTTACAACAGCTTGAACCATTGGAGATGTGACAAAGTAGAGATGAGCGAGTCTGTAGCTGTTGAGCCTGCAAAAGAAGATTTGCCGTTCTAATGACTAGCGAGGACTTAATGTTAAGTATATTGAGCAAGCCTAATGGAAGCGGAGAGACTGCTTCTGTTGGGTTTGTTCAGGACTTGCACAGATTTGCGAAGGGTAACGTTGAAATCATCAAAAGTATCAAAGACCCACATAAATCATTTCAAGCTATAACACTCAAGAATCAATTAATCCAGCTGCTAGAAGAGTATGATTCCATAAAGAGAGGAGCAGTTAATTCAACAAAAAGAAAATGAAAGATAAGTTTTACATAATAGACTACGGTAAGCAGACAGCCGAGCTGGCAGAGTTCCAAATTAACATGTTGAAAGATGCAGGCGCTCATGTTGTGATATATCTTACCGACCTTCCTAGCGTTCTAATGATTCAAGAAATAGAGCAGGAGGAATTCCTTGACCATTTTGCTAACTCCCTAAAAGATATAAACTGATGAATAAACTAGAGATAGTAGCCAAGCGGCACAGTAAGTACGTTCACTTCCTTAACCTAATGGGGGCTAAAAATCATGTAGAGGATTTGGTTCAGGAGATGTATTTAAGGCTTTATAAATACGATGTATTAGATAAGGTTGTAGATGAGGACGGTAAGGTTAATGATTTCTATATATGGCGAGTATTGAACAACATGTTCAAAGATTATATGAAGGATAAGAACAGGTTTTTCTTCCAAGAGATTAACTACTTTGAAAATATAGAAGATTCCTCTGTAGTTTCACCTGCTGAATCTGAGGAGTCAATCATTGATATGAATATAGAATTGCACAAAGCTATCAACGAACTAGATGCTGAAGGGTATCCTTACAACAAAGAGCTTTTTACTCTATATGTATCTTCTGGAATGTCTATGAGATGTTTATCATCTGTCACAGGGATTTCAGTAACGTCAATCTTTCACACGATTAACAATTGTAGAGCGGAGTTAAAGGAAAAATTAGGAGATAAGTTTAATGAATTAATGCTATCAATCAATGACTAAATCAAAAGTAAAAAACATCGAAAAGTTAAAGGTTTACCTAAGCAGTAACAAATGAAATCAACAGATAAACAAGAGAGAAAAGAAACGCCAATATTTTCGGGGGTACTTATGTACTTCCCGGAGGCTTTGGCTGCTGTCGCTCAAGCTTCTTATGCTGGTCAGATGCAACACAATCCAGATAAGCCATTAGCATGGGACAGAAGTAAATCAGGCGATGAATTGGATGCGTTGGTTCGTCATCTACTTCAGGCAGGAGAGATTGATACGGATGGTATCAGGCACTCAGCCAAAGTAGCATGGAGAGCTTTAGCGAATCTTCAGAAGGAATTAGAAAGAGAACAAAACAAATAAAAACAGAAACATGAAAGAAATCAAATCATTCTTAAACAATCAAAAAGACCTCTACGTTATTATGTTCATGGAGGAATTGAAAAGCGAAAGCCCTAACTTTATAGCAATGCGAGACGCTCTGAACATGGTTATAGCTAATGACATCACATTGAAAGGGATTAAAAGAAATCAGGATGCAGATAAGTAAATCTAACTATACATGGCTATTTGACAACGGCCATGGAGGAATTATAAACGGAGAGTATCAGACTGCAGGGAAACGTTCTCCTATTTGGGAGGATGGTTCTCAGCTCTTTGAGGGTGAATTCAACAGGGCCATCGTTAACCGATTGATGAGCATGTGTGAGGCTGAAGGTATCAGCTGCGTTAACTTAGTAGATACTCAGGAGGATGTTTCTCTAGGTAGGAGAGTAGTTAAAGCTAACTCAATCCATAAGGAGGAGCGTAACTGTATCTATATATCAATTCACGCTAACGGATTCAATAAGGAGTCTGCTAACGGATTCTCATGTTACACGTCTAAAGGTCAAACTAAATCGGACAAAGTAGCCTCTGTATTATATGAGAAGGCTGCTGCTGAATTCCCTAATGAAAAGATGCGTAAGGATATGTACTCAGATGGAGACGCAGACAAAGAGGCGAACTTCTACGTCTTGAGAAAGACATCAATGCCTGCGATACTATCAGAAAACTTCTTTATGACTAATTACGATAACTGTAAGAATTATCTACTCAGCGAAGAGGGTAGAGATAGAATAGCAAAGGTACACTTTGAAATGATTAAGGAAGTAGAAAACAAAAAGTTAGTTTAATTTAAAAATAGAACAATGGAAAAAAAGAGATTTAGAAGAACGCCAGAAGAGATTGAGCAAGGTCTCACAGTAGAGCAAGCGAAAGCAGCAAGAATAGAGAAGGAGATTCAAGAAGCTGAGAAAGCTGTAGCAGAGGTTTGTGATGAACCTATTAAGACTCAGGAGGAATTAGAAGCGAAACACGCAGAGAACGCACCGACCGGTTTAGGAGATGTAGTGGAAGCTGTAACAACAGTGACAGGTATTAAAGCCGCTGTTAAGTTTCTAGCTGGTGAGGACTGCGGATGCGATGAGCGTAAAGAGAAGATGAATAAACTAAGATTCAGAAAACAACCACTTTGCTTAAATGAATCAGAGTATAGCTTCCTTAGTTCATTCTTTAGTAATTATGATGGAAGAGTAGACCAATCGGCTAACTATGAGCTAGCTAAGATATATGCAAGGATATTTGAAAAGAGAGGGGTACAACCTACGAGCTGTTCAAGCTGTATAAAGCAAAGAGTAAAGGACTTGAGAGAAGTTTTTGATACTTACGAATAATCATAATTGTTAATAATAGAGGGGCTTTCAGAGATGGAGTCCCTTTTTTTTTACTTTTTTTTTAATAAAACGCTTGTTGATTAGAAAAGTTTACTTATATTTGTACCAGACAAACAAACAAAGTAAAGGAATTATGAAATTTATAACAGAGGAAACACACATGGAGCTAATCGAATTGATGCGAACTAGACCGTCAATTGTAATGGGCGAGCTTAAAGAGTTGGGTGAGGAGATAGAAAGTAAAATTTTTAGTATTTGGGCGGCTGACCGGAGATGTTGGTGGACTTGTATCAAGCTAGTTAAATCACTGAATAAAAAATGGAGAAAAAATCTAGTGCTTGCTGAGTCTAAAAACCATTATTGGCTTGAATATAAAGGTAATGTCATCTGCCCTCATTATTTTATTACAGGTCACGTTATGTATTTGGAGGAATATAAAGCTCAAAAAATAAATGAAATGCCAATAAGCCAAGTATTAGCAGGCGTACGACCATTAAGTGAAGGTTATGAAGAGATAAGGGCAGTAAAAGCGAACGGTGAAGGAGAGAAGTATATCAAAATACCTTCAATAGAACTTTAAAAAAAAATAAAAAAAAGTATTGCAGATTAGAAAAGATTACTTATCTTTGGAGAAACAAATTAAAAGTACAGGAATTATGATTATTACAGACAACAACAAAACAACAAAAGCAAACATCAACCAATTCTTAAACCTTAAATTTCACATTGTCGAAAGTTTAAGAAGTCAGAAGCTAAGAGAAAATTGGACTTACCCAACTTTAAAAAGTACAGGGATTCACGAAATACATTTTTCTAAATAAAAAAAACAGAACACACAGAGAGCCTTCCATAATCGGGGGGCTTTTTTTTTACTTTTTTTTTACAAAAAGCTTGCAGATTACAAAAGATTGCTTATATTTGTAGAAACAAATTAAAAGTACAGGAATTATGAAGAGAATAGGATTCGCTAACAAGTATTATACTCTTTGGGATGTCTCAGAGGAAACTGTGTACCGTACAGTAAACGATGTGCATTTTGCATCGGGTACAAAAATCACGTTTACGTATTATCAAAATCTATCTACTGATTTGGATAAGGCTATATCAAAAGCCAAATCAATGGGCGTGACTATTTTAGAAGTTGACGAAGGCCTAAGAGGAAAGACACGTTCCTTTTCAAGTGTTAAAAATCTTAATAACATTTACAATGACAATCAATTCAAATTCGGAAAATACGAGGCGTTACAGATTTTAGATTGTGAAGATGTAGATTATTTAGTTTGGTACTTTGGAGAAACAGATAGTAAGGTAGCTGCTGAACACGTTGTTAGCTTAGATGATTCTTATGTATTCGATGGTAAGAGTTTACTCTCAAGAAAAGACCAACTAATTAAAGAGGCTGAATGCGCCATTAATAATGGTGAGGTTGTATTGACTGCGGTTAGTAACTTTCAATACTCTGAAGCGCGTGATTATGCATCAATCAGCGTAAGTTTTGACACAGAAACCGAAGCATTGGAGACATTAAAAAACTCAGGTCGCTGCGAATGGGGCTTTATAGTACACATTGAAAACGTTTCAGAGAATTTTACACTATGCAAGAAATCATTCAGAGGACATGAGTATTACGTACCTAAAGGTATGCGGTCATTCAAGAAGAAAGAATTCAGGCTGGTTAATGGAAAGATGGAACTTATATAACAATAACACACAGAGAGCCTTCCATAATCGGAGGGCTTTTCTCATTATAACAAATTTATGTTTTCAAGTTTTAATAACATAGAAAAACACGAAAGATGGCATTTAAGAAAGGACAGAAAGCAGGACCGGGTAGACCTAAAGGAATGGAGAATAAACTCACTACAGAGGCTAGAGAGATGTTTATTAAGACTTTGGAGGGTCAAGTACCAAACATTCAGCAGGCGTTCTATGACGTCCTCGCAAAGAGTCCGGAGAAATACCTAGACCTATTCGCTAAATATGCGCAGTACTTTGTACCTAAAAAGACAGAGACAGATGTTAAGGTATCAGAAGGTCAAAGCATAGACATCAACGAAACAATGAGGCGCTTACGTGGGGAAGATTAATCCTGTATATTGTAAGTTAGATGAGCCTTCAAGATACTTCATTGTAACCGGTGGACGTGGCTCAGGTAAATCGTATGGGATTAATACCTTGCTATGCCTGCTTACTATGGAGAAGGGCCACGTTATCCTATTCACACGTTACACATTAAGAGCTGCGAGTATCTCTATTATCCCAGAGTCTATAGTAAAGATTGAGATGCTAGGACTAGAGAAAGCCTTTCACATTACCAAGGATGAAATCATCAATATAACGACAGGTTCTAAGATTCTATTCAGAGGTATAAAGACCAGCTCAGGAAATCAGGTAGCTTCTCTAAAGTCTTTGCAAGGTGTAACAACTTGGGTACTAGATGAGGCTGAAGAGTTGACAGATTCAAGCGTGTTTGATACTATTGACATGTCAGTACGTCAGAAGGGAATAGCTAACAGGGTGATAATGATAATGAACCCGGCAACCAAGGAACACTTTATCTATCAAAGATTCTTTGAAGATAGAGGAGTTCAGGAAGGCTCTAACATCACAGCAGGAGATACTACATACATTCATACTACTTACTTGGACAATATAGAGAACCTATCTGACAGCTTCCTAAAGCAGGTAGAGAATGTGAAACTCAGAAGGCCAGAGAAATATAAGCACCAGATTCTAGGAGGTTGGTTATCTAAAGCTGAGGGTGTCATCTTCTCTAATTGGGAGATTGGAGAGTTCAAGAGAGTTAGTACGTCTGTATATGGTCAAGATTTCGGATTCAGTAATGACCCAACAACATTGGTTGAAACTAACGTAGATACAACGAATAAGAAAATATACCTTAAGCTGCACATGTACAAGCCCGGGTTAACTACAAGTCAAATCCATAGGATAAATGAAAAGGTGGCTGGTACGAGCTTAATAATAGCAGATAGCGCTGAGCCTCGATTGATAGCTGAACTGAAACAGAAAGGCCTCAACATACTTTCCGCTGTGAAGGGTCAAGGCTCAGTAACTCATGGAATAACTATCCTACAAGATTACGACCTAGTGATAAGTCCTGACTCTCAGGATTTGATTAAGGAGCTGAATAACTACTGCTGGCTTGAGCGCAAATCTAACACGCCAATTGATGACTATAACCACGCGATAGATGCAATCAGATACGCTATAACCTACCAGCTCGAGAAGCCAAACAGAGGTAAGTACTTTATTTATTAAAAAAACTTTCGCTCTGTATCTCAGTCATAGTGGGCAAATCAAAAATAATTTAAAAAAAGTTTGTAAATACCTTGCGAGATGTAAACAGTTTACTTATATTTGTACCAACAGTAATAAAAAAGGATAGATTAATTAAGGTAAGAAAGCCGGTAGGAGTAGTCCGGCGTCAAGAGCCCCAAGAGCGTAAAAGAAATTTCCGAGTCGCAGATTGCTAGTAGCTAATAGCTTCACACGATTCGGTTGCAGCACACTACTTAATGATGTATTCAATTTTAGAGCCCTCAGAAATGGGGGCTTTTTTATTCAATCAAAAATAATTTAAAAAAACTTTCAAAATAATTTGGTAGATACAAACAATGTGCTTATATTTGTACCAACAGAAACAAACAAATTAAAAGTAAAGGATTATGATTATTACAGAGACAGACATTAAGATGATAAACGAGTCACTATTGAAGAGTAAGGTTATTGTTGAATTCAATGATGTGGAAGATTTAGAGAGCGTTATTATATCATTCTCTACAAGGCTTCAAAAGTTCGTTCTTGAATTGAATGGTGAATTAATACATTCATCCAAGACATTCAAAAGTTTAGTGAATAAAACCGAGCAGATTGTTGAAGAGCGTGACTTATCTCAAATGACTTGGGAACAGTTTTAAAACAAACAGAACACACAGAGAGGCCTCCAGAGATGGGGGCTTTTTTGGTTTATAACATTCTAGGAATCTGCGGTTTTTATATTAATGAAAGTGAAAATTACAATACCCGGAGATTTATCAGATATCACATTAGGACAATATCAGGAGTTCCTATTGAAGGCTGAAGGACTTGAGCATACATCTAGCGAAATGCAACAGCTAATAGTTTCTAGCTTCTGCGGTGTGAGAATCGAGGAGGTCAATAAGATGACCATGAAGGACGTCAAAGAGATTTCTGACCATATCAATCTACTATTCTCTGTAGAGCAGCCATTCATTAAGAAGTTTGAAATGGAGGGAGTAGAGTTCGGCTTTATTCCTGATTTAGATTCTATCTCATTCGGTGAATATGTAGATTTAGATTCATACGCAACTGATTGGAAGAACGCACACAAAACGATATCAGTATTGTATAGGCCAATCGCTAACACATTCAGAGATAAGTACACAGTACAAGAATACAACGGCACAGATGAGTACGCTGAGATGATGAAGTTCACGCCTTTGAATATTGCAATTTCTGCGAAGGTTTTTTTTTATCATTTAGGGAGGGATTTATTGAGATGTTCAGCGGACTATTTGAAGGAGCAGATGAGACTAATAAGTACAGCCAAGAATACCAATTCGGACAAAAATACGGATGGTATCATTCAATCCATAAACTCGCTGGAGGAGACGTTAGGTACTTTGATGAAGTCACCAGACTTAAAGCCTCCGAAGCTTTCACTTTTCTAATGTATGAGAAGGATAAAGAAAAAGTACAAATCAGCAAACTAAAGAAAAGCATAAACAGATGACAGGATTCTACAACATAACAACAAAGCTCAAGCAAGCTCTTGAGACGAATGAAATAACCAGCTCAGTAACTGAGGGGGATTTATTCAGCCTAGATATTTCTAAGCAGTCAATTTTTCCATTAGCTCATTTAGCTATCGGTAACGTCACGCACAATGGCCCTGTATTAAATTATGCAGTTACTATTGTGTTCGCTGACGTGGTAGATATCTCTAAGGAAGAGGATGCAGATGCGTTCGTAGGTAATGATGATGAGCATGATGTACTAAATACTCAGCTAGCTGCCGGTGTTCGATTGGTAGAGTTAGCCAGAAGAGGTGAACTATTTGATGATGGTATCCAACTAGAAGGGTCTCCTAGCTTTGAGCCATTCACTGAGAGGTTTGAGAACTACTTAGCAGGATGGGTTTTAACTATGACAATATCACAGCGTAACACTATGACCATCTGTTAATGAAAGAGGTACAGAAATATCTAGGCAAATTCGCTAAAGACGTAATAGAGGACAGCAGAACCCAGCTAAATAACTCAAGCCGTAGAGATACGAATAACTTGTACAACAGCTTAGACTTCGAACTAGACGTACATAAAAACTCCTTCTCTCTATCGTTTTTAATGGAGCAATATGGTGCTTTTGTTGACAGAGGTGTCAAAGGTAAGTCATCGAGCGCCAAAGCTCCAGATAGTCCGTTTCAATTTGGTACAGGTTCAGCAGCAGGTGGCCGGCCATTGCGTGACATTATGGCAGATTATGCAAAGAGAAAAGGATTCCAATGGAATGACAAAAAGACAGGTAGATTCATGTCACATAAATCAATGGGTTTCCTAATGGCTAAATCTATATACCACAAAGGAATAGCACCGAGCTTGTTTTTTACTAAGCCATTTGAAGCAGCATTCAAAGATTTACCAGATGAGCTGGTTGAAAAGTTCGGTTTGGGAGTAGAGGAATTAATTAAGCACACACTAAAAACAAAATAATGTCGACAAAAATAAACGTAAGGAGTCCGAAAGTAATCAGCGCAACAGGTACGGTTGGGGACGTCATATCTATGGAGCTATACATCTGGAATCATCCAGCTCCACAACCAACAGTTCCAAACTTCACACTAGAGAAACCTATACCTAGTAGCATCATTACTGAAGCCCATTTTGATATCTCGCCATACATTAGACAATTCATCAATCACACAGCCTTCACACCTTCAGGTAGTGATAGCGCAATGGACGTAGAAGAATACTCTTTCTGTCACGTTGACATTTATAGAAATGGAACTCTATTGCTAGCATCTGCTACTTATGACTTCATAGCATTCGATGGATTCGGATATCATGCTGAAGGATATAACCCAGCAGACTCGGCATTCTTGACTGATGGAACTTACTTCGTTGAGCCCGGTTCTGATTGTGGTTCTGTTTATTATCATGATGACCAATCTCTGACATGGCAAGCCAAATACACAGACCTGACTACAGGTTCAGTTACATCAGTCACATTAGCAGAAGAGGCCGGGCGAGTTCCTTACCTTCATTCAGGTTCATTGTTGACAGGTAACAAGCTCGAGATGATTCAGGACGGTGTGGTTCAAAACACTTACATCTTCAAGATTCAGGAGGAATGTAAATACAGCCCTGTGATTTGTGACTTTGTTAATAAGTTTGGAGTATGGCAGCGCACAGTATTCTTTAAGAATTCAACTCAGAGCTTTAATGTTACAGGTAAAGATTTCAACCTTATGAATGAGTCTATAGATTACGACATTCAGAGAGCTTCAAAGAAACGCTTTAATCTTAACGGTAAAGAATCTATTAATGTTAATACAGGATTTGTACCGGAGGAGTATAGCGAAGTCCTTAAACAGCTTCTTTTCAGTGAGACAGTTTTGATTAATGATAAGCCAGCAACAGTAGATACTAAGTCAATAGAGGTTATGACATCGTTGAATGATAAGAATATAAACTACAGCCTTCGATTTACGTTTGCTAACTCAATCCTAAACTATAACATATAATGCAGAGCGTACAGATATACATAGAAAACCAAAGGATAGATTTATTTAAATCAGAATCTATCAGCGTTAATTCAAGCGTTCAGAACGTCTCAGATATCTCTAAGGTGTTTACTGATTTCTCTAAGTCTTTTCAGCTTCCTGCGTCCAAGAATAACAATGAGATTTTTGGGTACTACTATAACAATGACCTCAATAGCTTTGATGCTAACACAAGACTAGACGCTAGGATAGAAATTAATCATGCGGATTTTAGAAAGGGTAGGATTCAGCTAGAGTCGGCAACCTTGAGAGCTGGACAGATAGAATTTTATACTGTCACTTTCTTTGGCGATGTGGTCACTATTAAAGATAGAATCGGCTCTGACAAATTGAGAGATTTAGACTACTCAGGAATTAACCAGCTGTATGATGGCGCTAGTATAAAGGACTCTATAACAGATGCAGCTTACAGGGATATACGTTTTCCATTGATTAGTTCCGATAGAATCTGGACATATGACGACGGCAGCGGAATAGATTTACCAGCTCATGCCATTGTCTACGATGAACTGTTTCCGGCTGTTAGTGACTTCAAGATAATGGAGGTGATTCAGGACACTTACGGACTGACATTTACAGGCCCATTCCTAACAGATGACAGATTGAAGAACTCTTTCACATGGTGGAAGAACTCAGAGATACCTTCCTTCACATCTGAAGCTTTACCTTTGACATTT
>VMHT01159639.1_pt1 | contig 14800 bp, 20 predicted proteins | sample 4693611 | NCBI WGS metagenome assembly VMHT01 (sample SAMN12280063, study PRJNA550983) | marine metagenome | isolation source: seawater sampled from same location over 5 years 0.02-0.2 micron viral filtrate | place: USA: collected off the coast of southern California halfway between the port... ... | reverse complement strand
TTTTTACCTTGTAATCTACGTTGTTTCTTCCAACTCATAATTAACTAACCAACTCATTTTGCCACCTTCCTACCAAAGATAGCATACAAAAGTCTCTTTTTAAAGGAAATTTCAGATCTTTTTTGTCAATTTTTCTATAAAGGGTCTGATTCTTCGTCCATTACACCTGGATCTTGGACTGGTTCTTCTGGTTGAGCTTTTCTTTCTTCGTAATCAGGGTTTTCAGGTTCAGGAATTACTGCCTGCATGTCTTCCTCAAATTCATCAAAATATAATTGAAGATTTGTAATAAGATAGTCAGAATAAAGATCGCGATCATTTTGATCAAAAAGCCCACTGTATGTTTTAACAATTACATTTTCAATCTGTTTCATACTTCTCAGCGCTTTAACAGCACCAGTTCTATCTTGACCAGCAATAGCAAAGTCTTCAAGCTCTTTGTTTTCTTTATCTTCTTCAGTTTCTTTTTCGACTTCCTCTCCTGGTCTTACACGACCAACATCAAGACGCTTTCTAGAATCAGGTGCTTCATCACCTATTTTCACATCTACAGCTTCATTAACACCAATCGCCTGTTCATCAGGATCCTTATCTGGTGTGGCGTTAAAATTTGTATCAGAAACAGTAATTAAATTTTGAATTGCATTTAATATATGTGTTCTATAAGACGTTCTTTGATCTATAGTAGTCTTTAAAGATGTATAGGCGTCTTCAAGTTCAGGAAGAATCTTGTCAAGATCTCGTCGCAAAAAAGCAATACCAGTGGATTCATCACCCACGCCCTCCTCTTCTTTTAAAAGCATGCGGATAACCTTTCTCAGACGCATCTCTTCTGCTAATGTCTTTTCTTCTTGTTTAAGCTTGCGTTCCCGAATAACAGTTATCGCTTTACGAACGTGTTCTCTTAATTTAAGTTCTTCTAAAAACTGTTGTCTATCAATCATCCTAAAAATACTCCGGTTTCTAATAAATAGTTTGCTATTTCATCAATTTCACTTTGTTCTCGGGCTATTTTATACTTCGCTGCACCAACAACTTCTTTTCCAGTCTCGGGATCTTTATCTGGAGGTTGTGTCTTGGCATCTTTAGTGCTTGGCACTCCCGGTAGTGATGCCCTTACTCCTCTATCTTCCTCAATCTCTTCTTCACGAAAAATAGTAGGCTTTTTCTTTTTGTCTCTTTTACCAGGAGCCGCAGATATCTCAACATTTCCTCCAGACATCGAGGATAGCTCTTCAAGCGCCTCGTCAATGTCTCTATCTTCGCCCATAATCTTCTCTAATAAATTAAAGATGTCCACACCTTCCCCAATTTTGTCAAGAGCAGCAGGGTTCAAGGGAGGTGTTGCTGTGGTGCCATCATCATAATTGTCGCGCTCTTGTTTTTCATAAGAGTTGCGTCCAGCCAAATCATCTAATAAATTTTGCAAATCATTCTCTGATTTTGATTTAGCAATGTTTTGCGGAATATGATAAGAAAATTCTTCAAGATCGTTTTGTGCAATTGCATTGCGCATATGTGTCGCACTAATTGGTTGACCTGCGTGCTTACTGCCTTGTGGATAAGCATAGTCTTCTGCCTGCACTTTAATAGGAGGTTCTGTTACCGTTATTCCCTCTCTATAATAACGACTTCCGGGCTGATGTGATTGAGCAAATTTAACTGCCCTCTCATAATCACCGCCTTTTGTAGACGCTCCCATCGCCACAACCATATTGCCTTGCTTCAACTCCATTGGATTAATTTCTTGCACAAGATCATAAGCGTCTGCCATTGGGTTTTCATAATCCTCGCCTTTCTTGTTTTGTCTTTTGCGAGCACGGATAAAGGTTATATCTGGACCTTCATTAATACCATAGGCATTCCAAGTCCTCACAGCTTCATCAAAACCGATACTAATTTGATTTTCTGAATCGCCACGCTCAGAATCTCCAATAACAATTGCGACTCTTTCAACAGACGGGTGATTTAAATAAGCTTTTATAAGATTATAGTGACCTAAATGAGGAGGCTTAAATCCGCCTGGGATTAAAACAAGATATTTTTTGTCTTCTGGATTAGTTGGTTCGTTTGTAAACGGTGTTTCTTGTGCCGAGGGATAATCAAAATAAGTTTCTGCCTCATTCAATTCTTGCTTTCTAATTGCTGGCACTTTACCTTTTCCATATTTAAAAAGACCAAGAAGTTGATTGGCAGGAGCAAAGTTACCAGTAAATTTATAAATCTGATCTCCAACTTGAAAAACAAAACCTTCCACAGCAGTATTAATATTGCTATGGTGCTTAAGCTTCTTAAGTTGTTGAAAAAGCATTTCATGGGCATCTTCTGCACCCTCACCCGAATATGCGTGGAGTTGTTTGATTGCTTCGGCTACCTCGGCTTGAAGTCGTTCTGTTTCTGCCTTGTTATCTAAAATGTAGGCACTCTCTAAACCACGGAGAAGCTCAACTGAAAAATCGTGTATTGCATCCTCAAGTGGAAACGTGTATTTTTTTAATAATGCTGGTCCATATTTGATGAACGCACTAATTTTCTTTTTCTCTGCGGCAGGCATACCTTTTGTTATTTGAGATATACCGAGATTCCCTTCTTTTTTAAGAATTCTGTCCACAACGTTTTGTTTTATATCATCAGCTAAATATGCAAGCTTTTCGTTAACATATTCCATTATATTTGACTCTAAAAACTCTTCAATGGTCATATTCCCAGAAAAACCAGCTTTTTTCATCTTATTAAGAGCAATATTAAGGTCATAATCATCAGATAACTGATTTAATTTAAGAGCAGCCGTTCTGCGAACAGAAAAAGATTCTCCTTGCAGCTTTTCCTCAAACCTATCTATTACTTTGTCTAAGGCAGCAGAGTTCGCGCTAGCGTCGATAACCTCTAATTTGTCTTTTTCGGGATTGTATAATGTATGTCCAGAGTGATGAATTGATAACACATTCGCATCATAATTGACCAATTGGGAGGCACTTGGTCCCTGAATTTCGGTATTATAGAATATTTCTCCGTTTTCACCGAATATAGCAGCTAACTCCTCATTAGAGAGACTGCTCAGTGCCGTCTGGAAGGCTCTGAAGGCGTCCAAGTAAACTTTACGGACTTTCGGTCCACCTTTAAATTCACGGGCAGCCAGCAGGGTAAAATCCATACCACCTTTAGCCATATCACCTTTGTTGCGAGCAGCACGGGCTTTACCGTTTTGATAACCAAGATAGATATTATATCCATCTGTTTTTTCGGTGCCTTGAACCTCTCCGCGTGAAGCAGCAGTGAGTATTTTTTTAATGGCATTAAAGGTTAAAGATGGATCACTATAAAGGTGAGCCATATGTCCAGCTACACCACCCATAATTAACTTTCCTTATTTTCTTCTAAAATAGAAACGTGCTCTTCAAGTAGTGAAACTCTTTCTTGTAATTTGCGTGTATGACGTTTAATTTCTTTTAATTGTTGTTTCGCGACAGCAATTCGTCTCTGCTCTGTTAAAGTCTTTGCTTTAAAAGAACCTAATGTTTCCCCAAGTGCTTGAAGGTATTCACGAATACCTATATCTTCAACTCTGCCTTCTTTGATATTATGCAAAAAATTTCTTGTTAATCTGTCAAAGTCCATTTTAGTCCTTCTTGGTTTTAGTTGCTCTTGGTGACGATCGCCTTACAGCAGGTTTTACCACCGGCTTGACCACAACGGGCTTAGGCGCAGGCTTAACCGCAGGCTTAACCACAGGCTTAACCACAGGCTTTGGCGTGGGGGCAGCAACAGGTTCTGGTGCTTTTTTCTCTTGAACCGATGATTCTAAAGGTTGCGAACCACGGACACCGGGTAAACCTAATCGTCTTAATAATCTTTTTTTTCTTCGTGAAGCCATAATTTATCTTCTTACCTTATTGGAATAGTGTATTTTTGGTAGTTTCTCATTCGAGCTTAAACAAGCCCAACAACCTTGAGAAAGCTTTTCTACCATGTGTTGATAAGCATCCTCATGATTTCTAAAGGGATCATAAACTCTTGATCCTTCCTCGTCGTTCCAGACAACGATGTATTTATCAAAATCATTTATTTTGTCCATCGTTTAGAAAGCTTTTCAAATAATTGGTTCTGGTACCAATGATCATTGGAGATAGTCCCTTCCGTCACCCAGCGCTCTTCTGATCGCGGATCATCCTTTTCCATAGGTTTGACTTCTGGATCGTCCTCGGGTTTAGGGTCTTCTTCTTCATTAACGATTTCTTCTTCTTCATCGATTTCTTCTTCATTCATTTTCATTCTTTGTGGTATGCCTCGGTCGTTACGAGGGTCATTACGCTTTTTGCGTTCTTCCAACTCTTTATCTTCTTCTGCATCGCCGCTGGCACAGGCTTCTTCTTGGACTTCTGGATCGTTATCATCCTTATCTGCCCATGGTGGAACGCCGTCGCCGTCGTTGTCGGGCTTTTTATTGCCTTCATTCATCTTTTCTTTAAGTGCTTTAACTACCTTTTTGGTAATTTGCTCTTTTAATTGTTCATAAGTCGCCATTTTATGACTGTCTCCTGTAATGTGTAAGTAATTAGTTTCTTGTAGTTCAACTTGCATAGAAAGCTGAATTTTTACGTTGTCTTCCCAATCTCGCATGCAAAGATTGCCTTTTTCGAAGGCTTCGCTTTCCATTTGTCTCATATGAGGATTAGTTTGAGCATATCCCGGTCCCGTTTCACCTGCTATTTCTGGCTCTAAGTCGCCACGACAATTTTGTGAATGATGGACCAATTCATGAGATAAAGAGCGTAAAATGTCTTTTGGATGCCGTTTATCAACAAAAACAACGACTTCTGAAGCATCTGGATCATAATATGCTGTTTTTCCAAGCACTTTTTTAGAATTATCTGCATCAGAATCAAAAAATATGGTTGGAGGACGATTAAATCCTAACCTTTTCTGTGCGAACGGCAAAAATGACTTCAAATACGGTCCCATATGAGACATCGACTGATTTGAACGGTTTTTAACTATAATTTTCATTAGATTGCCACCAAATATACAAAAATACACTATAAATAGTATGCAACTATCATATGAAGACTAAAAAAACCCCGTTTTTTACGGGGCTTCGTCAGATTGTTCAAGAACTTCGAGAATTCTTATTGTATTATCGGCATTAATATGTAAAATACCAATTCCGCCTGCTTCTGTAAACGGCTTAGTCTTTGACTCAAAATCATCAATTAAAATATTTGGGCTTCCGTCTTCAGAAACAGAAAATTTCCACTTATCATGGGCAAAATTAACTTTTTCAGAGCTAAGTCCAAGATTATTCTTAACCCAAGTTAACTTTCCACTTAAAGATTCATTTTTCCCCCTCTTATCCATTGGAGAGGTTAAGATATCTGGGTCATATTGACGAATATAAGCCCACAAACGCTTACCACCGGGTTGCCATGGTAGATTACTCCAAAAATCTTCATCATCCTGCAACACAAGGTACATATATTTGGTCGCAGCGCGTGATTTTCCTGGTGCATACTTCTGAATATCATCAACTTTGATATAATTTCTGCCAAGTTCTTCGACTATTTTTGCAGCTAACTTTGGATATCTTGGGGATTGACTTGATAATTGTTCATTAATTAAATCAACTGCGCCTTTTTCAAAGTCGCACAGCACTCCGTCCATATCACAATAAATTTTATATGGGAAATAACTCATTTTTTGTTCCTACTTTAGACAAAAGTTCAAGATTTACAACTAAAATCTCTCTTTGTCTCCCCATTGGGGATAAATTCTTTTTGTTAGTAACTTCATGAACCTTGGCGAGGGCAACATTTCTATTTCCACGACGCTCTAAATAAAGTTCCGAAATAATTCCAACTTTTGCTTCTTGTTTATATCCTGTTTTTCCAAGTTCCGACCATCTTACAAGATCACCAACATCTAGTTTTTTTAAAAACTTAATTCCGAAGGGTTCTTCACTCAATGGTGTCTTTTTAAAACTCATAAGCTTATTAATTAGTTTTCTTATTACTCTTACGATTATAAAACTGTGCCTTTCCTACTATAACTAATGCCAAAACTATGCAATAGGATGCGGAAGTAATATAATCATGATATTCGGCTGCTTTATTAAGCTTATTTTTTATTCTTTGCTTAAATGTCATATTGTCCAACAGCCCAGTGCATATAACTCATAATGCACTTGGTCTTATGTTTCTCATATCGCTCCTCATCCAACTCAATACCAAGTCGTTTTGCGAGTCTTTTACCCCTCTTCCAGGCTTCGTATTCTTCTTCAACAAGAGAGACACGGTAACCATCTGTCCTGTTTTTGCGACGATCATAGCCACAAGCAGCGTGAGCAGGGAACTCTTTTTGGAACTTAGTCCAGTTTTCGCGAATCAAGGCGTGACCGCATTCGTGGAGAAGTCCATAAAGTTTCTTCTCGATACCCTTTCTGGAGCAAATATTAATTTCTTTAATATCTGACATGCAAACATCTAAAAGCTCCGGTCCCTCATAGACCTCATAGCCAAGACGATTTACTGCGTATTTCCATACAGCACAATAACCAGCGAAAAGCTCTTGTTTGTCAACCATAACGACTCCCTTACATAGTTAATATACCATATATACGGGAGGTTTGTGTCAAAGAAATGTCAACAATATACCCTATGCCGCATTCTCCAGTATGATCCTACGATATCTAAGTAGTGCTAATTCTTTATGTTTAGCTTCAATCATGATATCAAAGTCATTACCGTAGTCATTGAGGGGCGTAAGCACATAATCAGAATGTGCTTGAGGTTTGATTTTTGGATTGTTGTACTCAGCAGAGCGTGATTCTGCGTAGTGAACAACTGGCTTAATATCGCCCCAAGTAGACAAAGCCAACTCTAAAGCTTCTTGCTCGGTCTGACCACCAGGATGAAGCATGTGGTGATGGTAATCAAAAACAATCGGAATGCCGATACGCTTGTAAACACCATCATATAATTCTTGTGTCGAGTATAGAGATTCCTTATCGTCATTCTCTACAGTAAGGCGTGAACGAACAGACTCTGGAAGTCTGTCGAAGTTGCGACAAAAATTATCTAAGGCAAATGGCTTGTCACCATAAGCTGCGCCGACATGAATATTAAGCTTAGCGTATGGCGTGCGTGGTAACCCAATCATGTCAAATAAATCTGCGTGGACAGTAAGGTCTGTTTTGGTAAGATTAAATACACGTTCTTTGGGAGAGGCTAACTTGTTGAAGTGTCCTGGGTGAGCAGTAAGCCTCATACCTTCGCGCTTTGCAAAGTTACCAACAGCCTGACAAGTGAAAAGAATCCGATCGTAGTCAGGCATATCTTCTAAATTGTATTCTGAAGCCCATGGAAGAATCTCGCCGGATAAGCGATAAAAATAAATGTCGTGATCTAAATTCCATTGTAGAATCCGATATAAGTCTTGAACATTTTGTATAGCCAGTTCAGAGGCATATTTAATTCCGCGCTCTTTGAATGTGCGCTTAATCATTGTCCGATTGGTTGTAATACGTTTAGATTTAGGGCGAGTTGAAAACCCCATATTGATACAAGCATAGCCAAAGTTATTCATAATATATCTCCTATAGTATTAATATAACATAGGGAACTCGCCGTGTCAACTATTATTTTTTATTATTTTTAATAATTATTAATTCTTCAGCCCAGTGCCACATTGGACCCCAGTCATTTTTTTGCCAAAGCACTTTTACAAAGCATTCGGGATATTCCATGTGATGAACCATAACATCATATTGTGGTATTTCTACATCTAAGACGATTCCAAAATCATCTTCTATGGTATCAGATATAATCCACTCATAATCATCATCAGTCACTGATAAGATTTTAATTCGTTTAACTAAATCGCCTTTTTTAAACATCTAAAGTATATAGGCGTAGGGTTTATTGACGACCTAATACTGCTGTATTTCTAGAAATAGAATTCGCATATGTTTTCTTCATATCAACAAGAGTTTTTTCTAGATTTTCAATCTTTTTTGCCAAAGCTTGTAGGGTTTGTTCTAATTCTTCATCCTTTTCACCAGAAAGATTCGCTTGTAGATCTTTAATATCTAAATCTTCCTCATCAAGGGCGGAGGGTCCATCAAATCCCTCGGCAACAAATTTTCTTGCCTTGTCTGCCGCTTTTATTAACCCAACATAGACCGCTTTGCGTTGTTCTGGATCATCACGATCAATTTTGTCCACAGCCTCTTGCAACTCAGGTCCAATTGAATGTCCAAAAACTATGCTATCAGTAGCATATGCGTCTATAACATCTTCAATAGAGTCATCTTCCCATGGGTTTTTCCTATCGATCTCTCTTACACTGGATAATTCTTCTTTAATGATTTGCTCAAGTTGTTTGGGTGTGATTTTCATTTCTTTATCATTTCCATAAGCTCTTTCTTAATCATCTCTTCAAGACTTTCACGAGAGACAAGTTCAGATTCGCCCAAGCCTTTCTTTCCACGCCTTGGTTTATCGCTGTATGGACCGACTCCCATTTTATGCAAGCGTTTCTCTCCCTCATCGTGTTCAGGAGTAGCAGTGACGGCAGCTTGTGGAGAATAACCTTTCTTTATATTCTTGTAAAGCTCGTATGCATGACGGGACATGCCCTTTTCTTGTTCATTCACTTCGAGTCCTCCGCCAGGTTTTATAGCAATCCCTTCTTCGGTTGCTCTTCTTTTGACATCCTCAATCCATTGAGGCATCCATTCTGGCAGCATGTCGGCGTACTTGGGATGATCATATTTGGCTACATCGGCTAACGCCTGTTGAAGTTCTTCGCGGTTAAACGAAGCCACTGGACGGTTTGAGTGGCTCATACGTTCTAAGGGCTCTCGTTCTCGGGAAAGATGCCCCATAGCACCGCCTTCTTTAACTTTGCTCTCGTTTCTATAATCACTTTCCCACTCATCTTTTTGGGCTTGTGTAGGATGATTTATTGGTTTGGCGTCTTTTGTCTTGTAAGCGTAATCTAAAGACTTGAGAAATTCATAACCCTCTGCCGTATCGCTTCCGTCTTCTGTACAGTCTCTACAATCTTGACCCATAACGGTATCTTCATCCTTGACATTCTGTATAACATAATTATAAAGCTCTTCATGCGCTGCAACAATTGCCGCACCCCACAGAGTACCCTTCATTAGTGGAAACGGCAGCTTATGAACAGTGATGCCCCTCTTCTTTTTCTTGCTTGACAGAAGTGACATATCAATATTTTGTTTTAGGGCTTCTTGTTCATCTCTCGCTGCATAAATCCTGTCCATCCTTCTTTTCTCAGCAGCCTCCTTATCAGCATAATATTTCCGATTAGCCTCGGCTTCCCCAGCGGGGTCGCTTCCAAGCTCTTCTTTAATAATTTGAATGAGCCGTTGTTTTGAAATCTGCATTTTGATTTTCTCCTCATCAATAAATAGAATTTAAATAAGATAAAAGCTGCTTTTATCTCACTTAAGAAACAAAAACAGCTTTTATAAATCTAAAACTAAAATTTTAGTATTATTTTTTTACCCAATTCGGTAGATAGTAACTGCGGTGGCTCCAGTTCTACGAACACGGAAATGACCAACACCAACTGAGATAGCGTTATTTGCATCATCCCTTGCAGCAATGATTGGGTTGCCAACAAATGTAATACCCGTTCCCGCCGTAAGGGTAACAATGTAGCCATCTGTGGTTGCGAGATTAAGAAAAGAGAAATCAAACGAATCTCCATCTGCTCCCAAACCAAGTCCAGATACAAAGTTTGCGGCTGTATCAGTGGCTTTTGAGCGTGCAGCGCCTGGTGTGCATTTCACAATACCAGTTAAAACATTTGCAGCGGTAACTACTGAGGTGTCATCAGCACTAGTGGCTTCAGCACCCTGATATCTTACAACGCCGCCTGTTCCTTTTAAATAAGCTGTTCCAGCGGTAACAATAAAGTTTCCGGCTGTGACTTCTGCCCCACCGGCTGTGATAGAGACGCCTGTATCAGAGGTAAGTGAATTAACGGTTACATCACTTCCCTCTAAATCAAGACTTCTATCTAAATCTTCAAGCAAAGTTTCTAATCTTCGCAATCCTACTTTTCCCATAATTTATTTTTTCCTTTTTATTATAAATATAAAATTATTTTATCACGAAATGCGATAAATTGTAACTTCTGTACCGGAAGTTCTTCTAACACGAAACCTTCCAGATCCAACTGAGACAGCATTGTCGGTGTCATCTCTTGCAGAAACGATCATGTTACCAACAAGAGTAACATTAGTGACATCATCAAGGGTAATATCATAGGTTCCTGTTGTTGCGAGATTAATTAGCGAGAAATCACGAGAAGCTCCGTCAAATCCCAAACTTAAACCTGAAAGAAGATTTGCTACTGAATCTACGTCTTTTTCACGAGCCGCCGTTGGCGTGCATTTTATAATACCTGTTAAGATATTAGCAGCGGTAATAACACCAGTGCCGTCGTCGGTGGTCGCCTCTGCCCCTTGATAGGTAATAACACCCCCAGTTCCCTTAAGATATGTTGTTCCAGCAGTTACAACAAAGTTACCAGCCGTAATTTCCATTCCACCTGCGGTGACGGTAACTCCGGTGTCAGAGGTAAGAGAGTTAACAGTTACATCACTTCCTTCCAAATCAAGATTTCTGTCGCTGCTTTCTAATAAATATTCAAGTTGAACCAAGTTGAATCTTTTCTTCATTTTAATCTCTCCAATTAAATTCTCAACTTTTGTTAAGATAGTTTCACGAATAAATAGTATGTCAGAGGGTGATATTCCGCATATTTTAACATATGTCAAAAATTAGTTTGCCATTTGTGTTCTGTAATAATTAAACATCCCCAATTCTCAAACATATCATAGTGATAGCCAAATTTAACTTCGTTAATAACCTGAATAACAATGTTTCGCATATATGCCGACTTGCCGGTAATTACACGAACCGGAAGGTGGTCGATATTTGCCATTACAAAATTATAAACAAGGCTCGCAGCCGCCTCGTGTTGTATATTATGGAGATCCAAAGTCTTCATCAAACTCTACCAAAAAATTATTTTATTCCTCTTAGCTTATATCTAAAATATAGATAATAAATTGCCCAATATATACCATAATAAGCAATGATTGCTCCGCCGAATACAATTAATACTCGGCAGACCTTTTTCATTTTGAATGTTTATCAGCCACAGATTGAGAAGCCCAAGCATCAGGCTTAATTTTATATTTAAAGCCCGATGCAGCGGCATAGCCGGTAAGCATATCGGCAATCTTTGATGTGCCGTTGTTTTTGTGAGCCGGAGATATGTCCATATGAAGCTCAATCTTCGCGGTGGGCAGCACATCCGACAAACTTAAACAAAGTTCAACGGAATCTTGCACTTCTTTCAATATGCGGAGAACCAAGGACGGAAAATTTTCTCTTTTATCAAACACTTTACGAAAAAAATATTTTCCCCCACGTTGTCCTTTTGCTCCATGTAGACATATCGCGGTGGCAAATACGCACCTATTCTTGTCAATAAAGGAGTCCGTACCAATATAAAGCTTCCCTCCTGCCTTAACGTGCTCTTCAAGGGTAATTATGATTTTGGAGTATTCTATGATTTCTCCATTAGCCCGCCGCCAAATGGAGGACATAACTTAGTTATAGCCGAGGTCTAAAACCTCTTCATAAGGAATCAACAGAAATGTGCCCATGGTACGAACCAATAAGCGACCAGTCTCGTCAGGTAACCCCGGTACAACCACCACTTCCGATCCACGCTCAGTCTTAATATACCTTTTTGTAATAGGCTCATAAAACCAAGCGGGACCGGATCCACTTATAATTTGATATGTGGATGGTTTCAAATTATGAGTGAGGCGGCTAAGGTCGTTAACGTATCGCTTCATCAATTCGTTATAACGCACAAAGCTCTTATTTCTTTTTAAAGCTGGAGGTTCAATAGACTTTGGACCAGAATCATCAAAAAAATATGAATCAATAGGGTTATTGTTATAACGTCGCTCAATATCACCTTCTTCTTCATAATGATAGTCTTCGTAGCTTTCCAACTCGGCTAGCCTTTCTTCAAGATACTCTTCAACATCGAAGATATCTTGGTCCGGCTTTTTATCTTTGGGATCATCGAACGACATAAATAACCTAAGCACATGACTAATGCACTAAGATAACTATAACAGATAACCATAAAAATTCAAATTATTTTGGATTATATCCAATTAATCTGACAATAACTTAGCTAGCTTAGCAAAACTAAGGGATTAACGCTTCTCGCGCTTATGACCGGGGCGTTTTTCGAATAGCGCGTCCGGTTGCGTGAGAGAGCCCGATACATAGGGCGTCATTTCGCATAGCTTCGCGTGTGTTCGCGCTGCCGAAATCTTGCGGGCATCGTGCTCCCCGCAGTCCAAGCAGGTGCTGTACCCAATCTCAGCACGCTTATTTGAGTAATCCTCTTCACAGTTACTACATATTGCCATTGTTGCCTCCTAATTTAGCTTTAGCAATTAAATCAAACGCATATACGTTCAAAACTCTTATTTTTCCTGAATCAATACAGGAAGGTTTAAATTTTATCATGATATAGGGTTAGCAGGCACTCTCGCCAACAAAACTAAGTCCTCTTCTGAGAACCAAAGCTTTTCGTTAAGATCTGTACACCATACTTTGTATTGTAGGTAAGATGATATATTATCACTTTGTTCACTACTAACACATATCTCATAGGATCTCGGCACTGCTTTTATCACAATACCTGTCCCGCCTCTCATTACAATGTCCCCATGGGGATCGGTTAAATACCACCTAACGTAGTCTCCCTCTGCATAAGCAAGCTTGGGAACATCAAAATCTGCATTTTTTTTGGTCACCATTTTTTTGCACATCAACTTTGTCGAACTACGCCAACATTAGCAGCTTTCACCCACTGATCCAAATAGTCGCACTTTTCCCACTTAATCTTATACCACTTCCAATTGTGTGTATAATAAGCCGATCCTTCCTTAACGGGCACTCCGCCTTGTTCTGGATGCCCGGTATACATGCCTTCTTCTACCACCTCTCCAAATACAAGGTTGGTACCTGCGGAACAATGAAAGACATCAAGTCCTACTCCGGTTGTTTGTTTAATACTCATAATAATGTCCTTTTTTTATTCTGGGATTTTTTGTGGTGTGTCGTATGGTCTTAATCGCCGTATATACCCCATATACCCCTATGGCACATACCTGGGGTGACACCGGGGGGGAGGGGGTACCCCTACCTGTTAACCTCTCTTATACTATAGCATACTATGCTGCTACTGTCTGTCAAGAGATTGTAAAGTCTTTAGTGGTATTCTATCCATAGCAGTAGCTCTGATACAAATACTAATACGGGTAGTGTTACGCCTAGTGCTAAGCAGATTGCTATGTCTTTGTTGGTCATCATGAGCTACACGTTATGTAGTGATAGGTAGTATAAGCTAATGCTGAGTATGTTAATACATCTATTAGTGCTGCGCCTATTATCCATTTGTTTGTTAGCATTGTTTTACCTTTTTTATTTTAGTGTTCTCGCCAACTTTTCAATCAACAACGAGAATGATTTCTTTTGTTTCAAAGTAAGGACGTTGGGCATATTCTTCAGTGGTAATCCACAACCGCTTGCACTTGGAGTTAACAGGCTTAGGAGCACACAGGTCAGTCAGCACAATATGCCCGTCGAACTGACGCTCGTTAACCCACTTGGTGGGAGCATTAAAACAAGTCCCTCCATACCGCACACGCTGTGCCTTATACCGCTTACCCTTCTTCCATTCAAATACATGGTCCTCGCACACTTCCGTGTCAAAAGGAACAACAGTAAAAGTTGCCAACTTTGACAACTTATCCAAGGCAGCAAAGAACTTACCAAGCATAACATCATCAACAGAACCAGACTGGTCAATGCTCACAGCAAACTTAGCGGTGCGCTTAATCTTCTTGCCGGGATGGATATATGGGAATCGTTTATTAATTCTACGAACAGTAGATCTCTTCTCTGCTTTCTGTGAAGTCTTAACAAAGTATCGGAGGGCTTTCTCCCAGTTGATACGAACATTAAGCTTGTCCATAATCTCTTTACGGCATGACGCCGACACTGATCCCCAAGACCCAGCTTGGTTAGCTTCTTCGGCAGCTTTTTTAATTGCTTCCTTAAGACGTTCTTTAGCTATTTCATTTTCAGTATTATCGACCTCGCCCCATTGGGAGTGATCATCAAACGAATCGCTAAGCTCACCTTCCCCACCGCCAGCGCCTTCTCCGTCTCCGTCTTGGTCGTCTTTCTCTTGCTCTTGCCAATTGGCTTTATACCACTCATAGCTTTTACCAGGAGGAGCCCACTCAAAAGGTCCAACGCCAGGAAGGCAGCAGTTGTCCGGCAACTCATTAAGCAAGTGCGAGTTGATTGACAGGTCCATACACATGTTGTCTTGTTTGGTTAGCCCACCTTCGGGCTTCCGACCAGTCACATGTTCAAAGACAATATGATAGAACTCATGCTTAAGAACACCAAGCTTTTGTACGTCGGTCAGACCTTCGAAGAACTCGGGGTTGTAAAGCATCTTGAACTGCGCAGTCTTCGGGCAAACCATGACACCAGCCGTTGGAATAGCAGTGCTGCTTGACTTATCAATCCTACGGGACAGCGCCGCAAAGAACGGCTCGTTCATTAGCAAGCGGGCAGTGTGCTTGTTAAGATCAAACTTTGGTTTCTTTTCCTCTGACATCACTCGCTCCTTACATACATAATATAGCATAGAAATGAGG
>VMHT01121463.1_pt1 | contig 14800 bp, 19 predicted proteins | sample 4693611 | NCBI WGS metagenome assembly VMHT01 (sample SAMN12280063, study PRJNA550983) | marine metagenome | isolation source: seawater sampled from same location over 5 years 0.02-0.2 micron viral filtrate | place: USA: collected off the coast of southern California halfway between the port... ... | reverse complement strand
TAAATCTTTGTGTAAATAAAGCAGTATCTGTCCAAACATAAATTGCATCACGACCTCTAACAGCTCCCATAATTCTAGAGCCATCTGCAAGTCTCTGTGTACCGGCAGTGTTTGTAGCTGTTGGTGTGTAAGTGTTAATATCCTCTTGATTTGAGAATCTAATAAACATTTGATCCTGAGTGCTTGGTGTTCCAATAGTTGTTTCTGTCCCAAAAAATACTAAGTGTCTGTCTGGTGTAGATACAATCATATCTCTTGATGCAGTTGGTGCACCAGAAATAATTGTTGCTCTTGTTGCCGTGGCATTAGCTGCGTTTGAATTCCATTCAAAAACTTGTCCATTATGTATTAACGCAATAATTTTATCGCCAAAGTTATCAATAGACCAAAGACCTGGATCAATTACTAAGTCACCTGATGCAGCCTCGCCCCACGCTATAAAGTCAGAAGTATTTGTAATTGTTGCACCGTCTGAATGTGATGCTGCCGTCGTATTTCTTACGCCTCGCGTTACACCTGTTAATGTGCTTCCTGAAATTCCTGTGTAAGATATTTCTTCTGTTCCTATTTGTATGTGGTTTGTACCTGTCGTTGGAAAGTTAATAGCACTTGTTAAAACTATTGTTGTTGTAGATGCATCTATAGCCCCATTTAAAGTTGTTGTAAGTGCGTTGGCTACTGTACCGCCAAAAGAAGCTAAGCCCCAACCAAACCCTGGTAACTGCTCAGCCGGTCCAACTGAATAATAAATTTGAACTCTTATACCTCCAGACGTAGTTGCTCCTGAACCAGTTTCGTTTGAAGGCATTGTAATTGTTGCTGTTACGTTTGTTGGTGTGCTTGTCACCATAAACGTTTTATCATCAAAATCTGAAGCTGAAAAGTTTGATCCTGTAATAGCTGTAAAATTATCTAATAAAATAATATCTCCAGGATTAAGACTGTGTCCTGTAGCAAAGGTTATAGTTACAGTAGGAGATCCGTTAGTTGTAGTAAAAGCGTTGGTAAGCGTAGAGGTAGATCTAATAGGGTGTATGTCATAAAAGATACCTCCTGAGTAAGCATATAAAATTCTGTTCGTGCCTATAATTGAAAACTTTTGGCCACTTCTATTTACAATATGATGCATAGCTCTAGCTGCACCTGTTAACTTATTATTACCTAGTTGTTGCCAACCACCTATTTTTTCTGGTGTGCCATATCTAAATCTTACATTATCACCATCTACCCATTGGCCTTCAGCTTGAGTCTCAGTAATTTGTTTATTAAATCCAGGTAAGAATTGTACTTTTTGTAATGCCATAATATATCATTATACTACTTTTTGGCCAAAAATATAGTCCATTCTAGATCAGAGATCAAATCATTTACATATACGTTTTTCTTCTTTTCCCTACGTATATACTGATGAAGTTCTTCTAAGTCTATAATCATCCATTCTTTTTCACCTTCAAGAACCATCTTTTCAGCTTGCGTATCTAAACGACCTTTTTGCGCTGGTGTACCATCAGGTAGTTCAAACATATTTCTAACATCAAATCTATAAAAAGCGTTTTTGCCTTTTATCATACCTGCAATATTCCAAGAAGTTTTTTCTTTTGGGTATTCTATACCTGTTAGATATTCAGCGAATTTTTCTAATATCATTTAAAAGTTATTACAAAAACCATTCTCTCTCCCTTTTTAGGCATAAGGTGATAATGAGGAAGAGCGTCAAACATAACTCCTCTAAATTGTTTTGGTTTAATTTCTTTTAGAATTGTGTCTTTCTTCTTGTTTAATATTACAGTCTTAGATTCTTTGTCTTGTACATCGTTCAAATAAACTAATAATTGTTTATGAGGAAAGGTGTGATCTACATGCACAGGACATTTTTCATGAACACCATTATTATAAGTAAGGTTGACCGATGCTCTAAATATAAGCTCATATTCTATCTTATGCTTTTCTGTGAAGGAATGTAAAATAGATTCAAAAAAAGGATGATATTGTGAGTTCCATTTATCTCCACCTACATGTAATATAATGTGTTCAAAGAAACCATTATAATCCTTACTGTCATGTAGTATTTTTGTTTTGTGAAAAAAAGGAAAGCCGTATCCTAAAACAATGTCCTCAACAAAAGCTACATTGTCTTTGTCCATAAAATTATCATCAACTATAATTTTCATTTTCTATCAAAGTTATAAGTAAAAACTATTCTTCTATCTTTTGTTGTTTTATTATAACAACCATGAGATAGATAACTTCTCCATATAATAAGTCTACCTGTTTTGGGTGGATAAGATATTACGGTATAGGTAAGTTCATTATGCACAGATTTACCATCGTGGTGAGCTGTTGTATTTAAAGGGTTCATCATATCTTGTACAGGGTTTTCAAAATTTAAAGCAGTATCTGTTTCGTGTCCTTCCAAAAAGAATACCGCAGAAAAAATAAATCCTGGGTGCTTATGAAAAGATTGCCCTCCTCCCAAAGGATAATCTAACAACCAAGATTCTTTACAGTTGTAGAAATCATCATATAAATGTTTTCTAGCGTATTGATGAACTTGATTTAAGACCCACGTATTTAATCTTTGAAACTTTTTATTCTGGTGCACTCTTTCATGACAGAAACCCGATGGTTCATATTTATATGTAGATATTGTTTTTTTATAAGATTCTTTAATATCGTCTATAAAAGGACAATCTACAATTCCAATAGTGGTTGGAAAATAATGTTCTAGTGTTAGTTTTTCTTCCATTGATACCATCCTGTGCATATATATTTTAATTCTTTAGGAGCAGGCAGCCCTTTGTGAGTGTGAGTCCATATAGCTGGCCATATAACAGTGAGACCTTTCTTAGGTTTTGTTGTAAGATTTTGATAATTCCAAAAAGTTCCTCCGCCTTCTTCAATATCATTTAAGTAAGTCATAAAAACTAAATGTCTGTATAATGAAATACCATATCCCTGATTCTCATAATGAAGACCACTATAAGATTTACCTGGATAATATTTTTGTATTTTTACAAAAGGGCATATCTCCCAAGGTGCTTGAGCTTCACTTGAATATTTATATTTCTTTTTATAAGCATTGAGAACTTTTCCAAGAGCATCCAAGTATTCTTCAGAAAATTTAACTTTTCTTATATCGTAAGCAGACTCCTCACAGTCTTTATATTTTAAATTAAGTATAGGTTTTTTATCACCAGACATCATTCCTCTCATCCTTGCTGGGCCACTAGTATCTTTGCCTGATTCATAGTGTTCTATTAGCTTATCACAAATTTTTTCAGGTATCATTCCTTGATGTATAAACGTAGTGTCTATTTTTTTAGTACGTACCATGATGGTATTGTATACCTTTTTCCTTTCAAAATTTTCTTAACTCCGTGTGTATATTCTTTTCCACTTGGAAATATCATACAACTTAAAGCTTTTAATTTATATTTCTTTTCTTTTTTATTTTCTATAAAAAATAATTCTCCACCTTTATAATCGTCATTTAAATAAATTAAAGAAGAAAAATGAAATAGATCTCCATGTTCCTCGTTGCGATCTACATGCAAAGGCATGCTGTGTCCTTTGTTCCACCGGCACATTCTCATTTCTTGCCACAGATGAGTACGAGCTTTAAAGTAATGATCTATAAACATCTCATTTTTACAAGCATAGTAAAGTAATATGTTTTTCATATTAACATTTGGAATATCTTCGAAATGAAGATTTCTATCTTTATGATACTCTCTGTCATCACTGCAAAGATAATCATACTGATCAAAATAATTGATTAACATTTTAGCATCATTGGGGTGTACAAAATCTTCAATTACATATTTCATATTTGACCTACCCATTTTATAGACATTCTTGCAAAGTATGGTTTGTTAAAAGCGTCTGCTCTATGTAAATCATTAGCTGCTATCTCTATTAATCTTCCTGCTTGAAACGGAATTTTTTTATTTGTTGGTTTATGTATAAAGGCACCTCCAATATTTTTAGGAAGCTGTTCGTTGTTTAACATTAATATAAACGCTTTTTGATTTTCAAAACCATCTCTATGAAAAGATCCATCCATATCTTTAAATTGTAAATTACCTGTTATTTCCATAAGCTGCATATTCCTATCACTAATTCTTCTAATGTGATCAAAAGCGTTTATTAAGTTTTGACACAAGTTCATATTAGTGTGGTCGTAAATAATATTATCATGGCTCTGTCTTAAGAAAAAAGTTTTTCCTAGAAGTCTGTGAGTCCCAGATTCTTGGTAAGGAAAAGTATTTCTGTTAGCTACATTATTAGCGGTCCAACCTTCTTTTAATAATTGAGAAGAAATTTCCACTATCCATTTCTGGTCAAAAATATTATCGTGTATTTTTATCATCTATCTTATGACCATAATAACCTGGTAAGCCTAAACAAGGTCTGCCATCGTATTTATTTTTTTCTGCCCATTTAGACTTTACACTATTATAATGTAAAAAAGTTTGTACGCATTCTGTGCCTTGAAAAGGTTCTCTCCAATGCTCTATCTCGGTTCCTCGATACGCTAACATATCACCTGGTTTTAAATCCATACTATATTTTTTATTTCCTTTCTTATACCAGAACAACCAAGGGTCTCCTCCAAGACAAAGCGTTGTTGATATATCACAACTAAATCTATCTTTGTGTGGTAATAAAACAGCGCCTGGTTTATATACTCTTGTATAAGAATACGTAGGAACTAATTTTTCTTTTATAGCTTTTTCAAATATTGATTGTAAGGATATAAGTAAAGTATCTGCAGCTTGGTCTCCATAAATTGAATAAGAACCGTTGACTTGACCATCAGCGTGAGTTCCCCATTCTAGACTGTCTACAGGTACATAACCATCTTCATGTAATTTAATAGCTGCAGCTTCTTTAATTTTAAAATATTTATTTAAAAAATTTACCATGTAAATTGGTAAAGCATTTTTAATTAAACAAATTTTGTCTTTCTTAAACATAAGGGTTTCCACAATGCCAATTAGTTAAACTATATCTTTTTCCTTTTGTAACAGGATGTACTTTGTGCCATATAAAAGAAGGAAAAACAACTATTGAACCTTTGTGTTTCATAGGTTCAGGAGTAGAATAAATATCTTTTTTATCTTCTCCTCTATGCCAAAACTCCAGTTTGCCTCCTTCGTATTCGGTTGCATCATTTAATACAAGAACACTTGATAACTTTCTAGTTAGTCCTTTAAAAGGACCCTCATCATAATGATCGACATGTTGATCTACATGCCAATTATAAAATTGATCTGGTCCATATTCTGTTAATTGACAGGATTCAGATATAGCCCATTGAAAGTTCCAACCAGCATCTGCATTAGCTTTATGAATCCAGGGATGTGTATATCGATACAGCCATTTATCATTACGAAAAGCAACAGTTGATTTTCTAGTTTTATTATAAAACTTCTTTTCTTTCGCAGACAAATTCTTTTCATCTTTATCTTTAATTAATCCAATGGTGCCTCTTGTTTTATTTGAGCTGTTTAATAATTTAACCATAGAGTCACAGACTCTAGAAGAAATAACTCCTTTATAACAATACCAATTAAATTTTAAGTTCATTTAATACTCCAATTAAAAGCTAAACTAATTCTATCATTTTTTGATGGATTAGGTTCTACCCAATGATTTATTGTAGATGGAAAAATAATTAGATCACCTGGCTCAGGTTCTATAAAATATTCAGCTGAATTAAATGCATTCCAATAATCAGGTTCTTTTGTTTTTAATGTAGGCATACAATTATGATATGGATCTGGGTTCATAAAATGAATTTTTCCACCATCAATCTGCAGATAAAGCACTGCAGAAAAATCAGGTGTGTTTACTCCAGCATGGTTGTGTGTATTGTTTGCATCTTTAGTTTTATTTATGTTAAACCAAAGAGCATCTATTCTAGGTTCTTCATTAAGATACTCATATTGTTCATTAAAATTTTTTAAATGATTGCGTATAAATCTTTCAAGGTTTATTAAAACTTTATCCTTCATAGGTAAGATCTGACTCTGCCATCCACCAAGATTTGAAACAAGTCTTCCTTGTTTATCTTTTTTGTTTATCTTTTTTACGTAGCTAATTAAATCTTTAATTAGTTTTTTATTATTTAAATTTACTCTACATAGAGGTGTAGCAAATATTATGTTAGTCGTAGATTTCGTCATAGGTCTGTATAATGTAATGATTAATGTAATCGGAGTTATTTCTAGTTATGTGATATTTTACATCTGCAGGAAAAAAATAATAACTATCACAAGTTATTTGTTGAGATATAATTCTATTTTTTCTTTTGTGATCATCGTATTCAAAAACTATTCTAGCAGATGCGTCTTGTACATTTAAAGCTAATAACATAACTTGATCTGCGCACTCGGCTAAATTAACATCTGTGTGATCTGTTGAGGGTTGTGTGTAAGTTGGTAATTGAACTAAACCGTATTGTTTCTTTAAAGCAATAGAACCACCATAACGACCTCCTACATAAGGTTTCTCTTTTGTCATTTTTTGATAGTACCATTCATTAGTAAGGTAATACATTAAATATTCACAATACTTAGTTAAGGGTAGATTTGTATAATTTCCTTTAACAAACTTACCATCTAAATGTTGTTTCATAACTTCATAAGTAACTGTTTGTGTATCAAAGTTTAAACCTTTTTGGGGCAACATACCTTCAAAAATCTTACTTTGACTTAATATCTTTCTTCGCATATAATAACGGGTATAGCAAAATGGCAAAAGAAAGCAAGTGAATATTTTAACAATACATAGTGATCATGATGGTTCTATAACTATCGTAAAAGATAATAGTTTTTTATTACATGCGCAAATCGAAAGATTTAGTAATGTTATAGCTTCATCTGTTCCGACTTCTAAACTCCTTAACAAAATTAAAGATTTACGTATAAAGTTTGATAAAGTTTTTATTAGTTTCTTATATGACTCTAGTCATTGGCTATGGGTAGATATGTTAAAAAAATATGATCTCATAAAAAGAAAAGGTGAAATAAGTTTTTACGAAAATAAACATCATCATTATTTTCACGCATGTTGCGCAGCAGCCACAGTGGGAGAAAGTGAGCACATGGTAGTTATTGATGGTCATGGTTCTCCTTTAAAAGAAGGCAAAGAACAAGAAACTGTTTTTAAAAATTATAAAAAAACATATACATCTCAAGAAAATATTGGAAGAAACTATGAACTTAAAACAGCAGAAGTTTTTAATTTACAGAAAAACAGAGCGTTTAGAAGTTGTGGTAAACTTATGGCTAAGTCTTTACATGATCTTAAGTTAGGTAAGTTTCAAAAACATACAGAAGAATTAATAGATAAAGTAATGCCAAGAGGAAATATAACTTACACAGGTGGTGTTGCACAAAATGTTTTAGCTAATTCTAAATATAAAAACATAAACATTAAGATAGATCCTTTATGCACTGATCAAGGTATATCGTTAGGAGTAATGAATCATGTTTTAGATAGAAAACTAAACTTACAAAATAATCCAGTCTATCTTGGTTTCAAACCTAAATATGATTTAAGTAAATTTAAATCCTTTCATGCTACAAATGCAAACGTGTGTTCTATATTAAAAACAAGACCTGTTGGTATATTTCAAGGTAGGTCTGAACAAGGACAAAGAGGTTTAGGAAATAGATCTTTATTAATAGATGCTAGACATAAAGATGCTTTCGAGTTGATAAACAAAGTTAAGAAAAGAGAAAGCTGGCGTCCTTTTGCTCCTGCTGTGTTAGAAGAACATGCATCAGATTATTTTGATATTGAAGGTTCATCTCCTTATATGCTTTATACTTATCAGATGAAACAGCGTATAAATTCTGTTTGCGCAGTTGATGGTAGTTCTAGAATACAAACTGTATCAAAAGAAAATAATAAAAATTTTTATAATTTGTTAGAGTGTTTTAACAATGTAAATAAAATACCTTTACTATTAAACACAAGTTTAAATTTATCTGGCCATACGTTAGCTGAAGATTTAGATGATGTTTATTATATGATGAAGTATGGAAATTTAGACTGTTGTTATTTACCTGAACTTAAAAAAATGATTACCGTTTGACCCAAGAAGTAGTCGCTTCGTCCCAATTATATAGTTCTCGTTGCCTGTTTGCTTCACCTGGATTGTCAGGATCTTCTACATATGTTTCAGGCATAGGTGTTGGTGCTTCAAATAATAATGTTGTACTATTTCTTGTCCAACTTGCGTATGGAGCAGATACAGGTTTAAAAGCATCTTCGCTTTCATCATAAACAAAACCTAAAGAACCATAATTTTTTCTTGGATTTGTTGCACCTTCTTCAGTTCCTAAGTAAGTTCTTTTCCAAAATTGCCAACCATACATTTTTTGTAAATTAACAACTGCCTCTGCTTCTGAAGAACCACATGCGCTATCGTCTAATAAAATCTCTCCTATTACGATATTGTTTTCGTCTAATTTTGCGTATCTTTGAGCCATTATCCTGTGTACGTCCCTGAAGCGTTAAATGTGTGAATAGTGTCTGAACCATCAGTTGTAACTGTTCCGCCTGATGCAGAATCTGAATCTGCTGTAACTCTTCTAATAACTACAACTCCGTTACCACCTCTGATATTTGCATTAGGTGCACTGTAGAATCCTCCACCTGAGCCTCCTCCTAAACCATCTGTTCCAGAAGTTCCTGGTACTGTCGGAACTTGCGCTCCGCCATTTCCACCGCCGCCTGAGCCACCGGATCCACGTCCAGTTCCTGGTCCCATTCCGCCACCACCGCCGCCACCAGCGTAAGTGATTGAAGAACCTGAAATTGAATCAGCAGTTCCACTGCCTCCTGGACCACCTCCACTTGTAGGTGCGTTTGTGCCAGCTCCGCCAGCGCCACCGCCGCCACCACCGGCTCCTCGGTTAGGGATACCTTGATTTGTAGAAGTTCCACCGCCATTTCCTTGAGATGGACTTACTGGAGGTGTGTTTCCAGCACCACCGTCATTATTAATATTTGATTGCCACGGAGAAGATCCTCCGCCGCCTGATCCGCCATCGCCACCATCGGCGATTACAGAAGATGGTCCTCCACCGTCATTACCGCCGTAACCTCCACCAGTTGATGTAATAGTTGCTGCTTCACCAGGAAATATTGAATCTCCTCCTGGTAGTGCATTTCCGCTTGCCGGATAAGTTGGAGTTCCTGGAGCATTATTTGAAACTCCTCCAATTCCAACTGTAATTGTATAATTTGTATTTGTAACAACTTCGAAGTTTTTAGAACCAACTTGACGAAAACCGCCAGCTCCTCCGCCGCCTCCGCCGTAGCCTTCTCCAGCTCCAGCACCTCCGCCGACAATTAAATATTGAACGTTATAAGGTGTTCCACCACCTCTGGTTTGTCCAAATCCTTTTACGGCTGCAGCGCCGAATGTTCCAATTAAAGGCATCTTTCTATATTCCTCCTATTATGCAAACTGTGTTTGAGAAGCAAGCGCTGTAAACGCAGCATCTCCAGTTTTAAATACTGTATATGTATACACATCAACCGAGTTAGCATTACCTGCATCTGGTGCTGAGCCACCTTGATACTCTGGTGTCACGCTTGATCCATCGATTTGAAAAGCCGATTGATAGTATGGTGTTCCTGTATTTGTTGCTAAGAAAGCAACAGTAAGAGACTCACCTGTATCCATAATATTGTTTAATGTAGTTGAACCATCGCCTCTAAGATTAATTGTAAAATTACCAGTAGATGCAGATGTGTAGTATAAAACTGCTTGTGTTCTAACATCATAGTTAATTGTTCCAGTTGCTGCTGTTGCAGATACTGTAGCTTTTTCAGTTAAATTTTGAATAGCACCAGCGCCTAAAACTACTCTTCCAGTTCCTTTTGGAGTGATGTTAAGATCAACATTTGTTTCTCCACTTGATCCAAGAATTGGACCATTACCTGTTGCCGCGTTTGTAATTTCTAATTCGTTTACTGCTGAAGCTGTTGTTTGAAATATAACTTGTTCGTTTCCACTTTCATCAGCAATAAAGTGTGCATCATCAATTAAAATGTTTTGTGAATTTGTGTCTAAGTTACCACCTAATTGAGGTGTTGTATCTTCAACTACATTTTTAATACCTGTGTCAATAGTTAAAATTTTTGGGTTAGTTCCATCGTCTGCAGAAGCAAAAACTAAAGCGTCGCCTTTGTTTGTTGCTGAGAAAGTAAAAGTACTTCCTGATCCAGTTATATATTTAAATTGTACTGTGTATGCACCTGATGTTGAGTTTCTTAAAAAATAAAATGTTTGTGCATCTAAAGGAATTGTTACGATTTGGTTTCCTGTAATTGTACCTGTGAACTCAATCATTCTGTGAGACATAACTGCTCCAGTTGATCCATCAGATACTGTTAAATCTGTAGTCTGTGCACCACCTGCAATTGATTGTGCTGAATATCCACCTGATATTTGTTCAATGATACTTAAATTTGTGTTTGTTTTTGTTCCCCACGTTCCCGCGTTTTCACCGGTTGCCTGAAGTTCTACCCCTAAAGGTGTGTATGTTGAAGCCATGTTTTATCTCCTAATTTGCTTAAGCAACATCTGTATAACTTGTATTAGAACCTGTGTCAATACTTTGATAAGCTTGAATTCCAAAGCCATCAGAGGTTCCAAAAGCAGCTACATTTGACGTTGCCGATTGTCCAGTTAACGATAAATCTAAACTTGTGTCAACTGTTATTGTACCTATACTAAATGTTGCAGACAACCCTGTCAAGCCCATAATATCAGCAGGTGATAAAGAACCTAAACCAGAAGTCATTGAGACTCCAGTTGGTATTACTATAGGGTTTGAATTTTCATCTGTTCCACCTAAAGAAACAGTAGCAGAAAGACCAGTTATATCATAAGCTGTTTCAATAACTACTGATCCTACAGAAGAAGTTGCTGATTGACCTGTTGGTGATATTACGTCTGCTGCATCAACTGATCCTAAAGAAGAAGTTGCAGAAACTCCTGTTAAACTAAATGTAGCATCAATTTGAAATCCTAAAGTTCCAACAGAACCTGTAGAAGAAACTCCTGTTGGTCCCATAACACTTGCAACATCATCTAATGCAAATAGACCCCAAGAATTATTGTTCCAACCTTTAGATCCCCACGCGTTGCTACCTAAATCACTTTGTAATTCAAAACCTGTTAATTCTGCATGTGCATCGTTTGATTCACCCCAAGCTTCTTCACTCCAACCATCACGACCCCAACCAGTTTCATTGTATACTTCTGTTAATGCACCAACACTTGATGTCATTGACAGACCTGTTAATTCTACACCTTGATCATTTACTGCGCCCCATTCTCCTACGCTCCATTCTTGACCACCCCATCCTGTTTGAGGCACTCCCATGTTAGTTCCGTCACCAACAGAAGATGTTAAACCAAATCCAGTTAAATTTACTACAGGGTTAAAACTTTCACCAAAAGGTCCTGCATTCCAAGTATTTCTACCCCAACCATTTGATTGAAAAGATAATAATCCATCTGCATTTAATGATGCTGTTAATCCAAAACCTGTAAGTACAGCAGTATTATCAGGTAATTCACCCCATTCGTTATTACTCCAAGATTTACCACCCCATCCTTGTTGTGGTACTGCCATATTAGTTCCATCACCAACGGATGAAGTTGCTGAAAGTCCTGTAGGAAAAACATTAGCTGTATCTTGAGCACCCCAAGAGTTTTGATCCCAAGTTAACATACTCCAAGTATTTGAAGTTGGAGTATTTGCTTGACCACCCATACCTCCGTGGTTTGTACAATAATAATATAAATTTGGAGCAGAACTTGCGACTGTAATTTGTGTATAGGCTCCAGATGACCCTGGCGTTCCACTTGCGGTTACACCAGTTGTATATTGAGATCCTCCTGCAGCGTCTTCTGCTGTTGCAAATCTTAAAGGGTGTGAACTATTTGATGAATCTGATTGATCAAATTTATAGATGTAACCTTCAGCTAAATTAATTGTAGCTTGTTGTACACCATCAATAACATATTTATTGCCGGAGTCGGTACTGACAACCGTTACTGTAAAAGTTCGAGTAACGGACATCCGTTAACCCCCCTTACGCTATTCTGATGATCGCGTTTGATGCGTCTGCTGTTGGAAATTGAATTGTGAAAGTTCCACTTGTTACAGTTTTATCACTTCCAAAATCTATTACACAAACTGATGGATCACCTGATGCTGAATCATTAAAGATCATACATCCTCTTGCTGTGAAAGAAGCTGATGTAAAACTTGTATCTGCGAAATCACAAACTGCAGTTGTGCTTGATGCAACTGGAGTTACGCTTGTAAGTGCATTTCCTTTTGCAGTGTATCCAGATCCAGAAACTTCTTCTGAAGTTGTGTATGCTGTAGTAGCTGCGCCTAATGATGCTGAAGATGTGTATAACGCTAGATTAAATGTGTTCCCTGATGATGCTGTAAAGTTGTGTACAGCTTTCAAAATTTCTACTTTGAAACTTGTACAAATTGCTGATGTTATTGCCATAATTTAACTCCTAATTTTTACGGGTTTGTTGATGGTATCGTTATTCTAACAGCACCATCAGTGTAGTCATCTCTTCTTCTTCTGCCGAGTTGTTCTACACCAAACTTATCTAGTTCTTGTTTATACTTATTTTCATATAGTGTCAACATATCTTGTGGACCTTTTAAGAAAGCAAATGTTTCCGCCAAACAGCAATATAATAAGCCGTTCGGGAAATTTAGACTGATATAATTAGTAGTATTATCTGAGGCCAAAGTAGCTGGCATTTTGTTGAAATGAACCCTAAATTTGTATGTAGTGTCAGGCACAGGACCGAACATTATTCTGCCTGAATTTGTATCACCGTCTCCCGTAGCTCCTCCAAACATGGCATAATACTTAGGCTGTGCTCTAGAAGAACTTTCTGTAGATGGAACATATTCTTGTAGATATGTAACATCTTTCTTTTCTAACCATCTATTATTACCTGTTATAGCTGAAGTTGAGTCATACACTTGTATACCTCTAATAAATAAACATCCTCCCGGAGCATTTATTGTTTCTTGACCTGTAACCATATTTCCTGATTGTTGTTTTCTGTCAGCATCAATAGGAGCATCACGCATAATTCTATATTGTGCGTTTAAAATAATATTCTCTAATTGATCTGCAGTTAAAACATTAGAATCTACTTCTGTGTAGTTTCTAATTTGTGTAATTAATGTGCTATAACTTATTCCTGCCATTATGGTGTTAATGTTACCGGCCCTGCCGTTACAAACATTCCTCCTGCTCTTTCCGTTACAGTAGGGGTTGACCCTAATGTAAACGTATAATTATCTGTTCCTGTTACAGTTATACTAAATCCTGATGAATTTTCAAATACTGTATAAGCTAATCCACCTGGTGATCCATCTACGTTTCTAAATACAACAGTATTTCCTGTAGTTCTGCCATGACTAAGCTCTGTAACAGTAATTGTAGTGCTTCCAGATGTAATATTAAATGGATTTCCCGATAACATATTTTCTGTAGCTGGCTCTGTTCTATCAGGTTTTGCCATTGGTAAACCTTGGGGATCAGCTCCATGTGGCTTAGGTTGTAATTGTGGTTGTTTAGGTTCAAACTCAGAAGTATGAACTCTAGAACCATTCCATTCTTTGACCATTTCTTTATAAGGAAAAGCCATACCAGATCGATCTGATATAAATTGTGCGTGTTTACCTTTTGAAAAATTAGACATTTGGATAATAAGTTTTTGGGGTTATGTATGAACTTGATGAAGAACCATCTTCAGCTAATGCTCTTTGTAATTCGTCTTCATATAATAGTTTCATCTGTTGAGTTAATTCTGGTTTAAATTTTTGTGATAAATAATAAGCTAAACCTGACGCCATACATGGAACGAATCTATATGGAACATCTGTTGCATTAGTATAATTACCAACATCTTGAATTCTTTTTACATAATAATAATTAATAAAATTACCAGCTTCTGATGAACCTGGTGTTAAATATAAAGTGATTGTAACTTTGTCTATAAATCTTTGTACAAAATATTGTGAAGGTGTTCCTGTTGATGTCTTGTTAGAAAGACCTTGATATGTAGATCTATTTATTTTTGTAAGAGGTGAATCAACACTTGAAGAGTTTCTGTAAACAGCCTCTAATACATCATCTACGCCATATATAGCTGTAGTGCTAGAAGTGCCATCACCTGTGGATCTAAACATTGTGTATTCTGCTTGACCACTAACTAATGTAATTGAGTTGTTTGCTACTTCCCAATAGTGAAGTCCTCTATTACCCCACTCTTGAAACATAATATTAAGAGATCTTCTTGCTTGGCGTAACTGATTACCAGAAACACTTTGCAATCCAATTCTTTCATAGGCTTCTTCTATGATTTCATCAATTGCAAATGTTTTGTCGAACGTTGTCGTTCCTGAAGTAGTGTTAGCCATTTAATCTCCTTACTTGTCTAATATAATTGTTACAGTCGAATTTGAAATTGCTGATATAGTCATACCACCTTCAAACACAATACCATCTTCTGCTAAATTATATGAAAACACGTCTCCAGCTGGAACATCTACTTGAAATTGTTTAACAGAATTACCGTCTTGTAAAGTTACTGAGCCTGCTGATCCAGTTGAAGCTAAAATAATTCCTCTTAATCTAGTTCTTCCTCCAAAGACTGAACCTGTTGATGTTTTTCTAATTGCTTTTACGTCTGATTTCATTATCCTGTGTATCCTATTGT
>VMHT01060699.1_pt1 | contig 14800 bp, 21 predicted proteins | sample 4693611 | NCBI WGS metagenome assembly VMHT01 (sample SAMN12280063, study PRJNA550983) | marine metagenome | isolation source: seawater sampled from same location over 5 years 0.02-0.2 micron viral filtrate | place: USA: collected off the coast of southern California halfway between the port... ... | reverse complement strand
GTTTCAATTGTACGATGAAAATAATAGATTAGTAGTAACCAGAGACGGTACTGTGATTGAAACGTCTACTCCAAGTAAAGTGGGTCATTTTACAATTACAATTTCAGAAAATGATTTATTGAACGTTAAGTCACAATATATGCACTACACAGTGTATCTACATAAAAACTCTGATTCATCAAAAACTATGTTACATAGTGGTACAAATTTTGAAAACAAAGGTACAGTCTATATTAGCACAGAAGAATTCCCGGGTCCATTGGATTCATATGCAGTAACAACATTTACAGAAAACAATCCAAGTTCGGGTGTTTTTGTTTCAGAAACAGTGACAGCAGAACCAACTATTAATGGTAATTCAGCATTGCACACAGTGGCTTATTATCTAGATCAAGCAGTTGGTGATATAGTTGTACAAGGAACACTTGCTAATCAGATTGATGGAGATACATTTTGGTCAGATATTGACACATTTACATCTACAGACTCAGACAGTTTGAAATATGTAAATTTTAATGGAGTGTACAGTTATCTAAGATTCCAACACACACTAACTTCTGGTAGTGTTACCAAAATATTAGTTCGAAACTAATTGACTTTTTCATTATTTTAAATTATAATACAAGCATGAATATTGTGCTTGACGTTTTACAAACTTATCTTCCTTCCAAAAGAAAGCAAACACCTAGTGGTTGGTTGGCTTTTAATGCTCCTTGTTGTGAGCATAATGGTACAACACCAGATACAAGACAAAGAGGCGGACTGATAGCAAAAGCAGACGAAAGTGTTAGTTTTCATTGCTTCAATTGTGGATTCAAAACAAGTTGGAGATTAGGAAGAAACTTATCTTATAAAATGAAAAGATTTATGAGATGGTTGAATATGCCTGATGATGTAATAACAAAATTAGCACTTCAAGTTTTACAACAAAAAACAGATGCAATAGGATTCAAATCAATTGTTACTCTTCCAAAATTTACAATAAAAGAACTTCCACCTAAAGCAAAACCAATACACGAGTGGGCAACATATAAAGATTTAGAACCAAGCGGAGTTGATAAAGATTTATTTTCTGTAATGGAATACATTGCTAAAAGAAAATTAACTCTAGACGATTATGATTTTTATTGGAGTCCTGAAGCAGGATTTCGAGATAGACTGATTATTCCTTTTACACATCAATCAAAGATTGTTGGGTACACAGCCAGAAAGGTTGTAGAAAGTAAAGTAAAATATTTGTCAGAACAACAACCAGGATATGTGTTTAATACAGATGCCCAAGACGATGATAGAAAATATATTGTAGCAATGGAAGGTCCTATTGATGCTATTGCTATTGATGGTGTTGCTTTATTGGGTAGCGAGATAAAAGAACAACAAACAGCACTAGTAAACAGTTTAGGCAAACACGTGATTGTGGTTCCTGACAGAGACGAAACAGGACAAAAATTAGTTTATGATGCTATGGAATCGGGTTGGTCAGTAAGTATGCCCGAATGGAGTCAAGATATTGGAGATGTTAACGATGCTGTGCGTAAATATGGTAGACTTCATACATTGTACACAATAATAAAGAATGCTGAAGATTCACAACTAAAAACTAAACTAAGGATGAAAAAATGGTTCGCATAAAGAATTTTTTAAAAAAAGCGATCTCAATTTTGTTTTTTCCTATCACTAAACTTGTAAACTACATCAAGTACAAGAAGAAGATTAGAGAATTGCAAAAAAGAGATCCTTTTATATACAAGTAGGAGAAATATGATCGTTTGGGGAATAACAGGAAACAATCACGATGCCAGTTTGGCAGTGATGGAATGGAAGGTGCAAGGATTAACGGATCACTATGCTCTAAGATTAAAATGGGCAGGCATGAGCAAAGATTTTAGTGGAGTTGCTGGAGATCCAACGTTGTGTCCTAAACTGATGGCAGAAGTAAGAGCCAATCCTAAATGGGCCTACCCTGCAAAAATTTATTTTTATGAAAAGCCTTTGAAGAAAACTATGAGACAACTAATTGCAGGACAAGGTTGGAAATGGAAAGAAAATAATATTAAAAAGTTTCTAGCAAAATCTGGTATACACAATGTTCCTATAGAATATATTGATCATCATCACAGTCATGCGGCATATGGTTATTACACATCGTCATTCAAAAATGCGGCAGTTATTGTTTTAGACTCAATTGGTGAGTTTGAAACATTTACTATTTGGCATGGCAGAGGTACCAAGTTAGAAAAGAAATACACTCAAAGTTATCCTCACAGCATTGGATTATTTTATTCTGCAATGACACAAAGATGTGGATTCAAAGCAAACGCAGAAGAATACAAATTAGAACAATTAGCGAAAAAAGGTAATTGGAGAAAACATTATAGATTGTTTATGGAAGAAATTATAGATACTAGAATGCCTTTCAAAACAAGAGTAAATTTACACAGAGGTTGTAATTGGTGGAGACCCGAATTAAACACAGAAGAAGATATGGCGGATCTAGCCGCAACTACACAACACATTTTTGAACAAGTATTGATGTGTGCCAGTTCGTGGATACAGATGAATATCAAAACATCAAACATAGTTTTGGTTGGCGGATGTGCATTGAATAAAACTGCTGTGAGTAAATTAAATGCAGTGTGGGATGATATATGGGTGCCAAAAAATCCTGGTGACCCTGGATCATGTGTAGGTGCAGTGTGTGCCAAATTTCATAAGCACATTGACTTTAATGAAGAAATGTGGTATAATAAGGACAATGGTAAAACAAAATAAAGATTACGGATACGAGATACAAAAACTGTATCTTGAAATGATGTTGAGTGACGCAGAAACATTTGTGCGTTGTCAGTCCATATTTGATCATACACTATTTGATAGAAAACTTCAAGAAACAGCAGACTTTGTGAACAAGTATGTTGTTCAATATAATTCATTGCCAACATATGACATTGTTAACAAGTCGTGTAATATGGAATTAAAAGCGGCAGACAATTTATCTGAAGAACATTTCAATTGGTTATTAGATGACTTTGAAACATTTGTTAGACACAAAAGTTTAGAAAGAGCAATATTAAAAAGTGCTGATATGTTGGAAAACGGTGAATATGGTCCAGTTGAAGAATTGGTCAAGAAGGCAGTACAAATAGGACTACACAAAGATATAGGAACAGATTATTTTGATGATCCCAAAGCAAGACTAATGGGATTGAAAGATCAAAACGGTCAAGTTAGTACAGGCTGGGCAACACTAGATAAAAAATTGTTTGGTGGATTCAACAAAGGTGAATTGAATATATTTGCTGGTGGATCTGGTGCAGGTAAAAGTTTATTCCTTGCAAACTTAGGTTGTAATTGGGTGCTGAATGGTTTAAATGTTGCATATGTATCATTTGAATTAAGTGAAGCACTAGTAAGTATGAGACTAGATTCTATGCTGACTGATGTGCCTGCTAGAGAAATATTTAAAGATTTAGATGGTGTAGAAATGAAAGTTAAACTGCTTGGCAAAAAAGCAGGTAAGTTTCAAATCAAATACATGGCAAGTGGTAAAAACGCAAACGATTTAAGAAGTTATCTCAAAGAATATGAAATTAAAACTGGCAGTAAACTAGATGTTATACTGGTTGACTATTTGGATCTTATGATGCCAATCAGTAGAAAAGTTTCTCCAAGTGATTTGTTTGTTAAAGATAAATTTGTATCTGAAGAATTAAGAAACTTATCAATGGAATTGAATGTTATCTTTGTTACAGCATCACAGTTGAATAGAGGTGCTGTTGAAGAAATTGAATTTGACCACAGTCATATATCGGGTGGGTTAAGTAAAATACAAACTGCTGACAATGTGTTTGGTATATTCACATCAAGAGCAATGCGAGAACGTGGTAGATATCAAATACAATTAATGAAAACAAGATCATCTAGCGGAGTTGGTCAAAAGATTGATTTAGAATTTGATGTAGACAGTTTGAGAATTAGAGATTTAGCAGAAGATGATTCAGGACAAAATTATGGTAGCAGTGGCAATAGTACCATATATAACTCATTGAAAAAAACTTCAACAGTTATAGATGATAATGCAACAGATTCATCTGAATCACAAGAAAAAGTTCCTAATCCTACAAAAGGACAATCGTTGCACAAAGCCGGTACAGATAATGCAGATCAAACAAAGTTGAGGGACTTTTTAAAGAACCTTGATGGCGATGAATAAACAATACAAAAGAATAGTAATTCCAAAAGGTTTAGATTTAGGAACCAGCAGACGTACTTGTACTCAGTTGGCAAACACAATTAGTGTAAGTTCTGGTTTAGAAATATTTTCAGATGTTGATCATATCCAACAAGGAGATTTGGTAATACTTGGTGGTGTTGGTGGACACGATGGTTTTCAAAAGTATCATGAGTCTTTTCAAGAAAAAAATATCGATTATGTGAATGTTGAAAAAGGATATTGTAATTGGTGGAAGCCGGTTTATTGGAGAGTTACATTCAACGAAAATCAAATCTCAGATATAAAAGGCGAATACACTAACGAACGATTTGCCAAATTTAAACTAAAAATAAAACAATGGCAAATGGGAGATCAAGTATACATAGTTGCTCCCAGTCAAAACGGGTTAGATGTGTATGGTATCAAACAAAATGTAGATCAATGGATAGAATCTACCACACAAGAAATTAAAAAACACACAAACAGACCAATTAAAGTTAGAAAGAAGATGCCTAAAAAAGCAAGAGGTTCAAGAGGTTTTTGTGATTCTTTAGAAAACATTTACTGCGTGATCAGTTTACACACCATGGCAATGACCGAAGCATTACGAGAAGGATGTCCTATAATCAGTCTTGTGCCAGGTTGTCTAAAAGATTACAGTGTAAACTCAATTGATAAGATTAACAATTTGTATTATCCAGAAAACAGACAACACTTGTTTAACTGTTTAACCAATTTACAATTCAACTCTGACGAATTGATAAACGGTTTTGCTTGGAACACTATGAGCAAACACTATGGAATCGATATCAAGAAAGCCTAAAGGCGGACAGCAAAATTCCGCGAAGCGGTAACGCAGAAATTTTAAATCCGCGTAGCGGTAAGCACAGCGAAATCGGTAAGCAATTTTAATCTATGATTTTTCTTTTGACGCCTCGTCTTTTGACATCAAGTGTGCTACAATGTATTCCACCATCCCAAAACAAATAATGTCTTTGTGGTACAACGTGGCAGTCTATGTGTAAGGACTTCAGTTTTGCAAACAGTTTAGGTATGTGTCTTGCAAACACAATGTTGTTTCTGTCTATCACCAACACATTGAGATCAAAGCAAACTTCTTGACTGTAACCTCTCCAATTCTCCAAGTACTTGTCTATCCAAGCCATGTCCATTTTGTTTTGTGCTTCTGCATAATCTTGTACATATCTGTCCATTTTTAGTTCAGGCAAACAGTCACTCACATCAATCAACTGTTTGTTGTGTAAGCATTCAGGCACCCATTCCTTGCCTGCGTGTATCACTGTGTCATCATCTATCATGATAAAGCCATGGTCAATGTGACCAAAGCCATTGAATTTTGTGCCGGCATTGTGATGAAATTTATACTCATTCAGTTCACGTTTGCACCATTCTAAACCTGATGCTGATCCCGGTCCTTCGTGATTAACAATGATGGCATCGCCTGCTTTGTACATAGTGGCAGTGTGCCACAACACTCTGTCCATCAATTTTTCTTTGTAGGTTTTGTCGTTCACAAACCAATCATCTTTGTTGTTCAAGTTCATCAACATGGGTGCTGGTTGGCTGATCCAACGATGACCTTGTTGAAACAACTGTTCAAATATTTTGTAATAACTCACAGAGTCAAAGTATCTATCTGTGTAACTGGTGTAGGTTTGTATCACAGTGTTGCCCATTACCAGCATGGCATCTCTAGGCACAACAGGTGCTATGGGAACCTGTATGTCAAACTCTGGCATGGTGATTGGATCATAGAATTTGTACACATCTGGACGCATCACTTCTATGTTGCCCTGTTTTAGAAAGTCAGCCAACTGATCCAAATCCTGTTTGGTTTCTTCCAGTATCTTATTGAATTGTGTTTTATCGTTGTACTGTGTCAACAAGTGATTCACTTGTTCAGGAGTGTATGTGTCTCCCACTATCACTGTCTCTAACGGATCGTATTCTGTGTAAATCATATGTTTAGATATTTTACGTGCATAAAACTTTGTAGGCTACGTCTTTTTACATCTGGTGTAACAACTTTAGTCACAGCATGATACAGGTCTTCATTGTTGATAATGAGTCTGTTGCCAATAGGTTCTATGTATTCACCTCTGTCTGCATTGTCTTGTTTGAATAGAAACAGTCCGCCGTCTTTGAAGTCCCATGTTTCATTGAGAAACAATGTCACACCCACATAATCTATTTCATCTTTGTCCCAATCTGTTAATCTATCCTTGTGAAAGGTGCTCACATATGGATATTTCATTTCATGATATCGCAGTGTGTGGTCGTGTCCTGTCAGTAACTCTTTGGTAAAATATCCGTGTTCAATCAACACATTAAAAAAGAAATCTTTGGTGTCATGATTTAGATAGAATAGATTACAATCATCTGTTTCATGATGATCCACTTCATCATCATATCTTTCGAATCGTCCACCGTGCTTTGTGATATCTTTTTCAATCAACTGATTCACAGTAGCCAACTGCTGTTCATTTAAAAAATTATCTTTTATAATCATTTGATCTGTTTCCTTAACACTTCAAAATATTCATATGAAGCATTGATGGGCACAATAAAAAATTTGTGATCATCGCCTCTCATCAAATCAAACAGTGTGCCAAACTGTCCCACTATGTTGTAGCCTGCTTCTTCAAATATTGACTTTGCTGTTGCCACAATGCTGTGATGCTGTGACATCAATTGTTCCTCGTGCAGGATATCAATATATTTAATGCAACTTAACACACCCGGCAAACTGTAATTGTATGTGAAGCCGTGTTCCCAATCAAACTCTTCAGGCAATACATCATCAATTTTTTTGTTGTACATAGTAATACTGAGAGGGAAAAATCCTGCTGTGATGGCTTTGCCCATAGTGAATATGTCTGGCTCAATAGGAGTTTGTTTCCAACCTGCAAAACTGCCAGTCTTTCCTCCGCCAATAAAAATATCATCCACAATCACAATTACACCTTGTTGTTGAATCTGTTTTATTTTGTCCCAAAATTCTTCTGTGTTGGGTCTTAACTGTTGTCCATAAGAACAAGTTTCCACCATCACACACATAACATCTTGCCAATCTACTGCATTGATATCAAAATCTCTTTTCATTCTAATCACTTGATCATATGGCTTTAGTGTGTAGAAAGGATCATTAAACAAACTGTCTCCCATGTTGTAATTTAAAAATGTAGATCCATGATAACTGTTTTCAAAGCACACAATCTTTGTGCGTTTGTGTTGTCCCACAAGTTTTTGATAAGCACTTGCAAGTTTTATGGCTCCTTCGTTGGCATCTGATCCACTCAATGCAAATATACTTTTGTAACCTGTCATAAGAAACAGTCTATCAGACAGTTCGTAACTGGGCTCATTCAAGTAAAGATTTTCATTCTGCACAATGCTTTCTGCTATTTCTGGTTTTACTTTGATATTATCATACACATAGTCTAGTATATCATGTCTATCAAATCCCAAAGTGAAACAACCATAATGCAACAACGGGTCTATAATTTTCTTTCCCTCATCAATGTAACCATATTGCCAATGTGGTTTTGCTACATTGGTTAATCTTTGTACACCTGGTATGAGTCCTTTTAATGATTTCATATAATTAATTATTGAATTTCAAATACCAATTGATCGTATGTGACGTCTGCACAATTTGTAAATTGTTTTTTAGATTCTAATGCAACTGTTATAGGTAAATCCATATCCACAAAGTTTTGAACAGAAACTTTTTTGGTATCTCCTTGGTGGAAAGTTTTATCTAGTTTATGTGTTTGATCATTCACTGTCAGTGTTACACCATATTCGTCAGTTAATTTTTCACTGCCTTCAACAAAATTCTTTCTATTAAAAGTTGTAGTACATATAGAACTATTGCTGTCAAACACAAAGTCTACTTCTGTTTTTTCTTTTGTATCACCAAATGAAATATCATAAATTAAATTAACAACATTTACACTGTCAGAATCAAACAAAATTTGATCACTCATTAACAACGGCAAGTTTTCTTCAGCATCGTTAATATTTTCAAACACAACTGCATCATTAATCATCACAGTTAAATTGTTTTTGTATTGGTGTTTTTCCAAACTAAAATATTGTTTGTTGTCTTCTTTCGGGCAACGTAAAGTAAAAATTTTATTCATGCTCTATGCTGTCTTTAAATTTTACTAAGGCTTCCTCAAAACTTAAATGATCTCCTGGTAATTTTAACAAAGTTAATGATAGTGTCCATCTGTCTTGTGTAGGATCTGGATTGTAGGTATTGTGTAGTTGACCAACATTCATTAAACTGGGTTTGTTGATTACTGCTTGATGAATTAACTCTACATTATTTTCATCTGCACTGTAACACTTGTAACATTCAATGTCTGGTTCTATTCCTGCTTCTTGAAAACTTTTATTAATTTGTGTTTCATCATGATTAATTTCAATGTACTCTTTATCTGATTTAAGTTTGTACCACTTGGTTGTGCTGGTTTCAGGACCCCAAGTAAAATTAAGTTTACAGGCATCTCGTTGTCCAGGAGGTATCACAGTATCATTATGAATTGGTATTGCTCCGCCGTTGGGTTTGGTATAAAAACCTTCAATAACATTAGATATTTTTAAATTGTATTGAGCAGTCCATTTAAACAATTCGTCTGGCAGTTCGGAAATATTCACGTATGTTATAAAATCATTTTCTAATGCTTTGCCAAAAGATTTGGGTTTGGGCATTGTAAATGGTAGTTTTATGTACCTATGATATATGTTGAAGTCCATGTATAAAAATATTTATAGACTGCTGAATTCAAAGGTTGTAGGTATGGTTCTGGTACTGATAGACACTTGTATGTCTCTACAAACAATGGCCCTTGTGCTGACGTGTATGACGTTTTAACAGGCGTTTATTAGGGCATTCTATCAGTCAATTATGCTGTCAAAATTATTGCTGTTGATATAATTAATAGTATGTCAAACGAAATTCAAAACAAAACAGTTAATCTTAAACAATGGCAAGATGGTAACGAACCGCCATTTAATCCAGAAATGGAAGTGGAAATAAAAGACTTTGTGGGTGTGTTCAAAAAAGCATTCACCAAAGAATGGTGTGACCATGCAATCAAATACTTTGATGAAATGACCAAGATGGGTTTTGGTAGATCAATTCAAGAAATATCAGGAGCACCAAGACACTTAAAAGATACACAAAATTTTAACACATCAAGATTGTATTCACAAGGCGAAAACTTGCTGAGCATTGTTGGAGTGCCTGGAGTACAAGATAAATTTTTAGATACTTTTTGGGCGTGTTACAATGGAATTTACAGACATCAATTTTCATCTTTACAAACAGAAGGTGCACCACAGATGGTGTATGAAATGAAGATACAGAGAACTGCACCTGGCGAAGGTTATCATGTTTGGCACTGGGAACAAAGTAGTAGATCCGACACAACAAGATTTATGGTCATACAAGTTTTCTTAAATGATGTGGAAGAGGGTGGCGAAACAGAAATGTTATACTACCCTAGAAGATTAAAAGCAGAAGCAGGAACATTGTTAATATTTCCTGGAAACTATACACATACGCATAGAGGCAACCAGCCTCTATCTGGACCGAAGTATACTATTAATACTTGGCTAGAATTCTAAGACTGGTTGCTTAATTAATTTAGATTATATTATTGTTCGAATGACCTTACAGCCTTCTCTACAATTTTTTCCATCTTGTTGTAAATTTTTATAAAAAAATTCTTAATTGATGTAATCACGAATGTGATTATTTGCTTGACTTTTTTCATAGCCTTTTCTCCCTTGTTTGTGTTTTTTAGTTTGCCTTTATAAACAAAACACTTTGTTTTGTTCTTTAGTATTTACATAAGTTTTTGTGAAATTTATCTGCTACTATTCTAAAGTTTACTGCGACATAAATGCATGAACAACTTTTTGTGCTAGTGTTTTCCATTCAGCAAGTTCGCCAATTTCTTGAACATGATGTGCTTTTGTTCCGTTGTGATAAGAACAACGAATTTGCATCATTCCTTTTTCGGGTCTTGCATCTGCTGTAACACCTATAGCAGTTTGACAGTTTCCGTTGACTAATTCTAACACATATCTTTCTGCCATTAATTCAATTGTGGGCCATTCTAATATCTGAGGATTCCATATATCTTTCATTTTAACATCGTCACTTCTTATCTGCACAACAACTTTGCCTTGTCCTGCCGCAGGTAAAAGTTCTGTTTCTGGTATCACAGTGTGTTGAACTTCAATGTTCAATCTATCTAATGCACACTTTGCCATAATGATTCCATCTACTTCTTGTTTGTTAACTAAATTTAATCTTGTTTGAATATTTCCTCTGATAGGTACAAAACGCAAATCTGATCTTTGATCTGCTAACATTTTTGCTCTACGTGGAGCACTTGTTCCTATTCTGTAACCGCTAGGAATAGAATCAAAATTTTCAAAAGGTCCAATCAACGCATCTCGTCTATCGCCTCTATCCCATACACAACCTAAAATTTCTGTGCCTTCTGCGGTTTCAATTCCTACATCTTTAGCACTGTGAATTGCACAATCAATTTCACCTGAAAGTAATTTGTCTTCTATGGCAGAACAAAATATATGTTTGCCACCCATTTCATGAATAGGAGTTGTTTGATCTATATCGCCTTGACTTTTAATTTGAATTAGTTCATAAGGTTGAACCAAACCTGACGCGGCACCATCTGCCTGTCTTATGGCAAGAGGTGATCCTCTTGTACCAATTTGAAGCATGACTTCCTATGCTCTGCTCCAAGGAATAGGATTTCCAGATTGATCAACAACAAGGTCACCAGTGTCTTTGTATTGAGCAACCATTATGCCTTTACCTTTTCCTTCAGCAATATATCTACAAGGTTTAATTTCTCTTTCATTGTGTTGACGTGTCAAATGTTGAGTAATAATTCCTCTTGCTTTTACACCAGCCATGATTATTTTCCTTGTCCCACTTTAAATTTAAGACTGCGTTTTTTTGATTTATTCATTGAGCTCATTTTACATTTGTTCTTTCTTCCGGCTTGACTTGTCTTCTTCGGAGTACGTTCGTGAGCTACAAAATTTTTCGCTAGTTTTGCCATATTATTTTCCTGCTTGTTTTTTTACTTTTTTACTTTTTTTCTTTTCCGGATAGTTAGGACTTGCTAAGAAATCATACATAGCCGCATACATACCCGAGTCTCTGCCTGAGTCTTGCATTTGTGCTATTCTTTGAGCAGTTGTTTCTTTAAATTTTATTCTATGTTTGATTGCCATTATCTACTCATCGCCTTTTCTCTAGCCGCTTTTAAAGCCGCTCTTTTCTTTTCTATGATTGCCGCTTGTCTAATTTTTCTACCTATTGGTAATGTTTGTACTGTATAGAATTCCTCACCTTTTTTAGTGGTCCACTCTACTTCAACTTGATCTGCTTTAGTTCCACCTTGGAAACTTTTCACTGCTTTTTTGAAACTCATAGCAGTAATCTCTTTTACTTGATCTTCTGCTTCAGCAGTTTTATCAGTAAATTTAAATGTTCTTTCTTTAGGCATATGTTCTCCTTGTTCGATGTATTTATTAAATGGTACTATAATTCTACTGCTTGACATTCAAATTTATTTGTGTTATACTGATTTACATGAACGAAAAAACTTCACAAATTTTACAAAATTTAAAAAGCATAACTCAAAAAGAGCCGGTTGAGGAGAACACATCGGGCTCTATTGCCAGCAATTTGGACAATGACAGAATTTATAGCAACCTGCATAACGATATACATTTGATCAATAAGGATGGATCAAAATATAAAGGCAAGATATTCAAAAGAAGAATCACTTTGAAGGACATCGATGGCGGTAATTTCTTTGCCCATGCTTATGAAACTGACGATGGTAGATGGTTTGATAGAGGTGGATTGCCTTGTGCCAGACCTAAAATACTAGCCAAACAATCAGACACAGAAGTTGATTCTGTTGATAATACAGCAGAATGATATCAGAAGCACAGTATAAAGATATGCCTGAATATTGGGACTATCAACGCAAGATAGCATTCAATAAAGAAAAGTGTATGAAGGCTTGCGAAAAAATTATGGAACACTTTGGCGACATAGAAGAAGGCAAAGATGCAGATGATATGTTCCAAACCACATGGCATCAGATTGATCCAGAAGACTATGAAGAGGTGCCATACGATTGGGTACCAAAAGACCCAGAACTGCGTTTAGCCTACGAAATGTAGTCATTATGTGTTTTATGCATGACAGTTATGCTAAATACAAATACGTTCAGGCATCAGCCCGGAAGTAGGATATATCCGAAGGAACGCACCTAACTTTAAAAAGGAGGGTGATATGATAGACAGATTCACTCATTTATTTAAAAAACGATCCGAAGAGAGTGCTTTGCTTAAAAAAGCAAAAGCCATGTTCTCGTCAAGAGGTGAAGTTGAAGTAAATGGAAATGGAACAAGTGGATACAGAATCAAGAATGGTCCTAACAAAGGTAAAGTTCTAGGTCACAAATCTACTAAATCTACAAATAACTGGTAGTTATTTCCTACAGAATAAAAACGATCTACTGGGTTTGCTGTATCGAAACTTTAACGGTTTCCAATGCGGTTCACCCAGTATGTCTTTCTCAAAATTTCTACAAGCACGATGATCCCAACTTTCGATCATAATCTTAATCTGATAACGTTGTTTAGAGTGTGTTAAGGCGTGTTCCATGAACTTGACTAGTTCTACAACTTGAAAGGCATCGCCGCCGTCTAGGGTGTGTCGGATAGTTTTTTTAGTGTGTCGAGTGGGTCGCATACTAAATGTATATTTATCCATGCGATAAATATCAATATGCGTTACAGAGAATTTAAAACAAATATCAACGAAGCCACTATCGCGGCATCTACTCCGTCTAGTATTCCTATGTATATTGATAATTTAAATCAATTACTAGCAACCAATCAAATGATTCCAGCAGGTAAACAAGGCGAGATTAACTTTATGCCAGATCCCAATCAAAAAGTTAACAGTATTGCAGATGTGATCAAGGGCAAAGTCAACAACGAACCTTCGGAAATACAAGTCAGTAAAGTATTCAAAAGTGCTGACGTAAAAGGTAAACAAGGTAGATCATTTAATTTAGGCAATGCAACCGAAGGTATGTTTGCAACTGCTATCTATTCTAGACTAGTAACAGATAAAAATATATCCGTTCAGCAACTAAAATCAAATTTAACAAAATTACCACCACACAATAAAAATGGCGTTACTGTTGGGCCTGCATCAGTGAAAGATCGTAAAGGTGCTACAGACAAAATTCAATTGTTTATCAAACTAGACGTCAGCAGTTATAACGGAATCACAGATCCACAATCTTTACAAAATTTAATTCCACATCTTGGATCAATTGTAAATTATGTTAATAATGAAGAGATCAAAACACTTACTGCTGAATTTAAAAACAACGGCACTGTTGATTCAGTTAAAGTAATATCCGATGGTGTAACAGATGCAAAAAGTTCTAAGGTAGATGTTGAAGTAGTTTATTTGAACGATAAAGGTGAAAGCAAAACTGTAAGATATGAAAGATCAGTTAAAACTGGAGGAGTAAAACAGTTTGGTCAAGTTACAGCCGGTGGAGCCAAAGATGAAGATGATGCAGGTAAATTAATCACAAGAGAAGAAAGATATGATTTACAAGAACAATTTTGGAATGATTTTCAAATTGATATTTCAGCATCTGAAAATGATTTTGTTGATTGGCCTGATTATGTTGAAGCATACGATTTCACATATGCCGAAGCGGCAAAACAATTAAATGCTAGACTAGAAGGTGACAAAGAAGAAAAAGAAACTGTAAAAATAGTTTTTGATATAATCAAAAAACACGGCTTTGGTGATAGACCAAATGCTAAAACTGTAGACTTCGGTCCTAAAGGTTATAAAGTATTGGATTATAAAAAATTAGATGACTTTGTAGCAACAACTGATTTAAAAGTAAAATTTGTTAAAGAACAAAAAAGACCAGGAATATCTATACAAGACCAAAAAGGAAATGACTTTATCACTATAAGATTATACAAAGGTGAAACAAAAATGACCAACATGATAGAGCGTGGTCCAGCACTAGAAAAAATTATAAAAGTAAAAGAAGGATAAGGAGATAAACAATGGCGGCAAATGGAATATCAACTCTAGCAAATAAAAAATTAAGACAAGACACTAAACTTGCAAAAGCAAAAGCAAAACGTGAAGGCAGAACAGTTGCCACAGATGGAACTATAAGTGGTGCAATTGATACCAATGCGAAGTCTTACAGAGCAAGAAACGTTTTGGATGCAACACAACTACCTACAAGATATAAAACAGATAATACATTGGACGATAATGCCAATGCGGGTGGATTAGTTACCGGAAGACCTTGGACAACATAATAGATTAAAACCCTGCGTTGTTTCCAACGCAAGGAATTTTCCTAAAGTAGCAATAAACTTGCTAACACAACAATGACTGCTATTACACCAGCCGCTGTGTATAAGGTGTTTATCATACTATTTCAG
>VMHT01024690.1_pt1 | contig 14802 bp, 13 predicted proteins | sample 4693611 | NCBI WGS metagenome assembly VMHT01 (sample SAMN12280063, study PRJNA550983) | marine metagenome | isolation source: seawater sampled from same location over 5 years 0.02-0.2 micron viral filtrate | place: USA: collected off the coast of southern California halfway between the port... ... | reverse complement strand
TTTGAATGACGTCCTACTTAGGTTCGTGTTGTATCTCACGTGTACATCTTTGGCGAATCCAAGTTCTATGATTCTCTGCATGGCTTTCCAATGGATCTCCCACATCAAAGGTTCGCCTCCACACCAGTATATTTCCTTAATTTTTTTAGTCTCCACTGCTTCAATAAACTCTTGTACAACCTGTGTGTCTTGGAACTTGGCTATCTGTTCACGCAACGGAGACTCCATCCACGGGTGCAATTTTTTAGAGTAGATGCCGTGCTTCCTCGATTCTGCTTCCCAACTACTGCTCAACATAAAACCGCACATTCTACATTTGAAGTTGCACAGGTTATTGAACCTGTAGTCGAAACTAATTGTTTCCATAGTGGTTGCACCAGTTTCGTCTGTGCTTTCGTATGCTTTATCTATTTTGTTGGCAAACAATTGATTCCAGTACGATCTGTATACGTCCGTGTTCAACAGTTTGTGATCACATACTTCACACTCTGAAAGTTCTTCACCGGCCAACATACGACGCCTCACTGATCGCATATGATCTGAATTCCAGTGTTCTTTGAGTGAGAGAGGTTTGTACTCGTTGGCGTCATTGTCTGTGTCGATGTATTGTTTGAAACTCTGTGCAGGCTCTCTAGATGCACAACACATACGTCTTTCTGTTTGTGGCGATAGGTACGTGTGGGTCCACGGTGCCATGCAGAATGTTTTATTACCCTCGTCGGGTTTAATTCTCTTCATACAATTCCTTTAATTCAGGAAACGTTTCTAGTATATTCTCGTCTCTGATCACGTCCATCTTTTTCATTGTGTCCTTGAACTGTTGTAGATCTTTGTTGTTATCTCTTCTCATCATATAATCCAAGCCAGATTCAAACCCTTTGGTTGCCCTGGTGAGATTGTCTAAAGGACGCAACCATTCCAGGTGTGTTTCAATTTTTTCTTTTACTTTTTGCTTGTAGGAATCCGGTAAAAGATCTATACGTTGTGCATATGGAAACTGCAATAGGTTGAAGTTGAAATCTTGTGGTTTAAGCAGTCCTTGATCAACCCAATTTCGATGAAAGTCAGATATGTGTAATGCATTTATAAGTCCAACTGTGCTTGAAATGTAGAAGTCAACTTGCGGACAAACTTCTAACATCCGTTTCCTGTTTGCAACTACGTCTTTCCACACAGTGCCTTTACGCATGTATTCTCCCCTGGCTCCTTCTGCATCTAGACTTGCACCTATTGATACGGAATCAAACTTGTTCCACAATTCCAATACGTCTATGTCTTTGTATTTTGTTCTTGTAAAATTTGTGTTGTAAATTAATCTTACGTGATACATTTTACGTCTGTCTAATTCTTTCAATATCCTGTAGTGCTCTTCCATTATTATAGGTTCACCACCTGCAAAGTAAAATTGTTCCACGTGATCAAACTGTTCTAACATTTGTTCCCATATATCATTACTGCTCCTGCCCACTTTCATTATTTTTGCGTGATTGGGTGGAGCACCTGTCAACTTTTTGTGATCTTCATACCAGTTTGAACTGAACCATGTGCCACAACTCCTGCAGGCAAGGTTACAGAGATTGCTGAATCTTATATCCCAGTACTTTATAACAAAGTCCGCTGTGCCGTCAGGTTGCGTGTTTTCGACCATTCCGATGTTGTGTCCAAAATGTTTGTTTGAACTTAGACGCAGACTAAAGAATCCAGACTTTTCTTGATCATAACATTTACCACAATGTTTGCTGGCTTTGTTTGCCAACATATTTTTTCTGATGCCTTTCATCTCATCATTGTTGAACACTTCTGCCATTGAATTTTTATTCAGATCACCCACAGGGTATTTGTCCAATGCGAAACAGCAAGGATATGCCCTGCCGTCCGGAAATGCGTGTATATGCAACCACGGCATCATACAGAACGTGTCACTGTCTAACAATAACTCCTTTTCCCTGGGAGTCATGTCTTTGATCTTTAATTTCTCAGGCTCCTTCGCCCCGTACTCATATGCCACGGTACCATTCTCCTATTATAGGGAAAGTCTTTTCAAAGTCCTTTCCTGATCGTTTGTCGTATTGACTGTAAAATGCTTTGAAGTCTTTCTGTAGTTTACTCTGCTCGGCCGCACCCGCGTGTGGTGTTTTTACAACGTCCAAGTAATCTATAAGTCTCTGTGTCTGATTAATTTCCATTTGTTCAAGATATTTCTCATTGGTATTTAAAAACTTTACCAAGTTCAGTTTAAATTTGTTTCTCAGATCATCTGGTAGTACAAGTGGTGATTGGAAACTTGGAAATCTTAATATATTCAATGTAAAATTAACCTCTGGTCCGTAAACTTTACTTGCATTTTTAAACCAAACCATTTTTTCTAAAAGTTGCGGCAATGATTCTAAACACAATGCATTAATGGTGCACATGTTGTGTAAGGCACGTGGAATTTTATCTACTAACATATGCAAGAAGTTTGAGTGCCAATCTCCGTAAACCAATCCATCTCTGATGTACTCGGCTTGGCCAAATGTCGCTTCACAACTCGTGTAAAGTTCAAAGTTGTCAAACTTTTGAAGTTTTGTTTTAAATTTATCAATGATGCTTTGTTTTGCACCAAGGTTTGAATTTATTGCTATTGTCATGTTAGGGTTCATCTTATCGCCTTGGGTCTCTATCCAATCTAAAAGCCTCCACAAGTTTGGTGACATCATTGGTTCACCTCCCGTGATTCTTAATTCATCTAAAGTTCTGTGTAGATCACTTTCCCACCACTTGTAAAATGCTTCCACATAAGGATTTGTTTCATCTTTTTTATAAGGCTCTGCACTCTCATGACTGTGGGTAAAGTGATTACGTCCATCTGTTGTCATTCCTGTGTATGGTCCTTGCCTTTTGATATTATTTGCCCAGGTAGAACTAAATGCAGGATTACAGTATGTACACGCGAAGTTACAAGTCCTATCAAACGCAATTTCTAACGTTTTAAGATCTACGTCTTGATTATGATCCAGTTTGTAAGCAGTATCTAAATCTTTATTTGTGAATATTTTGGATTTGTACACCCTGTCACTTATGTTGTCCCGGTCTATGTCTTCTATCTTCCAGCAGTACTCACAACCTGCCGGTCTTTCACCACACTGCATTTGACGCCTCTGCTCCTTCTTCTGTGGTGTGTTGTGTAATAATTTAGGATTAGATTGCACAGCGATTGGATCAATCTTATGTGGGAGAGGATGGTGACAACTTGTGGTCATCCCACTGCCCAACCATATGGTCGCATTGTACCACTTTGCTCCACAGAAACTTGCAGACTTTGTGTCTAATATTTGTTTTTTGTATTCTAAATCATTCATGCGTTTCTGCACTCCTCCCAGAACTCTTCCATCTCAGGAAAAGTGTTTAAGAATCTTGTTAGACGTCTGCGATCGTGTTCGTTGAAGAAAGCGTAAAAGTTTTTTTTATTTTGCGTACTTGCGTCCGCGTTTTCGCGCCAGTAAGCGAGATTCCTCTGCATCTTCTGGATCTCGAAGTCCTTGAATATGTGCAACCCGTTCGACTCGCCGGAATTGGCCTGCATGTATTCTATGTTGGCCTCGTGTATGCTCTGGTACGCCTCAGGTAGCATGGTTATCTGTTGCCACGCTGGTTGTCTAAGCAGTGGCACGTCGAACCAAACCCTCTGATAGGTCTTAGAGTACTTCTTACGCAGTTCCAATATCTTCTCCAGCAGTTTGTCCATACTGGTTATACTGAGGTTGTTGTATGTGCATATGAAGGTAATGCTGTTACGCCCTGGGATCCTCTCCAAGAACTCCTCCACGTTGTCCATCATGTAATTGAAATCCAGTCCGTCACGTATGTACTCCGCACGTTTGCCAAAGGCATCCACACTCACGAACTGCATCATGTGTTCCACTTTCTCCTGCATACATATCGTCTGCGCCATGTTGAAGTATTTCTCTTTCAATTTCTTGTCAGGCGGACACATGTTGCTGGTTACGTTGAGGTGAAGATCATCTTTTGGGTTGTCTATGATGTATTGGAACACCTTGTAAGTGTTCTTGTCCATCATTGGCTCTCCACCAGTCATACGGAAATGTTTGAGATTCTTGTACAGCGTGGGCCACCATTTCCAGAACGCTGTCACGTAGGGATTGTCCTCCCGGTGTGGTATGGGTTTACGGTCACCCTGGAAGTGTTCTGGTGCGTTGTGTGGTGGTGACGTTGGGAACGCACCGTACCTCTCCGTCTCTTTGCCCCAGGACGTGGAGAATTGTGGTGAACAATAACTGCACCTGAAGTTACAGGCGTTGTTGAAGTTTACCTCCACGTATCTGGGGGTCCAACTTGTGGTCATTGGATTCTTTCTGATCTGCTCGAAGTCCTGCATGGCCCATGGTTCACCTGACCTATAGTGCCTGTCCGACATCTCTCCTGTGTCTTCCAGTTTCCAGCAGTAAGAACATCCGTCTGGACGTTCTCCGTTCAGCATCTTAAATCTCTGATCTAGTTTCTCAACCGTGTTGTGCAGTGCGGCGGGATTGCTTTTCACCTGCTCTGCGTCAATCTTGTGCAGTGGTGGGTGGTAGCAACTGTTGGTCATTCCCGTTGGCAGGTGCAGTGATGTCTGGTTCCACTTGGCCAGGCACATCGTGGGAGAAACTGTCCCTAGTTTTTCCTTGGCCTTTAGTGCGTCTGCTTTATAATCACTTGTACTCACGGTCTTGCACTCCCTTGTTTGTGTGTTGTGGCATGACGAACCTGTAGAACCTGCTCTCGTTCTCGTCAAATTCCGCTATCGGCATGTCCAGTTGCTGTCGTAGGCTGTTGCCGTAAAGTGTGAGATCGGTGTCTATGTCCTGTGGTGATTGGTCCTTGTAGTACAACTCCATGTTCTCCAGGTCACGTATCTTGAAAAGATCATTTCCCGCCTCGATGACAGTGTTGAAACAACCCATCCTCGCCCCCAGCATGGCATACTTGCCCAGTTCCACGTCAGCACCTATAGTACACCACGTGCTCAGTATCCTAAGATTCATTGGCCACATCTTCTGGAAGTCCTGTGCCGGTATGGGCCTCCCCTTGTTGGTGCTCATCTTCACGCCCTCCCTGTAGCCTGCCACGAAAGCCTGTTGCTCCGAGGCGTTGATCACAGTGGTAGAGTAGCAGTTGTGCAGGTTCTCGTGGGGTACTCCCCAACAGAAATCTATCTGGTTCTCTTCGGTGTCTGCGTTCTCGTGTGTCTTCATGCCTAGGCACGTCTGTTTGTCCCATCCAACTATACCACCATTGCCATACACCAAGCCATTTACATTGTTCCTGGCACGCCACCTGTGTACCGCTTTCTTGTTGGTCTTAGTCCAGTCCATCGTCTCCAGCAGGAACTTCTCGTCAATTATGTTATCACCATCCACGCTTATGAAGAAATCTGTCTCCGCTATATTGGCCGCGGCCTTGTGTGCGTTGTCGAACCCCACAACACCGTCAACACGCTTGGCCCAGGGCACCTTGTTCTTGAGGTCTGCCCAGTTCTGTTCCTTGTTTGGTTCCTTGAAGGAAATGTAGACGAAGTCTAGGTCGCTTACTCTCGTTCTATCAGCCATGCTTTGCCTCCTTCCACTATTCCTGTGGGCCAGTGTATGTCATTGTCTTGGAACACATATCCTTTTTTTGATTCTTTCAACACACTGTATTGCGTCTTTGGTTTTGGCGGTGGCTTCAAAACTATCTCACCATCCTTGATCATCAGCTCTTCTTCGTTGTAGCGTAGTGCCCACTTCTTTTTTTCTAGCGTGACTTCGTACTCCTTGCCCGCTACAGTGACGAAGAATTTTTTTGTAGGAATTGGGGGTAGGTTACCTAGTGCTTCAAAGAATCCTGGCATGTAACTCCTTGTCGTGATAGTGCCAAACACGATTTACACGTGTCTCACCTATGTAAACCGCATCTCCCGACCTGTTGGGATATAGGTATTGATTTTGGTCCTTGACCCTTGTCAGATTATGCACTCCTGGTTTGTGATGTATGAATTTAAACCAGTCGTACCCTATCAGGTTCTCTGACGTGGGATCTATTATTCTGTTGGCCAGTGCAAACACAACATCCGTACTAGGATACTTGTCGTGACATGCTATCAACATTTCCGTCCTGACCTTGTCCCAGTTCTTTACTATGTTTTCTGCTGTTTGATAAAATCTTTGTGCTTTTTTACTCCTACGAAAATACATCAGTCCGTTGTAGATGTTAGGTAAATGATTCCTTGTGAACAATTTCCTATAGGGTGTCTGTTTTACAATGTTGCCTCTATAGTCAAAACAGTCTATACTGAACACAAGATCGTGTTGCCAGAGATGGTACCACCACCAATCTGTATTGATGTTCCACAACATGTCTGCTTCTAATTTGATTGTGTGTTTAAAAGGCGTAAGGCTGAATGCTTTATACTCATTGGCCCACTTAATAGAGTGCGTGGCACTTTCATCTTGCTTCATGACTTTTACTACATCCACGTGTTCATTTTCGAATTTACTTTTTTCATCAGTGATCACACATATTTGGTTATGTATGTTCCAACGCTTGATGCTCTTGGCCAAAGTAATAGACAGTTCGACATAATCGGTTTTGTCGTTGTTCTGTGCGAACCACAGGAATCCTCTAGACATTGGCTATCTCCTTGTTGAGCACGTGTACATCTTGATGTTCCACGTATGATATCTGATCTTTGTACCGCCAGGCAAGTCCCTCATCTGTGATCTCGACCACTTCACAGTCTGGCGGCAGTGTTGGCAGTGCGTATGGCAACTTGTCATAACCCACAAATCCGTTGATCTGTTGGAGGGCCATTGCGAACAAATAGTCATTACGTAGATTCCTGGCATACACTCTGTACATCTCATTGAAGTAACTGTAGTTTTCCTTGATGTATTTCACTGTATCAAATATCTTCCTTACCTTGTCATTCTTCTTGAAGATCAAGACAGTTGCCCACACCATTGGTATCATACTCCACATCCTCAAATCGAATGAGTTCCTGCCTGAAAGGTCATATGCTTTGTCCGGTACAAGGAAATCATAATCAGTGTTGAAAAAATTCGCGAGATTATCTGTAAAACAGAAATAGTCTATGTCCATTACTAAAGTGGTATCATAAGGTGACAGTTCATACGCCATGTGTCTGTCAACATTGTTCCACTCCTTTCCGTCCTTTAGGTTTCCTATTTCTGGTTCAATGAACTTGTAATTGATAAAACCCATTGGTGATATTTTCTTGAACGTTTCAAAGTTAGTAACCACAGTGATGTCCTTGCATATATTTTTCTTAATAAGACTTACACACCTCTCCAGTATACGATGATACTTGGTGTGTGCTGTGTCAAAACAGAATAGTAAGACTCCTTCAGACATCGTTACCTTTTTTCAGTAAATGTTTTGTATGTTTGATGATATGTGTTTAATGTTTCTTGATTTCTCTCTATCAACAAAGCAAGGAGGCCGTCGGCATCTGTGATCTCGACTGGATTTTCGTTGGTGTCCAACATGAAAAACTTGCTGTTTGTTTCTTTCAGCGTCCTCACCAGACAGATTGTCTCGGCATCCGCACGGAATATGTGTCCGTTGTATACCAACACCTGTCGTGCGTGTGCCTTTTCCAAAGAGTTGCGTTTGGCAACTGCTATGTCGTAAGATAGGTCAGATTGTTTCTTTAGTTCGCTAATGTCCATACCACAATTATACAATAATTATGGTGGAAAATCAACCTAGGTAAAATTATTATGATTCTGAGTTTGTAACTTGAGCGTTCGACGCCGTTTTGATGTCTGCCGCAAGTCCCTGTGTATCGTTAGGTGATACTTCGATCAATGCTAAAGTCATCCTTGGTGCTTCATTCGGGTTTGCAGGAACACCTGACGTGTTACCACTAGTGAATGTTGTGTCACCCGCCGCATCCGTTGACACCATCTTGACTTCCATTGTCACCGCTGAGCCAACTGCCGCGTTTAACTTGGCCTCTATGTCAACTGTGTTTGAAGTGTAACCTCCTGTGCCAGATTTAACCGAGTAGATGTTTTGGAATGAAGTTGTTAGATCATGGAAACCACGTGCTAGATTGTTGGTTTCTGTGTTACCAGATCCTGATACAGTTGATGCCTGTGCGGCTATGTCCAGGTTACCAATGTTTGTCACTGTCAACTCGTTGAACACATCATCTTTCGAACCGTCGATACCTGTTATGCAACTAGGGTCAACCCTGATCTTGCCACCTGCGTTGAAGAAGTGTCTCATCGCGTCTGCGTTAGCGAATGTAACTGATCTTGTGATAGTTGATGTACTGTTCCAAGTGCCTGAGTTAGTAGATGAACCAACTGCTGTGGTGTCAAATGCAGTTGCACTTGTTGAACCGCCTGCAACTGAAGCCGCCAATGTTGCAAGGTCTGCCGCAACCGCCGCCTTAATGGCAATAGTGTCACCTGCTGACACCGCCGTTCTAGCCGTCATAGAGTCGTTTGTGTGATTCGCTATGTTTGTAATACCCGTCATCAGTGTGTTCCACTGAGAAGCCGTGATTGCTCCTGCACCGGGTGTAACTGTTGGAATGTGCGTCTGTCCAAGACCATATACCCCTGATCCTGTCCCTGCAAAATGGTTGTATCCGTATGGTGAACTTGAATTGTTCACAAACGTGTTGTACTCGTCATCTAAAATTGTATCACCTGCTTGGTATGCCATAATTTTTTATTTCACTCCTATTACGCACTCTGTTAATGCTGTTTCTTCGTTGTATTTATCTTTGATCAGTCGTCCTAGGGTGTTAAAAGCGGTGCACTCCTCAAGATCTGCTACCCTTGCCTCACCGTTTCCGGCTGAAACCACACGATCTCCTGCCCTACCTTTGCCCTTGAGTTTGACTAACACCCGCCCTTTCAGGGCTATCATTGGATGTGAACTGTTGTTGCCCGCCTGTGCATTCATCAAGAATGCCGGACTCTCAGACACAACGCCAAAAACAGCGTCGTCTAATTCTTCTTTACACTTTGTTATCTCTGCTTGTCCTCCTAGGATCACCACATCACCCACTTCTGTTTCACAATCCGCTTCGTATCTTTCGGCCAAGTCGGCGTACTGTGCAGATGTTGAAGTTGCGTGTACAACATTCCCCCTTATGTCAACCAGTGTGGGTGCTGATAATTCGTCGTCACCACCTCCTGACTTGAATGCTGTCCAGGCACCGCCCGCGTTTCCAAATATTGTAGTGCCGTCGTCTGCGAAAGTCTCGTCCCATACCCAGAAAAGATCCTGTTCTGTTGCAGTTGATGTTTCTCCCCTGTTAACTTTAAGTCCGGTGAAGTTAGGCATACCTGCATTTGAAGATATGTTCCTGTTCAATTCTATGATGTTGTCCTCAACTGATAAAGTTGATGTGTTGATGATCGTGCTTGTCCCATCTACTGTAAGATTACCTACCCTAAGATCCTCAATTCTTCCTGTCGAACCTTTGATCCTTAATGCTTCCGTGGTTACGCCGCCATCATTTACTGTGAATATGATATCTTTGTTTGAAGTTGTCTGTGCTATCGTGAAGTCATCACTGCTCAATGTCATTGTGATATCATTTCCTGCACCTAATCTAATACCGTCATCTGATTGGATCGTAAGTCTGTCAGTTGTTGTGTCTGCTGTGTTCGATCTCAAATAGTTGGCCGCCGCAACTCCGCCCAGTGCATCCGCGTCTGTGGCTGTGCCTCTGAATTTTGCAGATGCCACCGACGTTGAAAGTTGTATACCTTGTGCTATTGTAGAGAAACCTGCTGATACTAGTGCCGCTCCCAGTGTCTCTGTGGCACTTGGTGTGAATGCTAGATTGGAAACTACACCAACCACTGTGTCATTAGCAACTAATTTTAAAATACTTCTTTTGACACCTGTGTTGTCTTCAGGTGATTCTGTAATGACCTGTGTTACACCAGATCCTGCTACTGTAGTTGGTCCAATCAATGTCCATGCCGAACCTGTGTACACGTACAACTGTGTGTTTGATGTGTCAAACCACATGTCACCAAGCACTGCGTTTGCCGGGGCAGTCGCAGAGTTAGAAGTTGATCCAACAGGTTTGAATTTTGAACCAGTGTAAACATTTAACTGATTGTTTGTCTTGTCGTACCACATCTGTCCCTGTATCTTGTTAGAAGGTGCTGTGGTGTTGTTGAAGTTCTCTAATAATTTTACAAGGTTCTCGTTTAACTTTTCACCAAACCCTGCATACCCTTTTCCTATAAGTGTAAGATCGGTAGTGGCCGTGTCAATAGTCCCGTCAGCCAGTGTTACCAGTAAGGTTCCGAATGTGTTGTTGATCTTGTATGCCATTGTCTAGTCGTTGTTTGATAAATTTTCTCTTATTTCCACTAACCAACTCACATCTCCCACAATCTTGATCAGTGTCTGTGCCAGATAAGGATCAATCCTTTCCTGTATGTGTGCCCGTTCGGTGTCATTGAGGGCAGTGCTGAGATCAATGTCGTTGATGTAATCTGCTACTTCTTTTTTGGTTGCCATTTAGTACTCCTTATCCTTATTTATTGATAGTTTTTGTTGGTATAGGTTGGTTCTTTTCTTCCTGAATTTTCCTATTCCCCAACACAGAGGTTCAAATACTGCTCTGTAAACCCTGCCCAGATTGTCTCTTTTTTTGTTTCTCATTTCCCCGTAAAAGTCCGCCGTCACATGTTTTCCCATGTGTGTAAGGATATTCCTAACCATCAAACTCAATGTTCCGTCTTTTTTAGCAAATTTCACCAAAGGTAGGAACACTGCGTGATAACCTTTTTCAATCCTGTAATTTTGCGTAGATCCTTTTCTGCCATTTGATCCCTGCTGTTCCCAAAATTTGTGCCATATCTTGTTCCTGAAACTGCCAAATCCATAAGAGTCGTTCATCATTGTGCAGACTATCCCTTTCCTGCTTACACCGGTGTCTGTGTCAGACTTGCTGTATCCACTATCAGTGTGTGGGTTGTGTCTCCAATATGTTTTCTTTGGCGGAGGCGGTATGAAACCATCCCCTCCCTCCTGAGGTGGTATAGACGCTATAGTCGGCACTCCACCTGATCCCGCTGATCCTGATGTTGAACCTCCATCCGCATTACCAAATGAGGATGAATTGCCTAAGAATTCTATGTCAGTGGTGAATATGTTCTTCCACACCCCGCCGACCTTGTAGTATCCTTCGGTTATCCTCTTCCATGTACCAGACACCTTGTACTTGATGTCTGAGAAACTCTTCCATGCTCCTCCATGCTTGACTTTGGATTCGGAAGGAATGTTGAATATCAATACTGCCTTGCCGTCACCTCCGGTCGCACCTCTTATACCACCTTTGGCCACGCCTGTTGAATAGTAGCCACTGCCTGTGCCACCGGGTGATTGCCCGGATCCGTTGTCCTCTGATCCTCCAGACGGCACTGTGTTAGATCCTGACTTGCCGCCAAAACCACCTGCGTCTCCTGTGGCTCCTGAACCACCTGTTCCTCCATCGGTTCCGCCACCGCCGGCTCCACCTCCACCACCGTCTCCGGAGTGTCCCGCACCGTTCTCTCCCAGTGTGCCTGGTGTGTTACCTGTCGCTGAATTTGTGTTGATACCTGCACCACCTCGTGATGATTCACCTGTACCACCTCCGCCACCGCCACCACCGGCTATGGCTAATTTTATAGTGTCAACTGCCTGTCCTGACTCAAATAATGTAACTGTGGTCGCTCCACCGCCACCACCACCAGAACCTGATACGTTGACCGGTCCTGAATTGCCGCCGACGCCGCCAGAATAACCTGTAAGGCTCTGTCCGTTGGCTCCGCCATTGGCATTGCCGGAAAGTTCTCCAGATTTACCACCACCCCCGACCGCAACGGCGATCGTTTTGACGCCTGCGTACGAAGATATATCGAAGTCAGACACTGTAACGTAATGACCAGCGGCTCCATCCGCTCCATCACCAGCACTGTCCGGGCCTCCTGATCCTCCGGCCCCTCCCCAAATGTGCAGTGTGAGTGTGTTTGCACCTGGTGGCAAGTCCGCCAGTTGTAGTTGTCCTGTGTAGTTGAAAGTTTTTGTGATTATGGGCATAAGGTTAAGCCTCCCTTACAAACCAAAAGTCTCCGTCGCTTCCATCACCGCCTGTTGGTTGTGATGTTGAAACCGTTTTTGCAGATCCTCCCCATTCGTTGCTTAGGGTAGCAACTGCACCAATAGTTGGTACGTTGGCGTTTGAAGTGTCTGTGTATGTGATAGATCCAACAGCACCCAATGTCATTGAAGTTGCTTTAACGTTTCCGCCCGCTGTAGTTTTCAAAACCTTGCCTTTGTTAGCATCACCGTCTTCCACTGCGTCTGCTAATCTTATAACCTGTGAGTATGACTGGTTGTGTCCTGCTGACCAGAAGTTCTCAGACACATCATAGAACATTCTAGCGTCATCCGTGTCGCTTGTTTCTACAATCATACCTGAATCTGCTTCTGAATTACCGTTGTTGAGTTTTATGAAAGCGTCATCGTAAGTTGAAATCGCTGATGATGAAGCATTGTACTCTCCTGATATGTTTAAATTACCTGTAATTGTGACATCACCTGTAATTGCAATATTTCCCGATGCACCTGTGAATGCCAAAGGTGTTTTTGTTACACCTCCATCATTGATCGTGAAACTTAAATCCTTGTCTTCTGAAGTCTGAGCTATGGTCACATCGTTGCTTGAAACAGTTATAGAAAGTTCCTGTGCGTCACCTATGATGACACCACCGTCCGCATCTACTGTCAATGCACCTGTCGTTGTGTCTGCCGCATCTGCCCTCAAGAAATTTCCACCTGCAATTACTGTTGCAGAAGTATTAGACGTTGATGACACATCTACTGCTGATGCTTCTGTTGTTGATCCTTCAAACACTGCACCCAAAGTAGAGTTTAGTGTAAGACCTGCTTTGATTGAAGCGAATCCTGTCTGCGTAACACTTGGTGTGAATGTTTCTTTTGAAAGTATTGCTATCCTTGTACCTCCTGCGTACATTGATGAAACAACTTTGTTTCCACCCGAACTCGCTAAGGTCTCAATCTTCCAACCTGATTCTGTCTGTCCTGCTGTGAACGCCGGTCCTACCAATTCCCATTCGTCGTTTACTTGGTGGCTTCTTGAATCACCTGTGTAAACAAAAACCTGATCGTTTGTTGAATCCAACCAAAGGTCACCTGCTGATGGTGATGTAGGTAGTGAGGTACTTGACTTTGCTCCGCCTGTGGGTTTGAAACTTGTACCGTCATACACTTTTATCTGGTTAGTTGTTGTGTCAAACCATAATTCACCTTTTAATGGTGCCGATGGTGCCGCGGTTGATGCCGCATTCTCCAACAACTTCACTAGGTTTTCGTTTAATGCTTCACCAAATCCTGAATATGATTTACCAAACAACTGCAACGAAGTGGTGTTGTCCACCGTTCCGTCTGTGATCGTTGTTACTACTGTTCCGTCTGTTTTGTTTATTGTGTACGCCATTTGCTTATATTTAGCACCTTCCCACTACTATATTAATTGTGCCTATTTCGTCCGAATCATAGTTTTCTAATGCTTTTCCTATCACTTCTCCAACCTGTGGATCGTGTGTCTTCTTGGCCACACCGTTGTTTTCTGGATCTGTTGATAACATATCGCCTTTGACAATGTGTCCTATCACTTTGCAAGGCACTTTACCCATAAGTGCGACTGCTTGTCCATCTGCTTTATCGTTCATCAGGTAAGCAGGATGTTCACTTATGACTCCTGCAACTCTGGGGTCATTGCCTTCTGTTGAAATTGTAATTTCTTTTTCTCCACCAAACACGACCACTGTACCCACTTCGTACTCGTCGTCGGACTCGTATATCTCAGCCAAGTCAGCATATTGTGCCGATGTTGCTTTGGCATATACAGTGTTGTACTTCTTACTGCTTGAACCTATATCATAACTTGTTGTTGCATCAGGCAATATACCTTTGGAAGTCAATGTTCCGCCCATTGTGAGGGTCGTCATAGAGTTGGCTCCAGAACTTGTTATGTTACCAGTGACGTTTCCTGTAAGCGGTCCTGCGAATGCCGTTGATGTGGTAGTGCCTGATACTTCCAATTTAGTAGAAGGTGTAGCAGTGCCTATCCCAACATTTGATTCCGAACCGTCTATGGTCATCACAGTTGTTGTCACTCCGCCGTCATTCACTTTGAATGTGATGTCTGTGTTAGTGACTGTGTTTGATATGATTGCTCCCGTGCCATCGACTGTCAGTGTCAGATCGCTGTCCGCTCCAACAATTAATCCGTTATCTGTTGATATGGAGATAGTCCCTGACGTTGTGTCATTGGCATTAGATCTCAGGTAGTTGGCCGCCGCAACGCCACCCAGTGCGTCTGCGTCTGAGGCCGTACCTTGGAATTTTGTATCTGCAATCGCTGTCGTGAGTGTGATCCCTTTTTTGATTGTGGCGAATCCTGACAAAGAAACTTTTGGTGTGAATTCGTCTTCTGAGATAATCGCTATAAGATTACCGTCATTGAACAATTTCGTTATGTTCTGTGACGTATCACCAGAATCAAGAATTGTGTCAAAAGTGAAACCGTTTGTTGTTCCTGTCGAACTTGGTGGTCCAACTAAAACAGATGACGTTCCGTTGTAAAAGTACATCTGACCAGTGTCAGAATCTATCCATATGTCTCCCTGTGCCAATCCGCTTGGTGCTGTTGATTGATAAGGTGCACTTCCGCCTGCTGTCTGCCAGGCAGTTCCGTTGTACACTTGTAAT
>VMHT01006222.1_pt1 | contig 14809 bp, 10 predicted proteins | sample 4693611 | NCBI WGS metagenome assembly VMHT01 (sample SAMN12280063, study PRJNA550983) | marine metagenome | isolation source: seawater sampled from same location over 5 years 0.02-0.2 micron viral filtrate | place: USA: collected off the coast of southern California halfway between the port... ... | reverse complement strand
CTTGCATGGGGCGAACAAGGGGTTCGTGTGCTTCTCGCAAAACGGAGCCCATCAACCAAACCTCTCCCGGCCGAGAAGGTGCCGTTCGCATCCAAGGGACTCCAGCAGGAAGAGGACCCAATGGATTGGGAAGACGGCGATTCTCCGTGGCGGGACCCGGTTCGGTGATCACAGGAAATCGGACAGCGAGAGCTGCTTGGCCCGATCGTTGTTGAACAGGGAGTCAACGCTTGTGGCCAACCAATCTGCGTTCTGACGCGTGTACAAGTCCACTCCGTAGTGGTCCATCACGAAACGCATGACCTCGATGTATTTCCGAACGGCACCTTCCGATACGGTCAGTGCCAAATTTCCGTTGCATAGACCACCCTCGGATTTCGCAACGCCCATGTTGGCCAGCCCGCGGCCCGTTTCCTTCTTGGGTTGAATGCATTTTCCTGAAAGCGGCATTCGCCGATACGAGTGAGCGCATTTGAGGCACCGGACCTTTTGTCGGCCGTAGGCGTTGAGGTTGCCTCGTAAGTCCGGGAGGAAGTGAGAACGGACCACACTGGATGCAACCTGGCGCACATTGACACCTCGCAGGCGCTGCCCAAGCGCCAGTTGCCCGTTCATTTTGTCAATCATCGTTTCAAGCGTTTTGTAGGCGGATAAGGCAGGTCCGTCGTCAAGGGAACGACAGTCGTGCGTGAAACCGTACCCCCGAACGGCTGCGACGCTTCCGAGGCGACGCTCCACGAAATCCATGCGCCCTTGGATGTCCTTTGGGTGAGGTTGCTTGAGCGTTGCCTCGTAAAAATCGCGCTCGTAGAACCACCCCGCATCCACGTTGAGGGCTTCCTTGTCAACTTCGGTTGGGTTGAGGCGGGTGGTCAACACCAACGGAGCGTCCATCTGACCGCCGCGGTTGGCGGGTAAGATGTCGCGACTGAAGTTCAACAAACCGTCCATCAGCAGCATGATGGCGTCCTCGTCGCCATCGCAGTTTCTTCGCTTCGCAGCGTGGAACAAGGGGTGAGCGTAGCCACCCGAACAGTCCGCCCAGCCAATGATTCGTGAGAGTACGCCGCCGCTGGTGTGCGGTGCCAGTGCACAGATCAGCTGGCCGACCAAATCGTCTGCTTTGTCTGCGTTGTAGTACGGTTCCATGCCGTAGTATCGAACCAGCAGTTCATCGACGTACTTCGCGGTTCGCAACAGAAAGTCAGCCGCTCCCTTTGCCACAATGAAGTCTTGCGGAAACAACTCCAGGATCTGCTCGTCGTGTTCCAGTGCGCGCCCGCGATGGTCGTGCGTGTAGCCAAGTGCGTGAAGGGTTTTCCAAGGAACGCCGACTTCACGAGGTCGAAAGTGTGTGGTCGGAACGTCGCTCATGTCAAAGCGAACCGTTCCATCCCTGAACACCGGCAATTCATGACGTGCACGGAGAATACCCTTCTCGATGGCCTCGGGGGTTTGATCGCGACTGTTGAGTTTTTTCATGCACTTGACCTGCGCAGGGAGGCGATCGATGCCGAGTCGGATTCGGGCGTCTTCAACCATCTCGTCCACTCGAACGGATTGGACTTCCCCGCGTCTGTAGGCGTTGGAACGTGTGGGGCTGGCCTTCGTTCGACCGTTGCATGTTTCGCCTGCTTTCCCTTCTCCGTGGGCGTCCACGGCACGGTGGTGGCATCGAAGGTAGGGGGATTCCTTGCCGCACACCGTGCAGGTGCGACGACCAACCTGAACCCGTATGGTTCGCTTGTCGATGGCGTTGTTCAACAAGCGCTGGTTTCCTCCGTTGAGTTCAATGGGGAAGAGGGAATGTGTCATAGGATTCATGACTCGAGGAGCCGCTTTTTCTGGACGTCCCATTCGACAGCCAACCCGAACCGGTGCGCTGTGTTCCCATCGCAAATCGGACATTTTCCGTACCAACACCATGATGCCGTCAATGGCATGTTCGTCCTCAAGCCGTTGGGCTGCGTGATAAGCAGCCGGGTCGCTCGGACCGTCGTCGGGAACGGAGGCTGCAGCGTCCCGCCCAACTTGGTCGGTTTCTGCAATGCCCAAGCCTCGTTGACGAGCGCCTGTTTCTGCAGCAATGCGCACGGTGGCGCGTTCTTTCTCGAGGACAGATTTTCGAGCGCGTTCTTCATCCAGCACCTGTTTCGCTCGACGTAGGGCCTCGATGCGCTCCTCGGTGATGGCCTTCGCGTTCTTTTGGCGGAGTGGGGCGTCGCCCTCGCTCTTGAACCCGAGGCCTTCGAGAAGCGACTCCCATCCTGAAGTGACGACAAGGTCGTCGCCTTCGTGATGGTGAGCGAGCCCGAGAACCATCATCGCTGCCTTCGCCAACCCGTGCTGTTGAAGCGCCCATCCCTCGGGAACGTTTGCGGACATGAGCGGTGGTTCGACCTCGACCTTGGGGCCGGGCAGGTGAACGTCGCTCAACGGAGGCAGCGACTCCGGTTCAAGCTCGTCCATTACCGAAGCTTTCCATTCGTGAACGCCCCCTGACAGACGCAACCATCGAGACCCTTGCCGAGGCCGATGTCCGTTCGGAACGGTGGCGTGTTCAGGTCGTGGTTCGATGCTGGCCTTGGCCAACAACTCAAGAAAGGCGGGCAGCCATTCCAGCGGGAGATCCTTGAACCACGGGTTGTGAGGTGGCGGGAGAGACGTGGCAAAACGACGGGAGCACGCGAGGGCCTCGGCCCACGTCAGTGAACACTGCCGCAAGCGCTCGTGCCAGTCTCGTCGAACCCAAAACTGCGCGTCGGGGTCAGCCGCCTCTTCGGGAGGAACCCCCGGAGTTCCCGCTGGCCAGTCGCCACGAGTTCCCCCCACGATGTCGAGGAAGGCGGAAACATCGTCGCCGCCAACGAGGTTGTCAAGGACGTCGCTGGCCCACCAGTCCATCGTGTAACCAGCGGGTACAAGCCGCTTGTTGTTCTCCAAAAATTCGCCGTAGCCGATGACCAACTCACCGTTGTCCCAGACCTGCTTCACGCGGTTGCGAAGTTCCACGTAGGCGGACGGGTCATCAACGCGGAGGAAACGCCCGTCGTTGAGGACGACCCACGGGCCTTCCGCCTCGTCGCAGGGTGTGATGGCACACGCCTTGCCCGGCCGCTCGATCTTCATCTGCGTCCCGATGGTGATGAAATCGTCAAGAGCGAGCATCGACGTGGTGTTGGTTGAGGCTGCAGCCAAGCCCGAGGGACGTGAACGGCCGTACCGCAACCTGAATCCACCGGGCTGAAGCGGTCCTCCAAAGACGGGTCGGCCGGCGATGATGTCCTTCATGAACTTCGTAATGGGTGCAATTTGTTGGCTTTTGAACGATGCTTCCTTGTCGGATTCGTCTTCTTTGCCTCGTGAGGCAAACTTTGCGATAAAATCCCAACCGGGCATCTTCAAGCGATCGGTGTGCTTCTGAATCTTGGGCGCTTTGAGGCACATGCCCTCGCCGATGACCAACAGTACGCCGCCACGGATGCGCGGCTCGTCGATGTTACGGACGTTACCGTACCCGGCGCACTCAATGCGTTCGGTTGACTCGCCGTTGATCATCACGGGGCAGGCACGGACAATTTCGTCAATCTCCTCGGGCGATGGTCGGTATTGGAGGTTTCCACGGTACAGGCCGAATTCTTCCTTGACGCGCTCCACTTCAGGATCGGTGGGCTGGTAGTGCCCAACGTTGAGTTCCCGACGAATCATGTCAGCGATGAGCACCGCCAAGGCTTGAGCCGTTCCCCCTGCCGCGCGTATCGGTCCTGCAAAATGAACCGAAACAAACTGAGACCCATCGACGTTGTTGAGGAGGCGAACTTCACTGATGCCTTCCAGCGGGGCAACGAGAACCGCTTCGGTGAGCACGGCGAGCCCCACACGAAGACCGACGTCGATGGATTTCTCCAGGTCGTACCCCAACTCCCGGAACCCACGGGCAACGGATTGAGCGATGATGATCGACGTCGTTTCACGGTCGTGTTCATCCAACAAGACCCGGATGTCGTCGGCGACCGCATAGCCGTCAAGGTGCTCTATCAGCAATTTTTCCGTGCGTCCCGCCAGATCCGAAGCACGAGGAATCTCAACTCGGTCCTTGTGGTCAAACCCCTGCTTTCGAGCCATTTCTGCGATTCGGTAGGCGTCGTCTGTTCGCTCGTCCAACCAACGATGGTAGGTCTCCATTTCACGCTCCAAACGCTCGATGTCAAGACCGATGAGGGGGTTGTGTTCCCCCAAACTCACGGTCTGCTCGGCGTCGCTCATGTTCACTCAAATACGGTTCATGCCGACCCTTTATCATCAACACGGTGTGAATGAATGGGGCGGTTTGAACGGCTCACGGGAAGGAAAGTTCATGTCGTGACCGCCAAGGAGCATCGCATGGGCGTTCATGACACGGTTCGAAACCACCCCGAATGGCCCATGCTTGCCAAGCTGGTCCGCGAGTTGGCCTTCCTGGACGGTGGAGACGATGCAGCCTTTACCTTGGCCAGCGGGAAGCAGTCCCGGTGGTTCTTCGATACGAAACCCGTCATGATGCATCCCCGAGCTGCGAACATCATGGGCGTCCTGCTCAACCTTCGCATTCAAGCCATGGGCGGGAATTTGGTCGGAGGTCTGGAACTTGGCGCCGTTCCTCTAACGGCGATCGTCGTCGCATCTCCCGATGCAGCCCCTGCTCTGCGTGGCTTCATGGTGCGAAAATCGCCCAAGGGCAGAGGTGGGCGGAAGACCAACAACCCACCGGGCATTGAAGGTACGTCGCTTGAAGGCGGAGGAGACGTGGTCATCGTTGAGGACGTCACCACCACTGGAGGGTCATCCATTCTTGCCGTTGAACGCATTCATCGAGACACAGCGTGCAAGGTTATCGGCGTCATCAGCATTCTCGACCGAGAAGAGGGGGCTGAGGAAGCGTTCGCAAAGGCAGGCATTCCCTTTGAGTCGCTTTTGACGCGGTCCGACATTGCGGGCTTGTGAGGTGAAGGGCATGCATCAGGCGGTTCGACCTGTGGACGCATCGCCTACGGGTTTGGTTGAACAGGCCCAAGACGCCACGGCCCCACCCGGCTTGCTGTTCCACCACGCCAACGAAGGCCGCCCGCTCGCGACACCGTGGCAAATCGCCGCCCTTCGAGCCCAAGCCCTGGTTCAACACGACCTCTCGGACGGGTTCATTCTTGATTGCGCCTGCGGAAGCGGCATCCAACTCGCTGCGTACGCAGCAACCCTCCAGCGACCTGTTTTGGGCGTGGAACTGGCGCCTGAGCGTGCCCAAGCAAGCGCTGTGAACGTCCGTTCAGTCGCCGCCCACACCCGGTCCATCAACGAAGCGTGGTTCATTGAGAGTCACATCGTGTGCGGGGACGGTACCGACGCAGAAGGCGTGCTGTCCTCTCTTGGCGAGGGTGGATTCAACGTTGCGTTTCTTCATCTTGACCCTGCTCGTCCGCGAAACAGTCGCACGCACGCGCTCGAGGAAATGCAACCGCCGTTACATCGTGTTCTCGGCAACTGGGCGCCGCACCTCGAGGATCCAGCCCTCTTGTTGGACCTTTCACCTCGTCTGACGGCCGACCAGCGGGATGAAGTTGAAGCCATGGTCGACGCCGTTTGGCCAGACCTTCCGCGAACGTGGGAGTGGACCTCTCGCGGCAGAGGGCGTGTTGACCGATTGGCGCTTTGGTTGGGCCGAGTCGCCGACCCATCAGCCGCCCGTCGCTTTGTTCGTGTGCCGGCCTCGCTGGCCGATCCCCCAGTGGTACTGACCAGCACAGAAGACCCCGAAGCGATTGAGCCAAGGCGCCATCCGCCTCAACGAGGAGAACAAGTCAGCATCCTCGACGCAGCGCTGATGGAAAGCGGGTTGATGGGGAAGTGGTTGACCGCCGTGGCACCGGACGACATCGGCCGCTGGGCGTACGTGGATGGCCGTCGCCCGCAGTTGCACCACAATCGCCCGCTGCAACTGGAATCAAGCGACCACGCGTTGGTGCAAGCCACGGGTCGAGTGGTGGAATTGCTGAAATTCACGCTTGACGAATCCACCGTTGACCGGCTGGTGGAAATGGCCCTTGAACACCGGCTCGGCTCGGTCAAATTACGCTACGACCTCGCTCCGTCCTTGCAGCCAAAATTGCAGGGTTCTCTGGACCGGCAACTCCGTCGGCGACGCGGCGACCGAGAAGGCTTTGTGGCCCAACATCCACACGGCGAGGTGTTAATGCTCTGCCTTTGTCAGAGTCCGGCCGAAGAAACCGGTCCAATTTGAGGGATTTTCACGGCTCAGTGGCGCGAATCCATCCATCGCGGTCTTGATATATGGGAGGTTGGTCGGAGGGATGCGTGACACTGTGGTGTTAACGTTGAGGTAGAGAACATGGCACGACCAAAGGATGAGGACCTTGGTGATGACTTTTCATACATTTTGCGAATGGCCGATACCGACATGGACGGCCTGAAGCCTCTGGCCACGGCCTTGACCTCGGTCAAAGGTGTGGGCGCCCGGACCGCCGTCCAAATCTGCAAAAACACCGGATTTGATCCCTACGCTCTCGCTGGATTCCTCGACGCTGAACAGCAAGAGCAACTCCGCCTCGCCATCGAAGCCTACGCCGAGACAGTGCCCCTTTGGATGCTCAATCGACAGCGAGACCTCGAAACCGGAAACGAAGTTCATTTGACCGGTCAGCAAGTTCGATTCTCCCTTCAAGACGACATCAACCGCCTTCGAACCATGAAGTGCTACCGCGGTGTTCGCCACGCCTCTGGAAACAAAGTCCGTGGACAGCGCGGCCGCTCCAACGGCCGTGGCGGCTTGACCTTGGGTGTTAGCCGAAAGAAGTGATGAGGAGGATTTGACATGGGAGAACCAAAGTTTTCACGACCCAAGTACGACACTCCTTCTCACCCTTGGAAGGCGGACCGAATCGAGGAAGAACACGCCATTCAAGGCAACCACGGACTCAAAAACATGAAGGAGATTTGGAAGGCCAAGTCCCAACTACGCCGACACCGACGCCAAGCCATGCGCCTCATCGGAAACATCGACACCACGGAAGGCCACGGAAAGCGTGAACGAGAAGACCTGCTCCGTTCACTCCACCACAAAGGCCTCATCGAGTCCGATGCTGTCCTCGGCGACATTCTCTCGTTAAACACCGAAGACGTTCTCAATCGTCGCCTCCAGGCGCAAGTGTACTACAAAGGGCTGGCTTGCACCATGAAACAAGCCCGCCAGTTGGTCACGCACGGCCAGATCTGCATCGGCGACCAGAAGATCACCATCCCGTCTTACGCTGTGAGCCGAGACGAGGAAGGTGAACTACAATACCACCCTGCTTCCCCTCTCAACGACCCCAACCACCCCATCCGCAAGGCCATCGAAGGGGTTCGAGAAGCCGCTTCTTACGAGGACGAAGACGTTAGCCCAGACGCAACGCCTGAATTCGCTCAAGAAGTGCAGGAAGCTGCCGAGGCCTCAACCGAAGCCATTGAAGGAGGGAGTGAGTGATGCCCCGCAAAGCCATTGTGAACATCTTCAGTTCCTACAACAACATCCTCATGACGGCCACTGACCTGACCGGCGCCGAAACCATCACTACCTGCAACGGCGGGGAAGTTGTGAAAGCTGGCAAGGACAAGGGTGGCCAATTTGCAGCCACCCGTGCAGCCGAGCGCATGGCCGACGCCCTCAAGGACAAGGAGTTCAACGAGCTCATCGTCAAGTACCGTGCCCCAGGTGGAAACCTTTCCAACAACACCGGTCCGGGAGCCCAAGCTGCCATTCGAGCACTGACCCGTGCCGGCATGACCATCACTCGAATCGAAGACGTCACGCCCATTGCCCACGACGGCACCAAAAAGAAGGGCGGTCGACGCGGCCGACGTGTCTGAACAAAGAAGGTGAAACCGATGAAGACCGAGATCGTAGAAGGCTGGCCCCAAGGCAACGAAATTCGTATTTTGATCAGCGAGACCAACGCCTCTCAAGTGAACGCCATCCGTCGTGCGCTCATCGCTGACGTCCCCAAGTTGGCCATCACCCGCGTTGATTTCTCTCAGGGTGTCACGCAGGACAACAAGGGCGAAGTGGTTGAATCGGTGAACGTGCTTCCCGATGAAGTGCTGGCCCACCGCCTTGCCATGATTCCCATCCCCACCAACCTTGAGGAGCCACTTTACGCACCCGATGAGTGCCCAAACTGCATGGACGTCATCGAGCGCGACAAGGGATGTCCCATGTGCCAAGTGCTCTACACCCTCTCGGCTCGAGGCCCATCAGCGGACTCGGAAGAGGAGTTCAAGACGGTGTACGCAGGGGACATCACCACCATCTCTGACCCGTACTACGACATCCGAGATGAGCACAAAACCATTCCACTCACCGTTCTCTCAAAAGGACAATTCCTTGAATTCTACGCATTCGCTGTCGTAGGTCGTGGCCGCGACCATGCAAAGTGGTCCCCTGCCGCCGCAGTCGGCTTCCAACCTCACCGCATTGCCGTCCTGAACAAACCAAAGAAGGCAAGCGTGCTGTTCGACCTTGGACTGACCACCTCAGACGGGACGCCCATCAACGCCAAACTCTTCGGTAAAGACAAGAAATTGACCAACATCAACCACGTCATGGACCTCGAGCGAGCAATCCATCAGATGGGCGAAGGCACCGGCCGAGATACGGCTTTTGACGACGCAATCACGCTTGAGACCGTTGCCGATTCGTACGTGTTTTCTTACGAAACAGACGGAAGTCTGGACCCAGTGGTTGCCTTCAACGCCGCCCTTGGGGAACTCAAGAACCGGTTCGACAACCTCGGCGAGGAATTGATGACCGCCTTTGCCTGAAAGTTCCAGCGCGGAGTTCATCAGCCAACACGGCTTGGGTCGAAAGCATGACGACCACCACCGTTCAACGATGCGGTGGGCACATCACGTTGCTCTTCACCGTTGACAAGTCAAGTGTGTTGATGCGAAGTCAAGGCAGCAAAGGTGCAGGATTTTCCATTCATCACGGGGTTGAAGTCGCTGCAACGATGCACCGCACATCCTCAACAGCAAACGTCGTGATGAGCGGAATCAAACCCGATGAGCCCCGGGTTAAGCAGGAAGTTGTTCCGTCCAACATCTCGGTTCAGACCGCATCTGGAAGGTTCGTGGAACGCATCGACCTCTATCTTGATTTTATTCAGGCCTGCAGGGACGCAACCCTGCTCAGGGAAGACGAGTGGCTCACGCTGGACATCAGCCTCGAGTGCCCCATCAGCCAGGGGTTCGGGATGTCAGCCGCTGGGCTTGTGGCGGTCGGGCGTGCAGTACACGCCCTCACTGGACGTGGACGAATCATGCAGTACCTCAAGATCGCTCATCGAATTGAACGGGCGCACGCCGGGGGCTTGGGCGATGTGTTGGGTGTGTCGGTTGGTGGGGTTGAGCTTCGACTCGAACCCGGTGCACCGGGCTGGCCCGGGCATGCTGTTGGTTTCGAGGCCGACGCCCCGGTGTTGTTGGCTTGGGACCCGCTTGAGGAGCGGCACACATCAACGTACATCGACGACCCAAATTGGCAACGTTCCATCACCCGTGCGGGAGAAAACGGTGTTCAATCGCTCGCAGCGGCCGAGTGGACTGCGGACCAGTGGCCCAATCTTCTGCACGAGGCCCGCCTGTTTGCCACCGGCTCGGGGATGTTGGAGGAAGAACATCGTGCCCGAATTCATCAAACGGTACTGGAAGCTGTGCAGAAGGGAGGCTGGCAAGCCAGCATGGCGGTTCGACTGTGCATGTTGGGCAGCTCGGTTGCGGTTCTCCCACGACGTTTGGAGGAAGGGGTTGCTCTCGAAGAGTTGGAGGCGCTGGAGCAACTTGTACGAGAACAGGGATTTTCCTGTCTCATTTCCTCGCTGGCTCCACTCAACCGTCTGGATTGAGACGGCTCAAGTCAATCGGACTGGCATCGAGCATCAGCACGCCCGGTAAAAACAGGTTTTCTGAGAACCCATGACGGAACATGATGGCACCGCTGCCCCATTCCTCGATGTAGCGGTTCATCTGTTTCTTCATCTTCTTCCTCTGAAACTCCACATCCGCTCCGTAGAAGTGTTTCGCGTCAATCCACGCAACGGGTTGATCGTTGATGTAGACGTGATCCAAAAACAGCAAATCCGGCGTTCGAACCGGTCGACCGAGAAGTTCTGACTGTTCCTTCACCATCTCGGGCTGACGGCGAAGGCGAATGCCTTGGGCCTCGAACCAATCTGCGAGGATGTCCTCAAACAAGTCCGCCTTCACCTGGGTTTCCGATTGATCCACGCTCGAAACGCGATCAGCGGCTTCTGCGGCTTCAAACTCTTCTCGCTCTCTCTGCTTCATGGTGGATGGGTTTCGCAGGCTGTCTTTGATGCGCTTTTTCGACCACCCTATGGATTCCAACACCACTCGGAACACGTTGACGGGTGGGAAGTCGTACCGCTCAGAAAGTTCAACAATGGACGTGCCTGAACGATAGTGGCGAGCCAACTCTTTGCTTTTGGACTTGAGTCGGTGATGAGAATACACCGTTTTCTGTTGAAGCAACGCTGACCGCAACGACAAGGCTTGGTCGAGATTCATGTCCTTTGTGTCGAGGGATTTGGCGATTTCATCCACGCGATCATCGCTCAACCAACCAAAATCGCCGCGCTTCACGACCATGCCAGCAACCCGTTCTTCGGCTTTTAGCGACACGGGTTCGGGTGTCCACGACAGGCGAAACGTCCGTGGTGCGTCCATGCCTTCGGGAAACGCCATTGGGGCAGGAAGGCGCTCAAAGCGCTGTTCTGCAACTTCGTTCATGCTGTGAACCTCCGATGCGAAGCGTTCCATCTGGTGAACCCGCTTCGGTCCACCATAACGCCGTTGGGAAGTTGAGCCGCGTCGCTGCTTTTGTCGGCGACGCTGACCGTTTGAATCACCCATGGCCAACGATTTGGGCGACACTCAATGAAGGCTCCCCTGCGCTTGGACGGCTGCACGACGGGTTCTTATGGCAGAGGAGGTTGGTGAAAGCATGAGATTTGGCCTCCTCTTTGCGGCGATGGCCGTCTGCATGCTGATGCTCGCCCCGTACTCAAATCTTGAAACCGTGAGCGAGGAGATGGCGCTCGACTCCAAACCCGTGATGCGCACCGACTCCGAAAACATGAGCGGTTGGCTGGCAAGCGCTGGAGGCTCAAGCTCAGAGCGGGTTCAGGCGATGGTTCCCCTTCCAAACGGAAGCATGATCGTCGCGGGGATGTTTGAACAGAACATCGAATTCGACGGGGACGTCATCGGCTACTCGAGTAACGATTCGGCGTTTGGTATCGATTTCTTTGTTGCGTGGATTGACGTAAACGGCACGTGGACCGAGACCTTTTCCGCGTCCAGCAGCAGCGTAAACGAGGGCGGGTTGGACGGCATCGACGCCATGGGACGCCTCAGCGACGGAACGGTGGTTGTTGCCGGCACCTTCTGCGGCATGACCAAAGGCGATGCATGCAACATGACCCTTGGAGGACTTGAACCGCTCACCAAATCCAACGACGACGACGAAAACGCCGTTTTCGTTGCAGCCATGACGCCGACAGGTGGATGGATGTGGGCTGTCTCGTTTTCAAACAACTACCAAATGTCGGTCGTGGATTTGCTCATTGCGCCCAACGATGAAGTCCACCTTGCACTCCTGCATCGGGACACGTTGATGTCGGGTGAGGATGTTGCCCCTGGAAGCCTCTCGGAGGACACCATAGCGGTGCTGATTCTCGACAGCAATGGAAACCACATGCACATGAACACCGTGTTTTCAAGCGAAAGCCTCGAGGGTTTTGGCTCACTGTGCGTGGATTACATCGGCCAAACATACCTGGTGACAACGTTCCTTGGGACGGTCAACTTTGGCGATCACGATTTGACCAGCTTCGGTGGATCTCACATCGCCGTTGCCCAGTACAACTCAGGTGGCTGGCTGTGGTTGAGCGGCGGGGGCGGTACCAGCGATGCTTCGGTTGCGGATTGTGACGGTCGAAGCGACGGCGGTGTCGCCATCGTAGGTGATTTCATGCAAAACCTCACGTTCGGCGACATTGAGATCAGTCCGTCCGTATGGGTTGATTTCTACGAAGCGCACGTTTCCTCGGACGGAACGTGGTTGCACGCCACCGGTTTCGGAGGCTCGGGTGCTGATCACGCCACCGCCATCCACATCACCGAACAAGGGGATTCCATCGTTCTTGGAAAAACAACCGGAACCATCACCCTTGGCGAGTACACCCTGACCGATATTGACGGGCTTAACGACGGAAACCATCACGACCTTTTCCTTGCACGGCGGCAAGCAAACAGCACGTGGGATTGGGCGCTTTCAGCCGGAGGCGAGGGCGATGACCTGCCCGCCATGTTGAGCATGAGCGCCACCGGTTCGCCCGTGGTCTCCTTTGTATCAAACAACGACGGCACCTACGGCGCCCACGCATTCACCCAACGTCAGGACTACGATCTTGGCGTTTGGATGTACGAAACGGATCTTGACCTCGACGGCGTGTTGGACGGACTGGACAACTGTCCAAACACCGTCAACAACGATCAAGCCAACCTTGACAACGACGCCTACGGAGATGTTTGTGACGACGACAAAGACGGCGACGGTGTGCTGAACAACGTCGACGATTGCCCAACCGGTGATGCGGGGTGGGTGGCCAATGGAATCTCTGACCACGACAGCGACGGATGCAAAGACATCACAGAAGACCTTGACGACGACGAAGACGGCATCTTTGACGAGTACGATGTGTGCCCCAAAGGCCCAATCGGTTGGGTGTCAACCGAAGAGACCGACATTGAATCAGACGGCTGCTCGGATCAAGACAACGATGGCGACGGCTTCGTCGATCAGGCCGACAACTGTCCGAATTTGGCCAACCCGACCCAGGCCGATTTGGACAACGACGGACTGGGCGATGCGTGCGACGCAGACAAAGACGGCGACGGGGTTTCTGTCCCTGACGACAACTGTCCCAACGACATTCAATCGTGGGTTTCGTTTACGTGGAACGATTACGACGGCGATGGGTGTCTCGACGAGACCTCGGACGAAGACGACGATGATGATTCGGTGTTGGACGCCAACGACGCCTGTCCCCTTGGAGAAAAAAATTGGGGTGACGAGGCCGCTGCCCTGGACAACGACGGCGACGGGTGCCACGACGATCTCGAGGATGAAGACGACGACCAAGACGGCGTCAAGGACCCCATCGATCGGTGCCCACGTGGGTTGATTGGCCCAGCACAACCGGGTCAGGACAACGACGGCGACGGGTGCATTGACGCTGTGGAGGACGATGACGACGACCAAGACGGTGTGCTCGACCCGATGGATGTGTGCCCCAGCACGGACCCTTCCGAACAGGTCTCCCTGAACGGATGCAGCCAGTACCAACTGGACGATGACAACGACGGCGTGGTCAACGCCTTCGACTTCTGCCTGAGTTCCCCTGCCGGCAGCACGGTCAACGAGCGCGGATGCGAAACCAACGTGGTTGACGCAGCCAGCCAATCCGAAGGCGACGGGCTCAGCCCTGCGACCGCCCTGTTCATCCTCGCTGCAGGCGTGGTGATTTACGCGGTGTACAGCAACACCAAACGACCGGGGCCCCCGCTGCCGAAACCTGAAACGTTCGTGATTCCATCCGGGCCAACGAGCATGGACGAAGAAGCCTGATCACGAGTAGACGACAGCAGGCGACAGCGGCATGGCTGAGCCTGCTCGGCCGGTTTCGTCTTGATCGCTCTCACCGACGATGACCACCACGGTCTCAAGGTCAAGTTCCGCAGCAATGAACGCGCCTGCAGCGTCAAGGACAACGTGTTCATCCATGGTTGATGCGATGACGGCCTTCGACGCATCGTCCCACTTGAAGACCTGCGGGAGCATTTTTTTGCCCCAAAACCCAATCATTTCCCCCTTTCGCTCTCCCTGTGCCAACGGCATCTCCTGAAGAAGCGGTATGAATTTCTTTGGATGACCGCCGTCCTGCAGGAACGTCAACGCAGCTTGAGCCATCGTGCGCTTCCAAGAAGGAGCGACAACGAAGGTGGCATGGGATGCGGGCGTCCCAAGATGGCGTTCAGCAACCACACGAACCTTTCTCGCTTGTTCAAGGACGTCTCGAACGTACTGTTCTGCAGAGAGGACGAGGGTCTGTTCATCCGTAAGGGGGGCTGGCAAATTCATCGTGCTGCCGGAAACGAAGGTTGAGTTGGATTCGAGGTCTGCCCACCACTCTTCGGCGAGATGCGGCGTGGAGACCGAGACCATTTGAGCCCAAAGCGGTAACCAACGACGTGCAACCTCGAGGTTTTCACCTCCTCGGCGGGTGTACCAGTTGATGTCTTTGATGATGTCATAATGCGAGATTTCGACGGCTCGACGCAAATCGTATTCGTCCATCGCCGTGCAGAACTCATGCGCCCTCTGGGTCATTCGGGCATCCAACCACGCATCCATCGGTGAGGGCTTGACGTCCCACGACCTGAGTTGGTGGGGCATGGACCGCATCTGAACCATCACGCGATGGTTCGCATCCAGTGCGGTGTCGGACCAGTCCATGCCGGCCGTAGGGTTGGCGGCAAAGAGGATGAACAGACGGACGGTATCGGCGCCGTAGAGTGAAATCATCTCCTCGGGAGAAACGGTGTTGCCCAGCGATTTGCTCATCTTGGCCGATCGTGAACTCAGCTCGCTGCCGCATTGAGGACAGGGGCTTCCTTCGTGCACGGTTGGGAGCGTGAT
>VMHT01059894.1_pt1 | contig 14810 bp, 13 predicted proteins | sample 4693611 | NCBI WGS metagenome assembly VMHT01 (sample SAMN12280063, study PRJNA550983) | marine metagenome | isolation source: seawater sampled from same location over 5 years 0.02-0.2 micron viral filtrate | place: USA: collected off the coast of southern California halfway between the port... ... | reverse complement strand
AAGATAACTAATACTGAATTTAGATTATCTCAGATTGTTCCACCACCAAATGTTGCTGATAGTTTAGTTAAAGGAATTAACTACGAATTTACTTCTTTTGAGGTGTTTTTAGATAATATTCCTACTGCTCCTCTTCGTCATCAGATTCCAATCCACTCTATTGCTTCTAAGGCAGTTTCTACCTTTACACAGATTTATGGAACTACTAATGACGAAGGTCAGCAAGAAAGTGCTTCTGATTATTATGCTGGTGCTTTACCAAGTGAAATTAATCTTAATGATGTAGTGTATTTTATTAACAATAGACTTTATCCATTAAGGTCTTACAATCCACAGGCACTATCAGATAAGGTTTTATCACAGAATGAATTAGTTAAGGCATTTAGAGCAATTGGGAAACAACCATTATCCTTAGGAAACGCTGACTTTTCTGATTTAGAAGGATACACTAACACACCACTCATTAGTAGAGAACTTGCTAGAAGTGGTATGGTGTTTGACCTAAGAAACTCTGAACCTGAATTACGACTTGCTTTCAGTAATACTAGAACAAATGTCCTCCGTGCTAATACTTTTGTTTTTAGCAAAAAGATTATACAGACTACTGCGACAGGAGTTCAAGTAATTCATTAGGTTTAAAATTAAATTTCCAATTGCTTCTCCAACATTTTCATATTTCTCTTTATCATTCATTATTTAAAATATATATATTTCTTAATATTTATATGGAAAAAGAAACTGCCGATTATTTACTTAAACTTGCGAAAGAAATGGATAATATTGAAGATGTAATATGTTGGAATTTATCTTTTGATATACCTTACGAGGAAACCTTAAAAGAAATAGATAGATTAGATTTGCTAGATTATTTTTCTTACTTAAATGATAATGAACTCACAGATACAGGACAAGAGACTAAGGACTCCTCTATACGACCTAAAAAAGAAACCAACGCCTGAACTGCTAAAACTTATAGCAAAGCAATCTAGTAGTGAAATAACAGCACATCCATTTAGTAAAGTTAAAGAACCAATGAAAGAAAAAATAGAAAATATATTTATTAAATCTCAGGGAGATAGAACTAAAATTGTAAAAGGAGGTGGTGATAAAAAAAATGTTAGTAATAAAAAGTTAAAAAAAAAATCTAAATAAGTTATATACAACCAATGGCGAACTTATTTAATTACGATGTTAATCTTCAACCTGCTGTTATGGATATTAGAAGTGAAACCTTAGAACCAATTTCTACCTCTACTAACCGTTATGTTTTTCGTTTAGACCAAGCAGGACAGTTAGATTCTAATTCTGTTTTACTTTTTAAACCACAGAGAGTAACAGGAAAAAGTGATAATGATAGTCTTCGTGTTAATCCAGTAGGAGGTGGATTACTTGCTATTAAAAGAGCAACTTTACAAGTAGGAGATTATGTTCTTAATGATATTAATGATGTAGGAAAAATTAGTCATTTAGTGGATATGGGAACTATTAACACTTCCAATAACAGTAAATACAACTCTCATTATTTCCTTAACAACGCTCACTACAAATCCTTAGATAGTGGTGGTAGTGCTGATGCTAATGCTACTACTAATGGAGAATCTGCTCACGGTTCTGCTGGAAGTATTATTTATGATAGATACAGAAGTGCTATAAATTTTGGACAACCTAATAACTCTTTTGGTGGTAAATTAGTGAATAACTGTGCTATTACAGATGATAAAAGCAAGAACCACCAAATTGGTATTCCATTAGGTAATTTATTTCCTTGTCTTAAAGGTCAGGAATTACCTTTGTTTTTATTCCAAGATTACAGAATCCTTTTAACTGTGGAATTCCACACTTCTGAAAAATGGGTAAATGATATTGCCGATGCTTCTATGACTGCTGCTGCTGGTTTTGTATCTGTTGAAGATGTTAAATTACAAGTGGATTACATTATTTACCCTAGTGAGGTTCAGAATCAGTTAAAAGAACAGACTAACTCTCAGGGTGGTCTAAATCTTGCCTTTCCTGATATAATTAAAATAGAAAAGAACATACCAAGTGCTACTGCTAATGCCGAACAGTCATTAGAACATAGAATTGGTATGGATAATAAGGAAGTTCATAAGATTTATATGTGTAAGCAGTTTTCAAGAGTTCAGAACGTCCAAGATAGAATTTACTTGAATGCTAGGTGTGATGGCGTTAATCAGGAAGAATACAATGTGAATATTGACGGTGTTGATATTTTCCAAGAAGCAAAATGGAATCCTAACTCTCAGTATAATGAAACTACTAATTGTTTAGGAGGCGAACTTAATGTTCCTCGTCCTGTGTATTTCTGTGATGAAAACACTTATATGAGTCGTCTTGCTGATACCAACGGTGGTATTTTAGGTAAGATGAAACCACTTTGCCTTGATTTAACCAATGGTAATGCTGGGGTTGTTGGTGCTGGTCGTCAGATAGGTTCTTATCCTATAATTTGGAAATACAAGAGAAAACCAACTGCTGATGTTCCTAACACTGCTTCTGCTCATCCTAATGGAAATATTGTAGAGTCTATGTCTGGTGCGATGAGTGCTGATTACTTTGTGTATTGTTCTAGAACCGCAAATATTACCTCCACTCCAAGCGGAACTGCCGTTATGGTTAGTTATTAATTTTTCTTTTTCTTTTTTTTTATCTTATTCCATTATATACAAATGGCGAAGCGTAATTTTACTCGTGATGAGATTAGAAATATGATACAAAATGATTCTAATAGTGTGAATAGGGTTTTTGGTATGATTGCTACTCCTCAAACAAGAAATTTACCATTAGATCAAAGGGTATATGCTCCTAGTCCTAATATTGGTAGATCAGGTAATCCATTAAATGTTAGAGGTAAAATGGGTAAAAAAAAAGCAGAAAGTTTTACAGAAGATGGTTTTGTAGATAGAATTTTTAATCACGCTCACGATTGGGGAACTGGTAATATTAGAAATTTGTTTAACGCACCAGCAGGAGCAGGAGGAGCAGCACCAGCACCAGCACCAGCAGCACCAGCACCAGCACCAGCACCAGCACCAGCAGCAGTTCCAGCAGCACCAGCACCAGTAGCAGTTCCAGCACCAGTAGCAGGAGCAGGAGGAGCAGCACCAGCAATGCCTAATCAATTAACAAAGGAAGAAAAGTTAAAGGAAGAAAAAAGATATTATAATGAACTTTTAGATTTTATTAACTCTCCTGAGGCACGAGGCGGAAGACACCATAGAGTTAGAAAAGTAATGGCATCATTAGGTAGAGTAGGAGATAAAATATTTGATACAAATTTAGATGATGATACTATTAAAGAACTTAAAAGAACAGCGATAATAAAAGAATTTGGTTTAAAAGATTTAGCACAAGGAAGGAGTGGGGAAGATAATACAGTATCACGACAAAGAATATATGATTATATTGATACAGTTGGAGCAAGATTTAGGGAAGACCCCTCAATGGCGGAGGTAGCAAGGGAAAGATTTAGAGAAAGAGCAGTAGAAAGGGAAGAACAAGGTTATTCAAGAAGAACAGCAGATTTAGCAAAAGACGATATAAAAGGCAAACAGAAAGTATTTCAAGAAATAGTTCAAGAAGCACGGCAAGACGACCCTGAGGAAAGAGGAATTAGAACTGCGGTTAGAGGATCACAATCGTTTAGAGATTTGCCTGGTGGTGGCGTAGATACAACAGCACCTCCTGAAAGATATTCTACTACAAGACAAGCACTGTCTGAAATGAGGGGTATAGAACCAGCATTTGGAACAGCAGGTTCAGAAACTAAAATAGACCCTGAAAGACAAAAAAAATTAGCAAGAATGTTTCAAGATAAAATAGTAAGAAAAAAAGCAGAGTGGAGTGCTGACGGAACTACATTAAAAACTATGAATTATGCTGGAACAGAAGGAGTAGATTTTACAGACAAAGCAAGTTTGGATCAAGAATTAAAAGAAAGTTATCAAGCATTTGCTACACCACGAGATTTAACTGGGGATCAACTTGACGAATTTCAAGAAAAATATGAAGAAACAATTAATCGTATAAAACAGAAAGAAGGTGAATCAGAGGATGATTATGATGACCGTGTTAATGAAACAGAAAGACAACTTGCGGATTTTGAGTTTCAATCTAAACAATACGAAGAAATGTTTAAAAGAGAAGCACAAATTCCTAATTTTTTTAATCAATTTTTAGATAACGGAAATAAATTTGTAGGAAGGGTTAAACCTAATGCTAAACCTAATTATATAATGATAAACGAACAAGGTGATGTTGAACGCAAAAGTAAAGCAGATTATATAAAAGAATATGCTAATAATCCTGATGCTTTGGCGTTTTATTTTAATACACACAATGATAAAATTACACAATTAGACAAACCTGATGTTTATGATTCTTCACAACACGAAAATAAAATGGGTGGTATTGCTTCTGTTAATAAATTTACAGCAGGTGGTAAAACAATATATATGTATCACGGTTCAGATAGAGGTCATATATCATTAGCAGGAGGAGGAAAACAAAACAAAGAGAAAGGATTAGCACACGATCCTTTTTTGGTAGAATATAATGACCCTTTATTAACTGGTGATTTTGGAAGTATTTTAAATAAAGTAGGAATACCTCGTGTTCCGAATGTTGAAGCAAATGAAATTTTACGAGTTTCCTTAGCAAGTAATATGGGTAAATATAATCCAGTTGATCCTATGAATCCTTATACTTCAACTCCAACAGGAATAAATCCTAATAGGTTAAATCTGACGGATGCTACAATCACAGGAAAATTTACTGCGGAAACTAGTGGTAAAACAGGAACAGGAACTTTTAACATAAGAAAAGGTGGTATCCAAAATGTTGTTTTACCAAAAGCAGAAAGACTTAATAGTTTAAGAATACAACAAAGGAATTCTATGATGGGAATAAAAGTTTCAAGAAAAATTAAAACACTTCAAGTAGAACCAAGAGGTTTTACTGGATTAACTTAATAAATCGTGTTTTCGGAAAACACGATTACAAACACGATTTTAGCACTTTTTAGAATCATAACAGTTATAGTCTAATTAATATATTTTAAAAATAAAAGAATAAGAAAAAAAGTAAAAATCGTGTTTTCCGTGTTTTCCGTGTTTTTTTTGTAAAAAAAATTTGAGATTTTTTTTGTAGAGTTTTTTTTTGAAAACACGATTTTACGATTTTTAAGTTCGTCCGTCTCCGCCTCCACTTGAAGGATTGGGTCTAGACCTCTTCTTTATCTCCATATTTGCCTTCTTTGAAACTTTTTGTCCTTGTAATGCTTCTCTACTACGACCACTTAAACGGTTCATAGTATCTAATTGACTCATTGCCTTTGATTGAGATTTTTCCATATCATAATTACCTATGACTTCCGCCATACTTGAAGCATTACTTGGAGGAGCATTTAACATTCCATTATTACCTACGGACGCTTTTGGTTTCTTAAAACCACCACGCCTTTTTTCAGGAGTTCCGACATTCTTAGTTTTAGGTTTAGGGTCTCCTTTCCGTTTATAGACAGTGGATTTGACTCCGTCTTTGCTCATCACTTGGACTGGTTCGTAATCAGGATTACCTTTACGCTGAACCATTTTTTGTTTATATATTTACAAAATAAAAAAAATATAGTTATTATATATTAAAATGTCTAGATACGGAAGATTTAATCCAGCAAATTTAAATATAAACCCTGATGAATTTGGGACTCGTAGTGCTCCACCACCTACCATAGGTGCTAATCCAGTTAGTGGTAATATAGCATTAGAACAGCAAGGCAGAAGAGGCGTTAGTAGGTCTGCTACCAATCCTTCTACACAAGGAGACGGAAATCAAGTAAGACCTGCTAATTTTGGGACTTCTTCTACTACCGCTATTGCTCCACAGCAACTTGCTCCAACCTCCGCAGGTGCTAAAAAAAGGGGTAAGAGAGTAGCACATTCTTTTATAAACTCCTCAGGTGCTAAACCTAAAAAACAGATGCCAAAAAAAGAAACTCCGCAGGTGCTAAGAAAAGAAAAAGTAGTTAAAAGTGCTAAACCAAAAGCAGTAAAAGAAGTAAAAGCAGTTAAAGCAGTTAAAGCAGAAAAAGAACAAACAGTTCCTAAGGCAAAAAAAGTGGTTCAAAAGGAATCAACTAAACCAGTTAGTAAAAAAATAGCAGCAGTAAAAACTGCTCCTTCCAGCAAACCAACTAAAATGAGTGGGGAACAAACTGCTCCTAAAAGCAGAGGACAAGGAGCAGGTGAGATAACAAGCAAAGATTTAGTTAGTAAAAGAGCAAAAAAAAAAGTATATTAAGTATATAATAAAATGTCCGAAGAAATGTTTATTAAGGAATCTGTTGCGGAAACTACACCAAAAGCACCTAAGGCAAAAAAACAACTCAGTGAGAGACAATTAGAGGGTCTAAAAAAAGGCAGAGAAAGAATGGCGGAAAAACGGAAAGAGAAAAAAGTAATTGAAAACAAAAAAAAGGCACTGATGGAAATGGATAAAAAAGTAGTTGAAGAGAACACCAATAAAAATAAGAAAGAAAGGAAAGAAAAAAAAGAAAAGATTGCGGATTCAGAAGAGAAACTATCATTTGCTATTAGAAAGGAAAGAGGTGAAAAATCCTTAAATAAGTTTAATAAGATTAAATTAGACACAGTTGATAAGATAAAGTCAATGGACGATTTAAAGGAATTTGAAACCATAATGGGAGGAGTATCTAATGATATGGCGAAGAATCCTGAAAAGTTGTATGCTTATTTGGAAGAACACGCCAATAGACTTACACCTAATAAAAAAGCAAATAAAAAATCTAACTTATCATTAATAGTAGAATAATAAAATGTCTATGTATAAGTATGGTAGTGAAGCAGTTGGTAAAGATTTAAAGGCAGAAGACGAGCATAAAAAAAAAAAAGATAAAAAAAAAAAGAACTCCGAGAGAGAAGACCCTAATCGTGATTTAAAGATTTACCCTATAAAAATAGATGATAGTAAATTGAATCAAGGAGAACCAAAATATCCTTTATCTTCACCAGTTCATTTACATTTAGTCATAGGTAGAGTTAAAGCAGGTAAATCATTGCTTATTAACAATCTCTATTTATCAGAACGATTTTTTAAAGACGATTTTGAAACACGAATTCTTATTAGTTCTACGGCACACAATGATGCTGTAAATAAATATATGATAGACGAATTTGATTTTGTTTTTACTGAATATTCAGAACAACTAATAGATGAGATTATAAATTTGGTTCAGAATGATGAAGGGAAAGGAAGGTGGTTAATTTTATTGGACGATATTATAGGTGATGTCAAATTTAATAGGTCAGGTGGCGTTGATAGTATCTCTGCTCTTGCCTCCAAGTTCCGTCATATTGGTAATGGAGAAGTTGAAGGCAAATTATCAGTCTGTATTACGACACAGTATTTTAAATTCATTTCTACAATTCTTAGAAACAACGCTACGGCGTATTATCTTATGGGTAGTTTTCCTGAGGCAGAAATGAAAAAAATAGCAGAATCATTATCCTTCTTTGGTAATGGTGATAAAGAATTTATGGAAATATTTAGAAGAAGCAGACAACAAGAATACGATTTTTTGTATTGTTCCGTAGAACATTTAGAAGCAAGGCGTAATCACGAAGACCTTATATGGAGCAAAGAAGAAGGGTGGTCTAGTCCTTGGAGTGGTGAGAAGAATAAAGAAGAACAACCAATGATAGAAAATAATGTTATAGAAAAACAAGAAAATTAAAATATCTAATAATGATATACAAAATGGATTTTCAAAGTAGAATTAACCAGTTTAGACAAGGTTTATCTGACCAACAAGACTCTTACAATAGGGCAATGGGTAATTTAGGACAAATGGGTAGAACTCTTATACCGAATGCTCCTGATAAAGTAGCAGAACATTATGCTTATATGGAAAAAACTGGTGGTATGATTACTGGTGCTAGTGCTGGGATTCATACTGTAAAGAATTTAGGTAAAAGAATGTTAAAAGCAAGACAGCAAAAACAAGGTCAGCAAAATAATAAACCACAGCAAAATAATAAACCACAAGAAGATAAAATAGAAGACGAATCTTCTTTAAAAGAAGAATCTCAGGGTGAAAGAGAAGCACCAAAAGAAGTAGTCCAAGATACAAGTCCTGAACAAAAAGAATTACTTTCTACTGGGAAAATAGAAGAAAGTTATAAGGAGTTAAGTGGTGGAAAAACAGGTGTATCTGCTAGAAGAACAGACCAAGAAGAATTAAGTGGAGATGACGCTGGTGCTGTTAAAGGTTCAGGTGGAGGAGGCGGAATGGGTGAAGAAAACCCCTTTGAGACCGACTCTGCTACTGGAAAAGTAGGAGATGCCCCTTTGAAACAACTAGATACATCAGGTGGTTCTAAAACTGATTTTTCAGAAATAGAACCAGCAAAAGGAACTCCTATTGGGGGAAGCACTCCTGAGGAGTTAGAAGAAGGTGCTAAGGCATTTAAAGGCAATTTAGGAACTGCCTCTGACGATACTGCTTCATTTGCTTCTAAGGCAAGTGATTTAGCAGATACTGCTGGGAATGTAGTAAAAAATGCTGCTAGTAAAGCAGCAAGTGCCGTAGGTGATATTACAATGGAGGGTATTGCGGATGCTGTTCCAGTTTTAGGTGAGTTAGCAGGATTAGGTATGTTAATTCACGGTATAGTTAAGGCACATAAACACGAAGAAAACGCTCCTCCTACCGCTGCTCCACAACTAACAGCATCAACAGGTGAAACTCGTGAAGCGTCAGGTGGTTTTGATAGTTCAATGTTAAAAATGAATGACGCTCCTTCAATATACTAACGAAGTGGGTAAAAAATCTCAGATTTTTAAATTTTTTAAAATATTTTCTTATCTCTTTGTATAGAATGAACTTTAATCTTATTTCACCAGTAGGAAACGGTCATAATTTTAATGTAAGGTTTAATGAACCTATTATAATACCTGAGGATGCTTCCGTATCTCTTAACTGGGGACAGTTTGAAAGAGATAACAAAATTAGATTTACAGAAGCACAAACAATAAAAGTTAATCCAGTTGTTTTACCATATTATAATGTAATGCTTCCTAAGGTAGGTGGTGAATTTATTAGAAATGGTTTAGAAGCAAATGTAGGTGATTTTACTTATACTATTCCAGCAGGAACTTATAATTTAAAAGATTTACAAAACGCAATAACAGATGCTTTTACTGCTACTGGAAAATGTATGGTTAGTGAATTAGCGGAAGAAGACCAAAATCAAAATTCAACAAGAACTGCTGATAATAAAAGTTTGATGTTAGCAAACTATATGTTTGTTAATAGAAAACCTCATATTGACGACAGTCATTTAGTTATGGGTTTTAGTATGAGTCCTAAAAATACCGTAGCAGATATACACCCTACACACCGAAAAGATTTTAGTGTATTAGGTAGTGGTTTGTGTTTAGCAGAAGCAACTGGTAGTGCTTTCCTTGCTGGTAGTGATGCTAATGCTAATAAACAGAAGGGATTACCAGCGGAAGGAAGTTATGCTAGTTATGCTTTGTTAAAACACAAATATAACCATTGTAATGCTAATTTCGAGAGTTATACACACTCAAATGGAGAATTTAGGAGTCTTAATGACGGACATATGGACGAGATTGATTACCAAAACACAGTTCATATAACTATGAATCAATTATTAACCGAGCAAGTGGGTAATGTTTTTGTAGGTCTTTATTCAGAGGGTTATGCTGGTATTAATGATGGAGTGGAAGATGTTTATACAGGATCATTAGCAGATGATGATACAGGTGATCCAGTAGCACAAAGAATACAAAAAAATAATATGAAAACAGTTAAATCACAAACAAGTGTTAATAGTGGTTTTTATCCTAAATGTGTTTTTGGTTTAGAAATTACTGGAACTAATGCTAATGTAGGAGAAGGAGTAGGAAAAAAAGCAGGAAAAGCAGGAATGATAAATGTAGTAATGGCGGAATTTGGAACTATTGCTCCATTTGATGCTATAACACAAGAATTTCCTATTAAGGGTATGAGAGTAGTTAAGACGGTTGATCCTCGTGCTAGTGGTTTAGTAGGTTTAGATGTGGAAGCATTACAAATAGGATTTCAAACTTATTTTGATAGAGGTAATAAACATCACGCTTTTCACGGTTCAACAAAGGGAACTTGTCATCTAAGAGCGTATGTGATGGATTCAGATGGTAGTAAAGAAGTCTTTTTTGATACTAATACATCTAATCCAACTACTCAACCTGATTTCGTAAAGGGATTAGTTTCAGCAGGATATATGTCATCTTACCAAACTGGAAATCCTAATTTAGCAAAAGCAATAAGCACTATTCCATTTACTCCTATTATTGCTGCTACGGAAAATGGTGAGGGTGCTGATATTGAATATTCAGCAATAAAATCAGAATTTAATGGAACTGGTGCTGATAGTAATGCTAGGATTGATTCTATTCTATTGGATTACACAATGACTTTATCACCTGAATTAGGTAGTTTATATACACCAACTTCATTACCTTTAACTTTAACTTCTAAGGGTGCTTCTTATTTATCATATTTAGGAATTGTTGAATATTATATGAATAAGGGTATTTACTACAATATGGATATGGACGATAATGATTTTTGGTATGATAATAGGAGTGTTATAGGACAATACAGACAAGATAAATATAGTATAGTTCTTAACAACCTTCCTATAAAGGCGTATAAGAATACTGACGATAAGAGTAAATCAGGATATAGGAAACCAATACTTGCTAATGTGCCTTCTCCTTTTAGTGGTGCGGATGTAGCAATGGGACATAATGGAACTATTATGGGTTCTTATGTTCCAAGTTTAGGAGTGGTTAATAGGTTATCCAATCAAACAATGACTACTAATAATTTTGATGTTGAAATCAGAGATATGGAAAATGATAAACCAGCAGAACAATTAACTAAAACTATAATTAACTTTACAATTACAGGGAATCAATAAAACTATTAAAAAAAAAATCTTATAACAATATATACAATCAAATATGCCTGTTATTAAGAAACCATTTACTCTTGCTCCTTTAAATGATAATCCAGTTGTATTAAGTGGTAGTAATACTTCTATGACTATTCAAGGTGGATTTTCACACAAACAAGGATTTCCAACTATTAAATTTAGTATTCCTCCTCAACCTACTATGTTAGAAATGAGTTCTTTAAGACTTGTAGGACAAGTATTAATTAAGAAGGCAGACGCAACTGTTTTAGTAGCACGGAATAATAGTGCTGAATATTCTAACGGAAGATACGCAGCAAATTCTGTAAAAGGAACAATTGAAAATGTAGATGCTAATATGATTCCTCAGACCGCACTTAACCTTCCTAATTGGGGAGGTATTAAGAATGTAATTGATAAGGTGGTGGTTCAGTCTAAGAAGTCTCTTATTGAATTAACTTCTGTGAATAACTACGGACAGTATTCAGGAATAACCGAATGCTACAACAACAACGGAGACGACTACTTACGCTCTCCAATCACCAATGCTCTTGCTTGTGGAACTCACGCTACTAATTCTAACCGACGCTTACTTTCTGCTTCCTTAGCAGGAGCAAATGAAGCGGTGTCTTTATCAAGTGCTAACGACCGTATGATAGGTCAGTTTTTTTCTATTCCAATTGCCGTGGATTTATTAGGAGGACAGGACTTATTTTTAGACGACGATTACTTAGGTGGATTACTTTTAACTATTCACCTTGCTAATGATAATGCTGTATTCAATAACAAATATAATAGAACTAAGGGTTCTTTTGTAGGACCTAACGACCAGTCTGCTTTATCTTATGTGTTAAAGAACATTAGATTAGAGGGTAGATATGTAGTGCCTGACGAACAGGACTTAGCACAGATACCACCAAGTATGAATCTTGATAGTAGATTAAATCTTATTAACGATATTCATTCTAGTGTTAATGCTAATGCTTACACTCCACAATTACAGTCAGTTAAATCTATGGTGAATGTGTTTATGGATTCAGACCAGTCTAATTCATTTGCTAAGAATCAAAATAACTTCCGCAGAGTTGTAGGAGAAAAGTCTAATCAACAGGCAAGAAACGGTCTCAGATTTCCACACAATTACGAGACACTTAACAAACCTAATTTTGAATCTGCTACCGAACAAGGAGGAGGGGAGCATTCTGAAAAGTTATTACAGTTTCCAGCACTTGCTATGGGAGACTCAGAAACTCGTAAGCAGTTTGAGAGAGCGTTATTAGACGGTTCTTCACCATACCACAGTAGTGCTTCTTTAAAAACCACTAATAGTGCTTTATCTGAGGATATACAAGACGGAGCATTAGGAGCAGACGCAGGATTAGTAGATAATACTAAGGTTGATTGCGTAGGTATTGGTGCGGATTTTTCTTATGGTATTGGAATGACTCAGAATTTTGTGAATCAAGACTACAATCTTACTCTTAGAAGTGGAGTCAATACTGGTAATGCTAAATTATCTGCTAATAGAAATGGTGCTGTTGATGCTAATCCATTATTACAACAGACTTTTATTAGATACAATAGTCAATTTGATAGTCAATCACTCGTTAAAGTGATTTAAAATAATTCTTATATTCTTTTATATTAAACTATGGAACTTTTTAACGCTCACGAAGTAAAGACTCGTTGGACTTTATCTATTTTTGACTTAAATATGTTAGAAGTAGCATTATCACATATATTAGCAACAGGAGAGGATATACCTGATTTTTCACATTACAGAGATTATACTGAGGTATTACTACATAAAATTAAAAAAAAGATATTTAATTTAGAGGTAAAGTATGAAGACGACTTACACGAACTAATGGAATTAAATGACGCACTACCAGAGGAAGTAGATTTACCTGAATAAAATTTGAAAAAAAAAAATTGATTTTTAAATTTCTATCTCTATTTACCTAAAAAAACAAAATAATATGACTGAATTCAATATTCCAATGTGTGAAAACTCCAAACAATATTCAGAGATATCTAAGGATATATTTGATATGATGAAAAAGTTTAGAGACGATAATTACGAATTTACAGACCGAGTTGATAAAAAGTATAAAGAAGAAAAGCAGATATATGAATTATTATTAATTAAAGTAAAAAGTATGGAATCAATTAAAGAGAACATAGAGTCAGGTAAAGCAAGTGAAGAAGAACATAAAAAGATATTTGACCTTTATAAATTTGGTGCTAATAATGTTAGGCAATTGAAAGCGTATGGAAGAAGTAGAAAAAGGTATGCTGGTGAATCTCTCTACTTTGCTGAATTAATGAGGTTAGATACAAAGGAAGCAAAAAAGACACACGAAAAGTTAAATGATATGTATTCAGAGGATTTAGAAGAAGTAAGTGAAATGGTTAGAAACAATGAGAAAGTTGTAGTATCAGGTAGTGATATAGGAGGTAAAAATAATACAGAGGATAAAGGTGAAGGAGGGTTAATGAAATATGGAGAAACAATCAAAGAGCAATTTAACGCAAGAGTCTATTTTATGGACGCTGTTAAATATTTAAAAAGTCATAAAGAATACAAATACCAAAAAATTCTAGCACAAAGAACAGACGAGAATGAGTTTTCTTATCACACACACTTATGTGATTATGACCCACAATTATAAAAAATAAAAGACCAGTGGTAGGTTTAACGATTTTAATAGGAGAGAGTATGAAAGTGCCGACAATCTAAGTTGGTGAAGAATTACATAATTATATATTTTTTGTATTATATTTTATAAATCGTAAAAAAAAACTATAAAAATAAACACAACTTTTTTTTCCCAAACCAACACGGAAAACACGGAAAACACGGAAAACACGGAAAACACGATTACATTCTAACATTACCCCAGTGGTCTAAGAAGAATTTACCACACCCTTCACAATTTATAATTTCACTCATACCCCCCTTTAACTCTTCTTGCTTGTTAAGAGTTCCACATTCATTACAAGTAATAATCTCTTCACTTACACACCCTTCTTCGTCTATCATAACACCACAGTTATCACACTTACTATCATTATCTTCAAGACAGCACACAGTCATAGTATGACCGCAGTATTCACAGTCGCAAGTAGGTAGTTCCTCTTCCTCCTCCTCACTCTCTTCCTCCTTAGGGTAGTAGTCAAACTCTACATTGTAGTCATTGAAGATTTCCTCCATAGCGTCTAAGATTTCCTGAGTTCGTTCCCAAGTTTCCCTCCATACCTTCTCATAGAGGTAAGTTGCCCTTGTGTTAATTTCAGACCATATTGCCTCTGCCTGTGCGTCGTCCTTGTAGTTGATTCCAGTCATTTGACCTTCGTCGTCTTCTTCGTGTTGCTCTATGTAGAGTGTCTCGTAGTGAGAGCAGTTGAGGCGGATAGTGAGGAGTTCTCCACACCGTAAGTCCTTGTTGTTGTAGTTAGTAGATTGGTTAAGATTAGACATAATTTATGAGATATAGTCAAATTTGTATTCAATTAAGAAAATCAATTTTTTTTTTTCATTCAACGAAGAACGAAATTTAAAGGTCGTTAGTAGCAAGTTCGTCTAGCATATCCTCCTCGTCATTACAAACGGTATCACACCCATACCCTCCGCAATTACAAGGAGTCCTACGACTAACTGGTTCAATACCCCTTTCACAGCATAAGTTAAGATAACATATATAACAGAATTTAACCTCTGTATTATCACTTTTTACAAGCGTGTATGTATCTACCTTTTTAAGGTAAGTATCACACATATAGCATTTGTTT
>VMHT01161446.1_pt1 | contig 14816 bp, 13 predicted proteins | sample 4693611 | NCBI WGS metagenome assembly VMHT01 (sample SAMN12280063, study PRJNA550983) | marine metagenome | isolation source: seawater sampled from same location over 5 years 0.02-0.2 micron viral filtrate | place: USA: collected off the coast of southern California halfway between the port... ... | reverse complement strand
GTCTTCAGGGAAGGCACGAAGGTAGGAAGATACCGTTTCACGCCCCCCACAGTGAAACCAAACTCGCATTTCCTCAGTGGGATGTTCCATGGAATCAACAGAGAAGTTCTGAACCATCATGTGTTCATGGTTTCCTTTGACGCATTGAATTCTTGAATCCTCGCGTGCCATTCGGACCACATCAAAACTATCGGGTCCTCGGTCGATTAAATCGCCGAGCAACACCACTCGGTCTTCAGGCGTTAATTCAAGCTGCTCGAGTGCATAGCGCAGGGTTTCATTGAACCCGTGGACATCACCAATCACCCAGACATTGTGCCCTGCATCGATGGCTGACTGAAGGTCGTTTTCGATGGTTTGATCTCGTAAATCACTCATAGGAATACTCGCCTTTGACATTACTTAAGGGCGGTTTGAGCAGCAAAGGAAAACAGGTCGATGGAGTTGCATGAGGGCTTTCAAGCCACTGGATGAACAATGCTTATGATGGGAGGGCAGGTCGCAGGCATGCGAAAGCACCCATTTGGGCGTGTAGATCAGTTGGAAGATCGCTACCTTGGCATGGTAGAGGCCCCGAGTTCAAATCTCGGCACGTCCACCAGAAATGATTCAAAGCAGTCCTGTTGGACCGTGCGCATCAACAAAATCGATTCTAAACACCTTTGTTGATTGCTCGGCACGTCCACCATTTGAGCATATTTTATCTCATCCATGGTGGATTTGCGCCATGAAGAATCTGTTTCCACTTGCTTTATTCATTGGTTCAAAAGCAAGTCTGTAGGCCTGGGACATCCCGAAGGTGAATGACAAATCATTAAGTGCATCTGGCCTTTGAATAAATCATGGGTAAGAAGGGCGTTCTCCTCATCAATGTAGGAACCCCAACCGAACCAACGATCGAGTCGGTGAGAACCTACCTTCGAGAGTTTCTCTTAGACCCCGACGTCATCGATATCCCTGCCCCACTCCGTCATCTTCTGGTGCGTGGAATCATCCTCCGCGTGCGACCGCGAAAAACAGCGCCTTTGTATCAAAAGATATGGATGGATGAAGGCTCACCGCTGCGAGTTTACTCAGACCGAATCACCAAATCCTTGGACCAAAAATCAAAGGATGTTGAATTTGAATTTGCGATGCGATACGGCGAGCCAAGCATCCACAGTAGCTTGGAAAAATTGCGCAAGAAAGGCGTTGATGACCTTCTCCTCTTACCTATGTTCCCACATTACGCCCAGGCCACAACTGAATCCTCCCTAAAGCACACCTACAAGCAACTCAAGTTGTTGGATTGGAACCCAAACATCATCGAAATGGGCCACTTTGAAACAAATGAGCATTACGTTGTGCCACTTGCGAATTCCATTCTAAAGCACATTGATGATGACACACACTTGCTTTTCTCCTACCATGGACTCCCAGTATCCCATGTCAAACGAATCGATGCCTCGAAGGCGCACTGTCAGAAACAAAACCAATGTTGTTCGATTAAAACCGAAGCCAACAAAATGTGCTACGGCCATCAGTGCTTCGAAACAACAGAAACCGTGGTGGGGATGCTGGGACTCAAGCCTGAACAGTATTCAATTAGTTTCCAAAGCAGGCTCGGGCCCGTAAAATGGCTGGAGCCATCGACGATGAACAAAGTTGAGGAATTGGCTCAGCGAGGGGTCAAAAAACTTGCCATCGTCGCCCCCGCCTTCCTTGCAGACGGGCTAGAGACCCTCGAAGAACTCGATATCGGAATCCGAGAGCACTTTGCTGAATGTGGTGGCGAAAGCCTCACTGTCATCAAATGCCTAAACGATAACGAAGACTGGATTGAAGGGCTTGACAAGATGATTCACAACAAATTCAAAGTTTCAATTGCTGCCTAGAAAAGTTCTGAAAGTCGCTCTGCTTCGTCAACAACATGGGTGACTGAAACGCCGCTTACACCCCAGCCAACAAAACTACATCCTTGTGACTCAAAGGAAAGATCACGCAAGTACCCTGGTGGGTAACTTGGAATTGTTTGTACCCCAAGATTCCTAAAAAGAACCGGCTCTTCCTTAGTAAGCAACCTTTCTATAGAATATTTGATTTCTTTTTCGTCACCCTCCCATCGGGCATGAGGGGCCATGATCCGAAACAATCGGTGGCCATCCGGGGCTCGCTTTGAATGGTGGAGGTCACTCTCATGAAGGATGCCACTGATTGGGATTGAAGCATCTGGAATCAAGGTCCCATAGCCATAGTCCACATTGGCCACATCGGCCTCACGATAACCGACAGCAAATACGGACAACTTGGTCAGTTCTCTTCCTTTATCGACAACTGGAGCAGTCCAGAGGATTGAGGATAAAGGCACGTCAAATTGCTTTGCCGTAGATTCCGGTGACTCTACTTCTTGTCCGGTGATGATGGTCACGTTGTCAAGAGATTCTAGTTGGTTTTGCAATGCGTGGACAAGCGTCTGCATGCCCCCATTAAAGGAGGCCACAGCGCCTTTTTCTGGAGTGAAAAGCGGGTATGATGCAGCAATCTGCTTTTTCAATTTAGAACGCTTCATCGGTGGGGTAGGCCCGAATCGGGTCATGGAAGGCATAAGGAAATCCGCATCGACGTGTTCAGAAGTCGTGTTGACAATTCCAAGTGTGAGTGCATCTGCAATTTGTTTGTGGGGTAACAATTCGGCCACTGAAGCGCCGCCATATCGTGCTTTCCGGATGGATTGAAGCAGCTTGAAGGGTCCGATTTTAAGCAAGGAGAGGGGTGACAAGCGGTGCCTTCTACCGTTGAGTAAAACCCACCGAGACTTGGCTCTTGCTCGAGAAGGGTTGAATTCGTTTGAGAGGTCAAGGTCCTTGACAAGCCTCCAAAATGCTGGATGGGCCCTTGTTGCATTCACCGCCAAGTCGCACACCCATTCGCCTTCTGACCACGTAGAGATTACACCGCCAAGGTGTGGCGATTTCTCAAGAAGAACAACCTCAATATTGGGGCGTTTTTGAGCGATTCGATAGGCACAACTCAGACCAGACAATCCGCCACCTACGATGATAATTTTATCAGAAAGATGCAACGATTCGTGAATGAAAAGTGGACGGCGCATTTCCACGCCGTGACGGATCCAACTTGTGACGTCCGACATGCGACCAACCTTCATTCGATGATCCAATCCCTCGGCTTTCTAAGGACGTTCAGGAGAAGGTGTTCTTCACTTCCATCGGCGACCTCATGGCAGTATTCCCAACGGGAGGTGAGGGGCAAGGACATGAGAATGCTCTCAATACGACCGTTGGTGGTCAGACCGAACTTCGTGCCACGGTCATAGACCAGGTTGAATTCTACGTATCGACCTCTTCGCAGTTGCTGCCATTGCTTTTGCTTCTCAGTAAATGGTAGATTCTTCCTTCGCTCAAGAATTGGGAGGTAGGACGGTAAGAATGATTGCGCACAATCCCTTACGAATTCGAAACATTCGTTTTTGCTTGCTCCATTGAGATCGTCAAAAAAGATGCCACCAAGGCCTCGACGTTCACCTCTATGCTTGATGTGGAAGTACTCATCGCACCACTTCTTGAACGCTGAGTAATTTGCCACCTCATGCAAGTCGCACACCTTCTTATGGATCTGATGAAAATGTTCAGCATCGTCCTCGAAAAGATAACTGGGGGTTAAGTCGGCACCTCCGCCAAACCACCAACTGCCATCCTTCTGGCCTTCACCGCGTTCAAAGTAACGGTAATTGGCGTGTACTGTAGGCGCCATTGGGTTGTGAGGATGCAAGACAAGACTGATTCCTGTTGCAAAGAAGTCCAAATCTTTGCCTTGGAGTTCATGTCCACCGCCCATACTCTGTGCGGCTTGCGGGCTGAGCGTCCCGTGGACAACGCTGACGTTAACCCCGGCTTTTTCAAACACCTCGCCTCCTGAAAAGACTCGACTTCGACCACCCCCTCCTTCTTCGCGGGTCCATTCATCCTGCCGGTATTCAACGCCGTCGATGCTGAGCAAGGCTTCACAAATTTCATCTTGAATTTGATGCACCATGTCGATCATCGACTGACGCATGATTACTCACCTGTGATCTCACGAAGAACAGTTTCGACGCAATCGATTCGGGCCGATGGAGCAAATCCATGGCCCAAATTGAAAATATGGCCTGGTTGATCTCCCGCTGCGTTCAAAACATCCCGGGTAGCGATTCTCGCCATCTCAGTTGAGCCATGGAGCAGCGAAGGGTCAAGATTGCCTTGGAAGGCAAATTGGTCCCCGAATTGGGCTCGGTTCTTTGCCAAATCGTCCCTCCAATCAAGCGAGATGGCGTTCACGCCGAGTTCACGTATGGCCGAATGCAGGTGTCCGGAACCTTTGGCATAATGAATCAATGGAACATCAGATCCTACTTTTTCACGGAAGACTTGGATGGTTCGTTCTGTTGCAGGCATGGCATACTTTCTGTAAATATCCGGTGAAAGAAGCCCTGCCCATGTGTCAAACAGTTGGACCGCATCTGCTCCACCATGGTTGACTTGATCTGCCAGAAGACCGCCAACAATCTCTCCCATTTTCAAAAGAAGGCGTTCAGCTTCTTCTGGATTTGAATAAATCTTAGCCCGAGCATTGTGGAAGTCTTTGTCGCCAGTTCCCCCGGAGAGCAAATACATGCAAATGGTCCATGGCGAGCCGACGAATCCGAGTCTTGCTTTTGTATCACCCACCTCTTCGCCAACTGCTTTGAGGCCGTCTGCTGCCCATGGGGCGTGTTTTCTTGCATCAAAGTCGATCCAATCATCAACATGGGAGAAATCAAAATCGCTGATTCTAATCCCGCCACCGTATTCAACATCATAACCTAAACTTGGTAGGGGGGTCAAGATATCACTGAAAATGATGGCTGCGTCAATGCTCTTGTACCTTTCAAGGGGTTGGAGGGTGATTTGCGTGCACAAGTCGATATCCATGCACCGTTCCCAAAAGGAATGCTGAGCCGCTATTTTCCTGTATTCGGGCAGATGTCTTCCTGCTTGGCGCATAAACCAAACCGGTGTTCTGTCGACCTCTTGGAGGTTCAAAGCAGAAACGATTCGTTGCTTACCGTTCATATTACCACTCCAACTCTTGAAGCACTTCATCAAGTGCCTTCGCCATACCAAGAAGATGATGCTCTTGATGAACCGTTGCTATGAATCCGATTTCGTATGCTGAAGGAGCAAGCATGTACCCTTTCTCAAGCAGTCCTTTGTGGACGTCGGAATATAATGTTCCGGCATCGCTTGGAATGAGGTCAGCCCGGGACGGTGGTTGAGCAGCACTTGGAGAAAACCAAAACAAACTGCCACGACGCATGAGGCGCATCGGATAGCCATGCTTCTCTAAGACTGGTTCAACGCATTGTTCGAGAATCTTGCCGAGCGATTCAAGATGATCGTAGGCTGAGTCATCAAGGAGGTCCAGAGTGGCGATGCCTGCTGCCATCGCAAGTGGGTTTCCAGAAAGCGTCCCGGCTTGATAAACGGGACCGAGAGGTGATAATTTTTCCATGATCTCGCTTCGAGCACCATAGGCGCCAACCGGGAGACCACCGCCTATGATCTTCCCAAGGGCTGTGATGTCTGGAGTGACGCCTGAGATGTCACCATAACTCCCATCTTTGAACCTGAAGCCACTGATGACTTCATCGAAAATAAGCAAAGCACCATGCTCGTGGCAGAGGGTCCGAAGGTTTGCAAGGTATTCATGTCGCTGTACCAAGAGACCATTGTTTGCAGGGAGAGGTTCAATGATCACAGCAGCGATTTCGTGCCCGTGTTCTTTGAACAAGTAATCAACCGCCTCATCATCATCCAAAGGTGCAATCAGTGTAGTAGCAACTGTATCTTTGGGGATTCCGGGACTGCTGGCGATTCCAAATGTGGCGAGCCCACTTCCAGAACTGACCATCAATGAATCCACATGGCCATGATAACATCCTTCAAACTTCACTAAAAGATCGCGACCGGTGTAGCCTCGTGCCAAGCGCACTGCGCTCATCACTGCTTCAGTTCCGGAGGAAACAAACCTAACTTTGTCCATATGAGAAAAGCGCTTTTTCACCCTTTTTGCCAATTCGATTTCGCCGGTATGGGGGGCGCCAAAGGATGTTCCATTCTGCATCTTTTTGTAGACTGCATCGAGGATTTGGGGATGGGAATGACCGTGGACAAGAGGACCCCAGGATTGAACAAAGTCAACCAGTTCGTTCCCATCGACATCGGTCACAGTTGCTCCTGAAGCCTTGTCGAAGTAGATTGGATTACCATGTACTGATTTGAACGCACGAACTGGGGAGTTGACGCCTCCGACCAAATGTTCGAGCGCCTCGTTGTGAAGCGAGTTGGATTTACTTCGTTGCATATTAACACCTCAAAGCCAGTTGCGAGACATGGCGTCCCGGGCATGGTAACTAACAATTATGTCAGCCCCGGCCCTTTTGAAGGAGTGGAAAACTTCACGAACCATTTTTCCTCGTGATTCATCATCGTCAGTTGAGGCCATAATCATGGAATATTCGCCACTGACGTTGTACACCGCCACAGGCCTTGAGACCACGTCGGCAACGCTGCGCACAACGTCAAGGTAGGTCATTGCTGGCTTGATCATGATGATGTCAGCACCTTCTGCTTCGTCAGATGTTGCCTCTAATATGGCTTCACCATAACCTGAACGAATGTCCATTTGATGGCTGCTGCGGTCGCCAAAGGAAGGCATAGAGTGAGCTGCGTCCCTGAATGGGCCGTAAAAGGACGAAGCATATTTGACAGAGTAGGAGAGAATGCCGGTGTCAACAAAACCGGCGTCTTCGAGAGCGGCACGGATGGCTAAAACTCGCCCGTCCATCATGTCTGAAGCAGACACATAGTCCGCGCCAGCTTCGGCATGAGCAAGAGCGATTTTGCACAATTCGACGACAGAAAGGTCATTGTTTATTTCCTCATTATGAATCACACCGCAGTGGCCATGATCGGTTGCGGTGCAAAGGCAAACATCGGTCATCACGACGATGCTGCCTCCAAAGTGTGACTTCAGGTCGCGAATCGCTTGCAGGAGGGGTAATTCTTTGGAAGAGGCAATGCTGGCAAGTGGGTCTTTTTGTTGCTCCTCAACGACTGGGAACAACATGTGGGAATGAATGCCCAATTTCATATCTGCAGCGATCGTTTGTAGAAGCACATCAGGGGACTGCCGATGGATGCCTGGCATGCTGGCGATAGGTTCGTCGACCCCTTTACCTGCTACAACAAAGTGGGGTTGTACCAAGGAAGATTGGATGCTTGAGTTGAAGTTTAAATCCCTTCGGGCAGGCGTCCAACGGTTGATGCGGGGCCTCAAATTCACAATTTCACCTCGTAGTTCTTCCACCACTTCGAAACAAATTTTGCCGTTGGTCCTTTGAGCACTTCAACAGTAGAGCCAGCGAAATAATCCATGGAAGCAATTTCCTCTCGTGATGTTTTGCCCATGCACAGGATATTTTTAGGTATGGGCAGTGAATTTTCCATCCAAGCCTTGGCTGATGAGGGCGAAGACAGCAGGAGTACATCGTTTGAACCCATTTCGACCCCAGTTACATCCTTCGCCTTATTTTCATAGCCAACCCATGAATCGACCTCAAAACCAAACGAAGTCAACGAAGTGATGAAGTCGTTTGACCCGACATCAGAACGAGGTACAAGCAGTTTGACGTTTCGACTGACCATCTTGTCGATGTACGCTGCTAATTCCACTGAATTTCTTGCTTTACCACACATCGATACAGTCACGCCTCGCTTGAAGCAGGCCCGTGCTGTCCCTTCCCCAATGGCAAGCCATTGTATCCTGCTAAGATCTTCATTCGTTTGTGAAACTTCGATGGCGCACCGAGCAGCAAAGGGTGAAGTGAGCACGAGATAGGGCCATTCAGAGCGTGGTGTTGAAGCCTCAATGAACGACTCAGGCCAATGTTTAGGTCTTGCCACCAATTCAAGAACGGGTTTGTTGAGCACTTGAATCCCTTCATTACCCAACACTTGAGCTAAACGGTTTGAATTCAGAGTTGAAATCAATTTTGGACCTTCAGACTCAGTCTGTGAATATTCTCGTGCCTCCTGGATTGGGGGTTGAAGGTTCATTTTGTTCGCTGCGCCATTCGATTGAACAACATCAAATCGAAACCCATTGCAAAACAACTCACGCCAATTCTGAGGCGAAATCTTAACCGAAGCATGGCCATTCTCAACCTTTATCCCCGCAGGGTAGAGACAACCTCCTCCAATTGAAGACAAAAGTTTTCGTTCGGCGAGAACATCTTCTTCAGTTTGAGGGTGATTCAAAAGTTCCCTAAGATGTTTGAAGGCACCGACATCGTCCGAGCGGCAATGCACCGAAACAGACCCCTGACCGGGCGCAGTCGGCCATTCCTGGTCGCTGATACGAGCCGCACCAAGGTCTAAAATCCAAGGCTCAAGAGCGCCGATTTCATGCAGTCGCAAGAGTCCAATTTCGGCTAGAATTATAGCGTCCACCCTTTTTTGTTGGAGCCTCTTCAACCTTGTCTCAACCTGACCGCGCACTGCGATGGGTAGGATGTCTGGTCGTTGGCTCAAAAGAAAGGATTGGCGACGACCAGATACCGTGCCCACCATTCCGGATTCTGGGATAAACTGCAATACCTGTTCCATGGACATCTCGTCTGTGGTCTCGAAGACCTCACTCAGGGATTGAGCGCTTTCGACTTTTTCAAAGAGAAGAAGATCTGTTGTACAGCCGCGTTCAAGGTAAGCCAGGTTGGAGACCGAATCGTCGAGATCAACTGGAACATCTTTGCTGGAATGAACCGCGATGTCGATGGTGTTGTTCAGAAGTTTTGCATCAACAGCATGAATAAATTGCCCAACAGAGGAGGCTAAATCTCCACCGAGCGATTGATCACCCTTTGATGCGATACCAATAATCTCGGTCTGGAAACCATGTTGCTCAAGGGTATTCTTGACTTTATTAGCCTGCCACATGGCAAGGGTGGAAGTCCGGGTCCCGATTCTGATTGGTTTCAAGAATTGGCCTCCGGCAAGGTTGAACGTTCATTGATTCGAAGCATAGTCTCCGCTACATCACTGGCCACCCTGCCGAGAAGAGTTGGATCGATTGGCCGGTCTGTTGAGCGGATGACATCCTCCAACTCTCCACTTTCAAACGGACGGTTTTGATTGCAAATCCATGTGGCAATCTCTCGAGAAAATGGGGTCAGTTGGTTGTCTTTTTTCGCAGCATGTGAAGAGGCCTTCCACTCCTCAGACATTTTTTCAAGGGTGCTGTAGATAAAGCCCCTAAATTTAGCCTGAGTCCTGTCTGTCAATGCACTCATGAATCGGTCCTGTATGCCTGAAAGCAAGATGTCACTTTGGGCAATCGTAGAGGAGTAATCCCATTCGACTCCAGCCTTGTGAGCTGCTTTAATCCAATGTTCTGTACCAAGCAGAGTTTGATGCTCATGCACACCACTGGCATCGATTGAGGGGGGCCATGAAAAATCCATCACGGTTGCCAAAACAGAGGGCAGGGGGTTTTCGCTTGTGTAGGTCGCCACAGTATTTCGAATGGTCGAAATGATTAGGGAAGGGCGACCAGGATCCTGGTTCCATGCTTCGAACGTGACGATGTTGACCTTTGAAGCAACTTCCGGATTTCGGGCGATGGAGACCTCGGGGTTTCGAGTAACGACGGTAATGTCTTTTTGTCCGAATGAGAGCATTGTTTCAACGGCCTTGGAGCCCATGCCACCAAAACCCAGAACAACACAACTGAGTTCCTTTTCTTCGGAGATTAACGCCTCAATTGCAGTTGTAGCAAGATTCAGCATTGATTCTGTAGTTTGGTTGAAACCGAATTCTTTTCTTAGCATACGATTTGCTGAGACGACGTGATCAAAGAACGAGCCGTTCAAATCACTTATGAGGCCGTTTTTACGATGCAGGGAAACAGAACCGCGGAATTGCGCCATGACCTGTAACTCGCCCAAAATAAACGAATCCAAACCACTGCACACCTTCACCAATTGACGCCACACATCGATTCCCGAGTGATGGACAAAAGGTGCATTGTCGAGGCCTGTGGCCTCCAGCACGCTTCGCTCAAGGACTTCGCTGCTGACTTCAAACCCAACATAGAGTACCCGATTGCATGTTGAAAGTTCGAACACATCGGAGTTCACTTTGTCACGGATGTTTTTGATAAAAAGGACCCGCTCTTCTTTAGAAATGCCTTCAGTGGTCATTTGTCTGACCTGTTCGACGTTTTCTGAATTTAGTTTTAATGAAATCATGCTAACGCTGTTCATGAGTTCAACTGGGTCAACTTTGACTCCGTTTATGCTGTGAACGGCCGGAGTCGAAAGAAATTTTGTTAAATTTATTTTAGGCCGCCCTAAATCCGACAAATTCTTCCCTCCGGTAAGCGGTCGCATCCGACCTTTATCAATCATCGAGTATTCATTCAATGATGGAAGCAATGGCATGATGAAGTTTTGATTCGATCCTCACCGCTTGATGAACGCCCTTCAGGTGTGGAATTGAACACCTAATGTGCTAAATAAAAGTAAGAGTTTTCTCTGTCACCAGATAGACAGTCTCAAAAAGGTCCGCCTTGACAGTTTTCACATGGAAGCAGAGGCAACACAGACCAAAGGTTGGGAGCTCGACCTCGTCAACGCTTCTTTCCTTACCGGAATCCCAATTCTTGCCGCAATTGGCATGGTGTGGTACACCATGAACCACGGTATTTCAATGGTTGAGTTGGGGATCTTCGGATTCATGTACATCGCATGTGGGCTTTCAATCACCGCAGGCTACCACCGTTTATTCTCTCACCGGACTCACAAAGCAAAGTGGCCATTGCGGCTGTTTTACGCTCTATTTGGCGCTGGAGCCTTCCAAAATTCTGCCATCAAGTGGTGCAGTGACCACCGACGTCACCATCTCGTCACCGATACTGATGATGATCCTTACAGCGTGCTCAAAGGATTCTTTTGGGCGCACATCGGCTGGGTGATGGTTGCTGGAGAAGAGGAAGCGAGGGTGGAAAAAGTGGATGACCTCGAAAACGATCCAATCCTTGCGTTCCAAGACCGCTACGTGTTTGTGCTTGGCTTCTTGATTGGCATGGTGTTCCCAGGGCTGCTCGGTTTTGCGTTCTTAGGAGGTCTTGCCGGTTTCCTTGGTGGGTTCATTTGGGGCGGTTTGTTCCGAGTTGTCATCGTGCATCACGCAACCTTCCTCATCAATTCTGCAGCACACACATGGGGCACACAACCCTATTCCACGGCCAACACATCACGTGATTCACCTTTCCTCTCTCTGTTGACCTACGGAGAGGGTTACCATAATTTCCACCACACCTTCCAAGCCGATTACCGCAACGGTCACAAGTGGTACCACTGGGATCCAACGAAGTGGTGGATTCGAGGATTCTCTTGGGTCAAATTGACCACTGGATTGCACAAAATTCCAGACAAAACCATCGAAAGTCGGAAAATGAAAACTGCTTCAGAAGTTGGATTAGAACCTTCAAACTCCAAGCATCAAGAAGGTGCGCAAACGTTTGTCGAGCGCCTTCGCCAGGGCTACACTCAACTTGACAATCATCGCAAGGCTTTGAAGGAAGCTCGCAAGAATAAGCAAGGCATCCCCAGCGAACGGCGCAAAGCCATCTGCGCCAACATCAAGCAAGAGATCAAGCAAACAAAGGAAGCCATCGCTCAGATTCGCATTGAATTCCAGCAATGGATGAATGGAATGCCGTCTGTTGCTTGAGTGGTTAAGCACACCGAGTTAAGACCGGCGCCCTCCTTACGTATGGAACAAAGTTCATCATTGGAAGGTCCGTGACTCCACCATGGGTCTGTTCAATGTGTTCGCTAAGCTTCACGGGAAGGACGATTGGTCTGAACTGGAACCTTGGCAGAAATTCCTCACTTGGATCGAAATTTTCTTGACTCCATTCACCCTGTTTTTCATTGTAATTTTTCTGCTAGAACTTCTAGATTAGGTGAGCATTCCTGCCTAACCATGAGTGGCCCAATAAGTCCTAGATGCATTGACCGCTAGTTCAGATGGAAGCTCAACACCAGAATTCACGCTTTCAGCCATCCATAATGGGTACTATTATTTCAGCGCCGGCGATGGCATGCATGGCAACGAACTTTGGAAGATGTGGTTCGAACATACCACCGCCTACGAATGAAACGTCGGAGCTTCAATGTTTTTCTGTAGTTTTCATGGTTGAGGTAATGATTCGAACCTCGGTATAAGTGTTGGATACGTTCCTTGCCTGGGAAGTGTTGTAGGTTTGAAAAATCGTTTTTTTAACAGGTATTCGCTCTAAATTATTATAGAGCCGCATGGTATGTTAAATCATAATGTCTATGATATTTAGTCGGATAAAATCTGCTCCCGCAGAAGCATTGCTGATACTGAGCGCCCTTGTAACTCTCATTTACTCACTGAACTTTATGTTCGCTGCCGATTGTTATGTGATTGGAGGCGAAGGATGCTTTACCTTATTGAGTAACAACACGACACCAAGTGACGGTGCGTGGGGCAAAGGTGCTCCGGAGTTTGCTTTCAATGGTATATTGATGTTCGGGGTGCTGATGTCAACCTTGCTCATTCTCAATGAGGGTGCGAAGGGCAAGTGGACAATTATGCTCCCGGTTTTGATTGGTTTTGTCGTTGGAAGCATCGTCTTGTGGGCTATGTGGGAAGACAACGGTTCCAGTGAAATCCCAAAGTTTGTGACCCCAATAATCACCCTCGTATACGGGGCAGCCTACTACTTGTTGATGGGGGAGGATGAGGTTAACGACGGTTTGAGCGATTTCAAGATTGGTCTTGGGGTCAAAGATCCTGTAGCCATCATTGGACTGTTGTTTGTAATTGCAACAGGTTTGTTCTATGTCGTTCGTCAAATCATTAATCCAGAATCCGTCGTTGATGCAATCAATGCCGGTGCACTTGCAGACGGACTTGGAGCTCCTTCAAAAGTCACCGTTGCCTTTTCAGGTGCACTCTTGCTGACCTATGTGCTGTGGGCATCCGTACTTCTCATGAAGGGTGCTAAGGGCATGTGGCCGGTAGCTCACCCACCACTCTTCGCTTTCCTCGCCGTCACTGTTGCGAACTACTTTGCTTTCGTTTTCGGCCCGATCCGCGAGTTTACTGATCAAAACCAAATGGATGCTTTAGCAGGTCCAATGACCATGCTGGTATTCCTTTTGGTCTACTTCCGTCTACGTTCTGAAGGTATTGAAGACGACATGACTTTCAACGGAGAACCTGCAGATGCAAATGCCTTTGATACAATGTTCACTGTCGTCACCATCGCAATATGTGCGCTGTATTTTGCAACGAATATGCTTGTTTGATACTCACAAGAGTTTGAACCTCGTAAGGTTTGGACGACATGGGGTCCGGAACTCACACGACGAAGTTCTTCCAACGTCGCATGTAATCAATAAACACGGGTGAAAGCCCTTGTTGTGCCAAATGCTCAGCAGTGAAGGGTTGACGTTTGGGATCGTATGTTGAATCCTCTAATCGCTTGGCCCAGTCAGCATGGCCGATGGCAACCCGTGCCACACCAACGAAGTGCGCCCCTTCATCCATCACGAACTGCGCGTCTTGAGAGGACCACACACCGCCTGTTGAAATCAAAGGGAAGTCGTTCGGCAAAGCATCAGCAAAGCGTTTGGTCATCAGTCGCTCGTCCTCATCATGCACCTCTTGAAACACATCCCAGCAGGAGATGTGAAGCCCGTCAATGTCCATCTCGACGAGGTCTTGTGCCAACTGTAGGCTGTCTGCCAGATGAATGCCCATCTTCTCGATGAGTGGAGAAATCCGAACGAAAATGAGGAACTCAGGAGATGTTTGCGCCCGTACCGTTTCGATGATTGACCACAAAAAACGGCGTCTTTTTTCGTATGAGCCGCCCCATTCATCGGTGCGTCGGTTGGTTTCAAGCCCGAGGAATTGACAGATGAGATACGAATGGGCTCCGTGAAGCTCAACCCCGTCAAAGCCTGCCTTTTGGCAACGGACAGCCGCCTGTGCAAAGGCGTCGACCATGGTTTGTACCTCTTCTGGCCCAAGCGCACGTGTTTCACCGTCCATACCGGCCTCCGTATTCACGCTAGCAGAAACTGGTTGGACGCTATTGATGCTTTGGGGCGCCCTCATCCCACCGTGAAAGAGTTGAACGAGGCTCAACGCACCATGCGCTCGCAACCCCTCGGCCATCCGTGTTAGGCCGGGCAGTTGATGATCGCCCCAAACGCCCATCTCTCCATCCCAGCCACGCCCCGTCTTGGTGACGTTCGCTGCTGCGGTGGTGACGATTCCGAACCCACCTTCTGCGCGCATGGTGAGCCAATGAATTTCCTCATCCGACAAGGCACCATCTTCGTGGCTCTGCTTGTTGGTCATGGCTGCGAGAACTGCCCGGTTGCGAACCTGCACCCCGGTGCGGGGCAGAATGTAGGCATCGTTTGGCTTCGCCATAGAATCAACACTTTATTCTGATTCAAGACCGTTTTCCTGTACGGGCTCTTTGTGGGTGCCAAACAGGTTGTCGAGCCACTTCGGCGACCACCAGTTCCATTTGCCCATAAGGCGCATGGTTGAGGGGACCACCAGCGCTCGAACCAGCGTTGCATCGATGAAGATGGCAAGTGCTAGGCCAAGTCCAATTTGTTTGAGGATGACAACTGAAGAGAGTCCAAAGGCGCTGAACACGACCACCATGATGGCCGCAGCGCCTGTGAT
>VMHT01057419.1_pt1 | contig 14816 bp, 15 predicted proteins | sample 4693611 | NCBI WGS metagenome assembly VMHT01 (sample SAMN12280063, study PRJNA550983) | marine metagenome | isolation source: seawater sampled from same location over 5 years 0.02-0.2 micron viral filtrate | place: USA: collected off the coast of southern California halfway between the port... ... | reverse complement strand
TACATTAGTTTTTTATTTTTTATAGGAGTTTTTATCAATACATTTATAAAAAATTGAAAAAAATACTATCAATTAAAATATAAAAATTATGAATACACGTTCGAATACTAAAAGAAAAAATGATAATAATGATAATTCATCAAACAAAAAACATGAAACAATAGAATATTATTCTATATATGATGATGATGATTTTAATGAAGAATTAAAAAATATATATAAAAAGTGTAAAGTTGGTGACCAAATCATGTACATAACTAAGAATCAGTTAGGTGTAAGAACATACGAAGTTATTAAAGATAAAAATAAAATGTCTATTAAGGAAATAGGAGATATATACGGACTTTATGATGACCCAAATTATTATACTTAATTTATTTTTTATATATTTTTTTAAAAATTAAAACTAAAAATTTCTATAATAATTAAAATCTAATTAATAACACATTAACTATTTTATAATAATTTAATATTAATCAATGATTAATATTAATTAACTAATTTTTTTAGTATTTAATTTTTTTTATTAGAAATAATTTTATGATTAGTTTTAAAAGAACCAGTAAATTCAATAGATTTATTATTAACAGTTAATTTTGATCTATTTTCAGATTTATCATTAATAGTTAATTCAATTGTTTCTAATTTTGGAACTTTAGAATATTGAAATGGTCCTTTTAGAAAGCTATTTTGTTTTTTATAAGAACCATCAATTATTTCTGATCCTATTTTATAATTTAATATATTATTACCTATTTTTTCAATATAACTAATTGGAATTTTTGGATTAGAATTATTATTTCTTGGTCGATAACTAGATGTATCATTAGCAATAAAAACCATTCTATTATTAGAGTTATTTCTAACTGTTTTTAATTCTCTTGAATAAATTAATGGTAATTCTAATTTAAAATTTATATGTCCGTATGATATTACATCAACACCTAATTGTTTTAATCTTATTAAATTTAATGGTGCTATATTATTATTATTATATACTCTTGGACCTTTTACAGATTTTTCCATATCACATGATTCAATATAAGATACAAATTTGTTATTTCCATCTGGTTTGAGTCCAGATGCTTGTAATATATAATAATATGGATTTTTAATGCTCTGATTTGACATAAATTGTTCTAAAGGATAATTAGCAGCTTGAATTAAATCATTAATACTGGTTATAGATGAATTATTTATATTTTTATTTTTTTTTCCTGTTATTTCTAAATGCTTACGAGCTTTTTCAATAGTTTTAAAATATGTATTAAAATTATTCATATCTGATTCTTCTTTATTTAATTTTTTAGCTATATCTTGATAAAATTCAATACTAGGAATAGCATCTACACCACCACCATGAGACATTAACACTTTAAATTCTTGATCATAAGCAACTATTCTACCATTTATAAATAAATATTCAAATATATTATCTTGACTATTATTTGATGTATTTTTTAATTTATTATTAATATTAATCATTTGTTTAGTTAAGTTATTATTTGGATTATTTGAATTATTTAATTGATTTAATTTAGTTATTCTTTTAATATTTAAATTACTTTTGTATGATTTTAAAAAAAATTTGACAAAATCATTTCTTTGAACATATTTACCATCAGAACCCATTGATAATTGTAATATTATTTTTAATAAATTCTGTTCTTTTTTATTTGAGTTTGAATTTAAAATTTCTAAATATGAATCATAAAATTTTGACCATACTGACCATCCATTAGATTCATTTAATTTACTTGTACTAACTAATTGATTTAATTCAAATAATAAACGTAATTTATTTACATCTCTATTTCCTAAAATAATATAGACTTTATTTGGATATTTTTTATGTAATTTTATCATATTATTAATTGAAAATAAAAATTCTGGACCTTCAAAATAATCACCTAAAAATGCTACTTTATTATTATTTTCTAATAATTCTTCTAATTCATTATAAAATTCATCAGAACATAAATATTTTGATTGTTTTGAACCTCTTAAAACTCTATAACATCCTTCCATATCAGATACAAAATACATTCTAGGTTTATCGCTTTCTTCAGTCATCTATATCATATACTTTTAAAAAAAAATATATATAAAATATAATTATTATTTTTATAATATGATTAAAATAAATACTAGTAAATCATTTATTAATAAAGAACTTAATGAAATACTAAAAAATAATGATGTTATAAGCAATGAGTACATATTAAATGCCGGAACAATGATGTTAAAAATTAAAAAAGAAAATAAACATTTTAATTATGATGTTTTAAATTTAGTTAATCATTATCAAACTATTATTGAACAACTAAATAATAAAATTAAAAATTTAGAAATAAATATAAGAAATTTAAATATAAACGATGAAGATAAAATTGTTATGAATCACATTGATAAAAAATATGATGATATGTTAAATAAACTATCATCTAATTTATATGATTATGATAAAAATATAAATCATAATCTAAACCCAATGTTATCAAAAATTAATGATATTGACCAAAATTTTTCTAAGTTTTTTAATAAATTTGATTCAGGTAATGTTGAAAAAGGTAATTTTGGGGAAAAATTTATCAATAATTATTTAAATGATAAGTTTTCTACTTGTACAATTACTGATACTCATAAAAGCACTTCTTTCGGTGATATGTTATTTAAATATGATAAATTAAATACAATGATTGAAAGTAAAAATGTACTCAATTTAAAAAAAGATGATTTTAATAAATTTTACAAAGATATTGAAATAAGAACTCAAAATAATGAAATTAATTCAGCTTTATTTATTTCTTTAAATGAATGTAGTATTTCCGATTCTTGTAGATTTTTTTTATTTGAAATTAAAAATAAAATTCCTATTATATTTATATCAAATGTTTTTAAAAATCCAGAAATTATTAGAATATCTATTATTATATTAAATTATATATCAAAATTTATGTCTAATTTTAACAATAATTTATCAATACATAATATTATAAACGATTTAGAATCAAGTATTCATTTAATTAATAAACAATTTGAATATATTGACACAGATAAAAAATTAATTACAAAATTCCAGCAGAACTTAACATCAAAAGAAACTGATTTAGATAAATTATTAAATGTAATAATAAATACTATACAAGATAATAAGATTGAAACAAATGAAAATATAGATTATTCAATGGAAAGTCTTATTAAAATATTAAAAAATAAAAAAAATAAAGATCCTGATTTTAAATTAACATTAAATAATATGCACTCATTTAATATATCTAAATATATTGTTAAAAAATATGGTGGTATTAAAAAGCTTAATAAAATAATTGATGATGAATTAATTAAAGAAAATTATATAATTTTAAATTAATTAAATTAAAGTACTTAAAGAAATGATTATATTCTATTATATAAGTTAAAGGTTGGATGGCCGAGTGGTCTAAGGCGCTGCACTTAAGATGCAGTATCGTAAGATGCGTGGGTTCGAACCCCACTCCAACCACTTTCTTTATTCTTTATTATTATTTATAACAAAGAATTAACATATACTACACCCAATCATACCTTCCTGTTCGGCTATTTCTATATTTTTTGTATTTAAATCTGAAAATTCCTTTATAATTGGTATTGAAAAAACTCCTTCATTTGAACTAAAATTGCTTTGTTCTTCTTGATTATTATTTTGTCCATTATTTTTTTTTTGTCCATTATTTTGTCCATTATTTTTTTTTTGTCCATTATTTTGTCCATTATTTTGTTTTTTATTATTTCCTTTGAATATATTAGGTGTTCCATCAGGATATATACTATTATAACTAGGTGAGGCTACACTATTATTAATTTGTTGAGTACCAAGCAAATTTGTACCTTTATCTGATGAACCAGATGAACCAAATGAACCAAATGAACTTAACATCTATATATTAAAAATTGATTTTTTTTTTATAATTTAACATAAATTAATTCTTTATTAAATAAAAATGAATACTTTTCCTGTACATGAAGATGTTCCTATTTTGCAATTCTTACATATAAGAGATATATATAATTTAAAAAGTGTATCCAAAAATACTAAGAAATTTGTTGAACATAATCCTTTAATTGAACAAAATTTTAATAAAGCAGCATTTATTATTCAAAATTTCTTTAAATATTCAAGTACATTATTTAAATTATCTCAACAATTCGATAGTGAATTACTGTACGAAATGAATCCAAATACTAATTTCTTTAATAAATATAAATTTATTAGTGTAAATCTTTTATATATGAAAGAATATAGTAAATCTAATGCTAATCATTGGATAAAAGGTAATAGCGTACCCTGGAAAATGAATACTATTAAACATTATTTTGATTTTGATACAAATAAATCATACAATAAATATGACCTAAATAATTTACTTACACAAATGAATTTTGATGATATATTTTCTATAGGATTTTAATTTTTTAGATTTAGTATTTATTTTATATATAATTTATAATGTACCCTACTTCTCATAATCACTGTAAATCTTTAAAAAATTTACTAATACAATGCTCGTTATATTCGATTAAACTTAATGAATGTACAATTCTTAAATCATTATATAATTCTGATTGTAAAAAAATTATTGTACATAAATCATCAAAATAATATATTATTATTTTGATAAATAAAAAATAATAGGAGATGACTGGAATCGAACCAACTTCCTTCATTAAGCCATAATGATGCTCTACCACTGAGCTACATCCCCCTAATATATCTTTATATTTTTTTTTTAAATACATTTTCATTTAATTTGTTTAAATTAATTTAATTTAATATTTATATTATTATTAATGTACCTTGAAAAATTCCCTTACAGTATTCCAATTAAATCTTATAAATACCCTAATCAAATACCAGCCTTTATTGAAGTTAGTCAAGGTTCGAGAATGAAATATGAATGGTCTCATAAAAAAAAAGCCCTTGAATTAGATAGAGTTCTTCATAGTGCTGTCTTTTATCCTCATAATTATGGATTTATTCCTCAAACTTTATGTGATGATGGTGATCCTCTTGATGTCCTAGTTATGTGTAATGGTCCTATTTTACCTGGAGCTTTTGTAAATATTAGACCTATATGCTATATGGTTATGGAAGATGAAAAAGGAAAAGATGAAAAATTATTAGCTGTTGCCGAAAATGACGCTCATTATGAACACATTAAAAATATGGAAGATATTCCTGTACATAAACTTAATGAAATATCCCAATTCTTTGAAACTTACAAGTCACTAGAAAAAGAAAAATGGGTAAAAGTTGGTGGTTGGGAAAATAAACAAGAAGCTTTTCAACTTATTCAAGATACTCATAATAAATACATGCTTGAAATAAAAAAATCTTCAGATAGTCTATCCTCAATGATCGATGAAGATATTTAAGTAGTTTATTAATTATTTTAGCTTAAAGAAAATATCTATTTATTTACAATTTATAATTTACAATATAAAATTAATTTATTATTAATATATACACATGAATCTTGAAAACGAAATTAATAATTTAAATAATAAACTTACTAATATTGAAAAAGATAAAGATGTACCCTATTTTAATTTCAAAAATAAATCTTTTATTGCTAAGCCTTGTCATATATACGATGGTGATACTTTTTCTGTTATATTTGATTACCATGGAGAACTTATTAAATATAGATGTAGATGTTACGGATATGATACTCCAGAAATGAGACCTTTATTAAAAAATCCAAATCGTGACCACGAAAAAAAACTTGCTTATGCTGCTAAAGCTAGAATTATTGAATTACTTGAAGCTCATCCTTCAAAGCTTATTAAAATAGAATGCCTTGATTTTGATAAATATGGAAGAATCTTAATTAAAGCTTATAATAATGTTAATGAAAAATCAATTAATGAAATTATGGTTGAAGAAGGACACGGTAAATGGTATGATGGTGGTACAAAAGATACAAATTGGTAATTTATACTTTTATTCATAAATTATTATTGTTCGTATAACTTATTCTTTTTTTTACATAAGTTATTATAGATATAAATGAATGATTTAGACAATTACATTAAAAAATATAATAACTTAGAAAATATAATAAATTTAGATAATTCTGTTTCTATATTAACTGAATTAAAAAATGACCTCAATACTATTCATCAATCTAAATCTTTAGTTAATAAATCTAAATCTTTAATGATAAAAATTAATAAATTTAAAAATATAATTAATAATAAAAAAAATTTAGAAAAATACATTAATGACCAAATAAATATATTAAATTCTAATAATACTGATGTTTTAAACATTATTATCAAAAATTATAAACATTACTTAAATATTGATTATGACCAATTAAATAATAAAATAGAAAATATTATTCAAAATAGTACATATTTTAATCAACTAGACTTTTTTTACATGATTAATTATAAAAAAGAAAAAAAAAATAATCTTCAAAAACTAATTAACTCCATAAACTTCAAAAATTGCTATTTGTTTTATCCTAAAATTTATTTTTTAGAAAGTCAAGAAGAATTAAGTAATCAAGATACTATTATTGAATTTATAAAAAAATTTAATTTTAATTATGAACCAATACCCAATAAATTACTTAAAAGAGGATTTTTATTTGAAATAAATCAATATAATTCTAATTATATATTAAAATTTCAACCCAATAAATCATTTATTGAAATTCTTATCAATAAATACTTATCTAAATATGATTATTTAAATGAATTTATTTTATATCCTAAATACTTTTTTATCAATAAAAATAATTCATATTTCTATATTATAGAGAAATATGATTGTGATTTATTTTCTTATCTAAAAAATATAAAAAAACCTATCTCATCTATTAATATACTTTCAATTATTAAATTTTTAATTAAGTTTATTCATTATTTACATCAACTAAATATTATTTATTCCGATATTAAGCTTGAAAATATTGTATTAAATCATGACATAGATTATAATATTAAAAGTATGAAATTTATTGATTTTGATGTGTCTTTATTTGATGTTGTTCCTAATGAATTTATGGATTTTGATCCTAAAATTATTCAATTATTAAACAATAAAAAACCAAGAGGAACTAAATTTTATCAATCATCTAATGAAAAAATGGAAAAATCAAATGACATTTATAGTATAGGTGTTTTTGTTATTATTTTATTATACAAAAATATTTTAAAATTATTAAATAACAATACTATATTATCAAGTAAATTAAAATCTAAAATTACGAAAAGACTTACATTTTTTAAAAATAAACTAGAAAAAGATGAATATAAAATAAAATTAATGAAATATATATTTAGAATTTATAATGATAAAAGATTCAATCAATATTGGAATATTAATATCAAAATAAAAGATTTATATTTAAATGTTAAAAAATGTATAAATCAATCAATTGATATTCAAGAATTATATACTTTATTTAATTAATTTATTATATATAATATATTTATATGACTCAATTTAATTTATTACCTTTATTAGCAGGTTCTATAGGAAGTATATCTGTTTTTATTCAAGCTTATAAAATATATCTATCTAAATTGACAAGAGATATATCTTTATTATCTTATTTATTATTAATATTAAGTGCTTGTATCTGGATAATTTATGGAATATATATAAAAGATAATAATATTATTCTCGGAAGTTCAATTATACTTTTTCCAAGTGTTTTTATTGTATATTATAAAATTAATAATATAATTATTAAAAAAGATAGATTCATTAATTTTACTTGAATAATATATTATTAATCATTTATTATTAATTCTTTTAAATATTCTAAAATATTAATTAATATTTCATATGGATCATCATAAGATTCTCCTAAAACTGGTATATTATATGTATAATTACCAAAAAATTTATAAATTTTTTTATCTTTTTGATTAGTACTATTTTCATTTTCTACTAATTTAGCTTTAATAGTAGGTTTTCTTTGATTAATAATTAATTTATTTGATAATTTTTTAAATTCTTTTAATATTTTTTTATCTTTAATTAAATTTGAAAATAATTTATTTATTTCTTTATTATAATTTAAAGTTATTACTTTTTCTTTACTAAATTGATTCAATAAATCTTTACTAATAACTAATTGTTCAAACATTTTAGATATAGCATATAAATCCGAGTAAATATCAAATTTTTTTTTTCCTTGTAATACTTTTAAATTAATATATTTACTTGTTCCAGATATATATTCTTTATCGTTATTTTTATAACCACTAAATCCAAAATCACTATATTTAACTATTATGTAATTAGCTTCTATATTTACTATTTTTTTTATTGAATAATGTACTTTTATATAATGATCTGGTATATTATTATCTGATATATTATGATTTACCTGAAATACTAAAATATTTTCAGGTTTAATATCTAAATGTAAATATCCTTTTTCATGAATACATTTTATACCAAAAATTAATTGAATTAATATATTTATATAAAATATTATTAAATTTTTTTTCATAATCAAATATGAATTTAAATTTATTAATTTTTCTTTGTTTATATTAAAAAATTTTTTTATATGATATAATATATTAAATAATTCACATGATCCTTTTTCATATATTATATAATAAAAATCATTTGAACTATATATTTTTTTAAATATTTTTTTTATTTCTAAAGAATCATCTATACTACCATAATCATATAGTTTAGTTACATATTTTGGACATTTTTTACTTAATTCTTTTTGAATTATTTCTTCTTTTCTATTAATATGATTTTGTGTTCTTGGAATATATATACATAAAATATATTTTTCTGATTTTTTATTATTTTCTAATAAATGAAAACATTTTTTAAATGAACCTTCACCAACAGGTAATTTATTAATATTGACATCATATGAAATAAATTCATTACTATTTGAAGTTAATGAATGATTTGAATTTTTAATTAAATTTTTTATGTTATTTGTATTTTTTTTAAATGATGAAATAAGTTTTACATTAATTGAATTATTCATATATTATAAATATATTATAAATTTTTATGTTTAATAATTTAATTTAAATAATATTTTATATTATTATAAAGTAGTAATGATATTTAATGCCATTGTAGCAACTTCTAATAATAAAGGTATAGGTCTTAATAATAAACTTCCATGGAATTTAAAGTCTGATTTATTAAGATTTAAAAAATTAACAATTGGTAACGGTAATAATTGTATTATAATGGGAAAAAATACATGGGAATCTATTAACTTTCTCAATAATCGACATAACTATATTTTATCAACATCCTTAAATATTGACACAATTAAAAATAATTATGAAATTAAATCATTCAAAGATATTCAAACATTACTTAATTATTTAAAAACTAAAAATTATGATAAACAATGGGTTATTGGTGGTTCTAAGATCTATGAAACTTTCTTTAATCATAATTTAATTGATAAAATTTATTTAACTTTAATTGATAAAAATATTAAATGTGATACTTATTTTCCTAACATACCCCAAATTTATTTAAAAAAAGAAATGAGTATTTCTAATGATTTTTATAATGGTGAAAATTATATTTATTATATAACTTTTGAAAAAATAAAAAAAAATCAAATATTAATTTATAAAAACTTTTATAAATGTACTGTAAAAGATATACATTTTGATGATGCTCCAAATATTTATATAACAATATTTTCTGATAATAAAGAAATACAAACAACTCCATTTCATCTTAAGTTTGAAAATTATAATCAAATATAAATTTATATAATTTTATTCTAAACTGTTATACTATTTACTTTCTTATTTGATTTTATATATACACTCCCTTCTTCTTCACCTTTACTTAAATTACTTAGTTTTGTATAATTCACTTTTAAATTCTTTAAATTTCTATACTTAGTATTTAATTTACATAAATTAGCTCCGTACATCAAACATTCAAATGAAGGATTATCATCTAAACATATTACATAGCATGAAGGAAAACTAGCTAAATGAAACCATAAATAATTTTGATTTTCATTTAATAAATCCCAATTTTCTTTTGAATTCTTTCCAACTTTAAATATAATATTTTTATATTCAAGAATTAACATTTTATTAAAACTATTTATATATTTATATAAAAATTGATTATTTTTTAAGTATTTTTAATTACATTTTTATGAACGAACAATTAACATCTTTACGTAACTTAACTATATTTAATTTATTAACTCAAAATGAAAAAATAATAGAAAATAATAATTTAAATAATAATATTTTAAATTTTAGTACAAATGAATTTTATGATGATATTATGAATATTATTGGCAGTGATACTTACCTTGGAAAAGGAGTACTTGCTGATGTTGATGATATTGATGAAAATTATTATTGGTATATTGTTAGTAGTATTCACATTCAAATTAAATTAGATGATAAAATAACATTATGGAAATATATTGAAAAAGAAAACAAATGGTATGAAAAAATAATTAGTGCTCGATTACTATTACAACTTAATGGAACTTAATTTTTTTATAATTATTTAAAAATTGATATATTAAAAAATTTTCACTTAAAATTATATTATCAATAATATAAGACAAGATTATATAAACATATAAAAATCTTTAAAAATATGAATCTTAATAAAAATCAACTACATGCCATTCAAACTTCTATTTCAAATGATTTTGAGTCTGGTATTCATTTTCATGCTACAGGAACAGGAAAATCTTGGATTGGTTTAGAATTAATACTAGCCTTTTATAAAAAATATAATGAATTAAATAAAATACCTAATATTTTTTGGATTTGTGAAAGAAAATCCATACTAATTGAACAATTTTCTACTAAATTACTAAAAGAAAGAGGTTTTAATAATATTTTAAAACAATTTCATATATTAAATTATAGCTCACATAAACAACAAGATTGGTTTAATAGCGTAAATAGCTCACGTTTTTGGAATAAACCATCATTAACTATTATAAATCGTTCATTTTTAACTTCAAATGATAAATTTAAAAAAATTAATATAAATATTGACCTTATTATTCATGATGAATGTCACACTATTGTTAATAAAAGTACTAGAGAATTTTATGATTTTATTTTAGAAAAATATAATAATATTAAAATTATTGGATTATCAGCTACTCCAAATACTAATTTTAAACCTTTTACAAATATATTAACTACTTATTCTATTTATAATGCTTTTATGGATGATGTTATTGTACAACCCGTTATTCATTGGTTTAAATCTAATTCTAATATTTCTCAAGAATCTATTATTTTAAATGTTAAATCTTTAATTGATAAAATGCCTTATAAAAAAGTTATTATTTGGTGTGGTATGATTCAATCTTGTATTGAATACGCAAAATTATGGAGTACCTATTTTAACGATTACTTAATTAGTATTGATACAAGCAGCGAAACGAATGAAGAAATTAATAAATTTAATAACTTTAATAGCTTTGAAAATTGTGATTCAAATGCTTTACTTTTTTGTGCAGGAAAACATAGAGAAGGTAGTGATATCAAAAATTTAGATTGTGCAATTTTTTTAGACTTCGTTCAAAATAGATATTGTAAAACATTTGTTCAATGTATTGGTCGTGTTTTAAGAAAAGATAAACAAAATATAAAAAACTGCGGATTAATTATTGACATTAAAGCAAAAAGTTCTACTAAAATTATTGATAAAATGAATGAATATTTAGATATTCCTAATCATATTTTTCCATGGAATTATCAATCTGAAATTAGTAAAATTACAAATAATTTAACTATTTATACACTAAAACTTTTAAAAGAAAATAATCATAAATTATTACAAAGTCAATCCGGAATTTATAATGAAAATAACTACTTAAAAAATGAAAATGATTATAATATTACTGATTTATATAATTCTATTATTCGACCTATACCTAAAGAACAAATATATCAAGACCGTTTAACTCATGAAATAAATATGATAGCCTCTAAAAATTTAATTGGATATATAATGAGAGCTTTAGATATATTAAAAATGACTAAACATATTCCTCATGTAACAAGAGGTTCTTGTGGTTCATCATTACTTTGTTACTTAGTTGGAATAAGTCATGTAGATCCAATTAAATATAATATTAAATTTTCAAGGTTTTTAAATATTTATCGTAATAACTTGCCCGATATTGATTTTGATTTTCCTTATAATATGCGTGATGAAGTTTTTTTAAAGTTACAAATAAAATGGCCTGGTAAAATTGCCCGTATTAGTAACCACGTTTATTATCATGAAAAATCTGCTAAACGTGAAGGATTACGTTCTATTGGTATAAATGGATTTATTTCTAAATATGATATACATAATGTTATCAAGAATTTAGATAAAAAACAAAGAAAACAATTTGATACAAATGTAAATAAATTAGATGGAACTTTTCGTTGCTATTCTTTACATTGTGGTGGTATTGTTTATTATCCACAAGGTGTTCCTGAAGAATTAAAATTAAAACAACTTCATGATGAAACAAATAAAAATGGTCTATCTCAAATTATACTAAATAAATATGACGTTTCTAATAATAATCAATTTAAAATTGATATATTATCTAGTAGAGCCCTTGCTCAATTATATCAAACATTAAATTTTGAAAATATTGATTTTGAAAAACATTATGAAGATAATAAAACAAAAGAACTTTTAATGAGTGGAAATAATATTGGTTTAACATTCGCTGAATCTCCTTTAATTCGTAAATCATTTATGAAAATAAAACCAAAAACTGTCGATGAAATAGCAATATGTTTATCTATTATTCGACCAGCAGCAAAAGATGCAAGAGATTTTAATGAAGTAGAAGATTTAGATGGTATGTTTGTTTATGATGATGATGCTATTGATATATTAAGTAAATCTTTAGGATGTACTGAAGATTTAGCTGATAAATATAGAAGATCTTTCGCAAAAGATGATAAAGATACTATTGCTCAAGTTGCTATTGATTTATCTATGGAAAATGAACAGTTAAAAACTGATGTTTTAAATAAACTTAAAAACTTAAGAAAATATAGTTTCTGTAAATCTCATGCTTATTCTTATGCTCAACTTGTATGGCAACTTGCTTATACAAAAGCTCATTATCCTATTGAATTTTGGAAAGCTACTTTAAATCATTGTGAATCATCTTATAAAAAATGGGTTCATTATTATGAAGCTAGATGTGTTGGAATTGATTATCATCATATACTTATGAATAAAGAAGATGTTAGTGTTTATTCTAAAAATAGAATGAAAAAATTTTTTACTTTAACACCTATTGAACAATTACGAACTTACGGATACTGGGATATGAAAAGTGATAGATTCTTTCCAGGCTGTTATTATTTCAAAAATGATAATAATTATGTAATTAAAGGTATTATCGCCAGTAGTAGAATGCTTTCAAAAGGAAAAAAAAAAACTTTAATTCTATTTATTGGCTATAATAAAAATAAATACTGTGAAGTAACTATAAATAATCCTATTAATTTTAATGGTAAAGTTATTGGAGTTAAATCTACTTGTGAATGTATAGATGAAATTCAGCAATGTTATGAATCTTATAAATATGAATTTTTTTAATTATTTTAATTATTTATCATCTTATATAATATGAATATAAATTTAAAAAAAATAAATGTTAAATATAATAAAATACCTTATGAATCTATTCCACGGCTTAAAAATCCATTAGAATTTTATCGTAATTTACAAAAAAAATATGGAAATAAAACAATAAGTTATTTAGAATATTTTTTTAAAGGTAAATCTTCTAATTTATTTATTCATGTTTATAAAACCAATTTTACTAGAAATATAATTAGAAATATTATAAATAATTATAATAGTGATATTTATTTTAATGATCTATTAGATCAAAGAAATTGTTTTATTTTTAGTTCAACAAAAAATAATATTAAATGTATTCAAAGTAAAGCTATTTATTTTAAATTATTATTTTATTATTTTATTATTAAAAAGAGTAAAACTTATAGATATACAACAAAAGCTCATAATGAATTTAAAAAATATTATATAAAATTTTTAAATAAAAAAAATTTTGATAATAATATAAATTATTTAATATCATTTTTAAATATTATATTTAAAGATATTTATAAGATATCTTATCAAGAATTTTTAAGTTATATGAAAAAGACAAAAAAATTTGATAAATTTTTTACAGAAAGTAAATATAATGAACATATAAATAAAATATATGTTAAAAATATATTAAATTTAAATTTTTATAATCCAAAATATAAAGAAAATATAATTACTTTTCTTAATACAAGTATTATATGTAAAATAAAAGAAATAATAAATAAAATTAATGTAAGTAATAATAAATTTTATAATAAATTACCTATAAAAATTTCCAAAGATTTAAAATCAATTCCTATTACAAAACAAAATAAACTTGCTGATATAATCTTAAGTATTAATGATCTTCCTCCAAATAAAAAAAATAATTATATACAAAAATTAATTAGTCAAAAAAATATAAATACTAGTAAATCAAATTGGATTCAAAAATATATGAAAGATAATAATTATAATATTATTGAAGTAAAATCTAATGGTGATTGCTTATTTGATTCAATTAGAAAAGCATATGAATCTATTAATATAAATTATTCTATTTTTAATCTTCGAAAACATGTTTCTAATAATATTGATCAAGATAAATTTAATTTGTATAAAACAATAGCAGAATCAGAACGTTCAGAATACAAAAATATAAAAAAAATTAAAACTTTAAATAATTTTAAAAGCTATTCTT
>VMHT01044874.1_pt1 | contig 14820 bp, 20 predicted proteins | sample 4693611 | NCBI WGS metagenome assembly VMHT01 (sample SAMN12280063, study PRJNA550983) | marine metagenome | isolation source: seawater sampled from same location over 5 years 0.02-0.2 micron viral filtrate | place: USA: collected off the coast of southern California halfway between the port... ... | reverse complement strand
ATGAAGTGATCCGCTTGAGCGAAGGATTTTTCTTCCATCCAGTTAAGAACTTGGAATGCCTTTTTCTTGCTGCGTTGCTTTGTAGCCAATAGTGCTGCTTGTTCGATTGTCATAGTATTGTGTTATTTGTTAAAATGGTGAATTGTCTTCGTTAGTATCCTCAGCGATATCCTCAACTCGAGGACAACCAGCTGCCACCCACTCGGCGTGCTCATCAGCTCGCTCAGCGATAGCTGCTTGCTCTTCGTCTTTAAGAAAGCGAGCTGCCTCAGCTGCTTGCCATGTATCAGCGAAAGCTGAATCTTGTAAATGCTCTTCGTAATGTGTCATGGGAGTAGAAGATCACAATCTAGGCCCCTTGTAAAGCACAAAAAGCACTTTTTTTCACCTCTAGGCAAAAATACGGGTTGAAACAGGCCCCTAATTTAGGTATATTATAGTAGATGAAGTTTAACTTCTTTAAAAAAGACAAGCCCGTTGAGCGTCAAAACAACCTTTCTAGCCCAGATGAGTGGCTCGTAGATGCGTTGTTTCGTGGCGTTAGCTCGTCTGGCGTAAAGGTTAGCCCGATCACAGCAATGGGCGTTTCGACCGTTTACGCATGCGTCAATGTCATCTCTAAGGCCATCTCAAGCCTACCGTTGTGCATTTATGAGCTAACGGCTGACGGAGACAAGCAAAAGGCGTACAATCACCCGCTTTACAACACGCTAACACTAAATCCAGCCAAGAACATGACGACGAACGAAGTCGTTGGTGCGATGGTCTCAAACCTAGTGTTGCGTGGCAACTCTTACGCTCTGCTTAGCCGCGACGGTCTAGGCAATGTGCGTCAATTAATGCCGATCGAGCCATCAGATATGAGCTTGCAGGTTCACCCAGTGACCAACGAGATTGATTACTTGGTTGACGGTAAGAAAGTGGCTCGCAACCGCGTTTTGCACCTCAAAGGGCTGTCTAGCTCGGGCGTGCTCGGTTTTGATACGACCACACTGGCTAAGGATACAATCGGACTTTCAATTGCTTTGCAAGACGATCTCGCTAGCTTCTTTAAGAACGGAGCAAAAATGGGATCGATACTACTTTCTGATAAAACGCTTAAAGCTGAGCAAGTTCAGAAACTCCGTGAGGCTTTCGACGCTCGTCATAAGGGGCAAGACAACCTATACAAGACTGCTATCCTTACAGACGGCCTTAAACCCTTCACGGAGAGATTTTCATACCAAGACGCACAGCTCGAAGCTCAGAAGAAGCTAAACACACAAGACATCGCTCGCACATTTGGCGTGCCGTTGTCAAAGCTTCAGGTTGAGTCCGCTACACCAAGAGCTAACGTTGAGGAATCAAATCGCGACTTCGTTACCCAAACGCTTCGCCCAATAGTTGTTGGCATAGAGCAAAGCCTCAACCTAAATTTGCTACCCGCCTCCCAGAGAGCACGCTATTCCATTGGATTCAACATGGATGCGCTGCTACGCGGCAACATGGAAGCTCGATACAACGCCTACAGAATAGGCCGCGAATCGGGCTTTCTTTCTGTCAACGAGATTAGACGCATGGAAGGCCTCAACGGCGTAGGCGAAAAAGGCGACACCTACCTACAACCCTTAAACTTCACCGAGCTAGGCGAGCCGACGCCAGAGCCAACAGAGAACGATGGACAAGAATAAGAAAAAGAAAAAGAAGATTTACGCTTACGATTCAATCGGCGGAGAGGGCATTATGGCTCTCGATATCATCAAAGAGCTATCTGACGCCGAGGGCGACGTTGACTTCCACATCAATTCTGGTGGCGGATCAGTTTCTCAAGGCATAGCTATTTATAACGCGCTCAAGGAATACAACGGCGAAGTCCACGTTAGAATTGACGGGCTCGCTGCTTCAATAGCTTCTGTCATCGCAATGGCTGGTGACACAATCACCATGGCTGAGGGATCTTTGATGATGGTTCACCTACCTTGGACGATGATCGCTGGCAATGCTGATGACCTTCGCAAGGAGGCTGAAGTCTTGGATCAGCATATGGAGACATTGGTTGACATATACGCCAGCAACAGCCCACTCAGCCGCGACGAGATTAAGTCTATGCTCGCTGAAGAGACATGGCTGACCGCTGAGGAAGCTTATGAGCTCGGAATGATCACAGACATCGCTGGTGAGCTCAAGCAAGCCGCTTCTGTTGACATAGATCGTTTCAACAACGCACCTAACGAACTCCTCGAAATCCTAGATCTAAACAGCAAAAGCTTTAGTGCCCCAGAAGAGCCAACTGAAGAGACCAAGGAAGAATGTGATTGCGAAGAGTGCGATTGCGAAGAAAATGGGGTCGAAAACACCACCGAAAAGGAGTATAGTAATATAGAAGAAGACAATTTCGCTCGTTTGGAAGCTGCTCGTCAGCGTCTAGCGACACTAACAAAACTGGCCGCTCTCTAGACGAGTGATTCGGCCCAAATCATAAACCAAAACACAACAACACACCTAAATGAACAAACTAATCGAAAAACGCGCCAGCATCGTTGCTGATATGCGCAACTTGCTCGACGGTTCAGAAGGCTTGGACGCAGAAGGACAAGAAAAGTTGGCTAAGATTGAAGCCGATTTTGACTCTGTTGAAAAAGCAATCCGCGCTGAAGAGAAGCTTAACAAGATCGAGGGAGCACTTTCTTCTGTTGTAGAAGATTCTTACGTTCCATCTATCGAAAAAGAAAACAGCGAAGGCGACTACAAGAACGCTTTCGAAGAGTACGCACGCAAGGGCCTCTCTGCTTTGACCGGTGAAAAGCTCGCCGCTCTGCAGGTTGGAACCGACAGCGAAGGCGGTTACATCGTTCCCGAGTCTTTCGAGACCCGCATCGTTGAGCTCCTTCAGTCTGCTAACCCATTCCGTGGCGTTTCTAACGTTATCCGCACCGCTTCTGACCGCAACATACCTGTTGAGTCCAGCGTTGGATCGTTTGCATACGTTGCTGAAGAAGGCGCATACGGAACTTCTGATCCTGCTTTCGGTCGCGTTATCATTGGCGCACACAAGAGCGGTGGTATCATCAAGGTTTCAGAAGAGCTTCTACAAGATGCTTTCTTCAATCTTGAGTCTTACCTCTCTAACGTTGCTGGACGTCGCTTCGCTACTCTCGAAGAGCAAAGCTTCTGCACCGGAAACGGAACGAGCGCTCCTCAAGGCATCTTCACTCCTACCTACGGAAACAACGTAGACGGAGCTGTTAGCGCTTCTGCTGCCATCACCGGAAACGACTTGATCGATGTATTCCACAGCCTCGGCCGTGCATACCGTCAGGGAGCTTCTTGGGTAATGGGTGACGACGCTGTAAAGATCGTTCGCAAGCTGGTTGACGGCGACGGACAGTACATCTGGCAGCCCGGTTTGGTTGCAGGCGCTCCTGACACCATCTTCGGTCGTCCAGTTATCGTAACTGAATACGCACCTTCCGCTGCTCCTGATGCTAAGTCCATCGTTTTCGGCGACATGCAGTACTACACGATCGCTGATCGCTCTGGTATCTCTGCTCAGAAGTTGAACGAACTCTACGCAGCCAACGGCCAAGTAGGTTACAAGTTCAGCGCTCGCAACGACGCTAAGGTTATCCTCGGCGACGCATTCACGAGCTTCACCCACGGATCTGCTTCTTAATCTCTTGAAGGTTAAGTTCACAGAAACCGTTTCGACTCTAGGCGACCGGTACCTCAAGGACGAGATCTACGAGGTATCGGTCAACCTAGCCAATCAATGGATCAAAAACGGCTGGGCAGCTAAGGTTCAGCCTAAGCGAGCTAAACAGCAAAGATCCACGGTAGTATAAAACTGCCCGCCCAATCCAAAGGCCCAAAAATTTAATCAGTGGGGCATCACGGAACGGGCGGGCTCTACTATTTCCACACCACATGTATCACACTTACAAAGTTACTTCCGCACCATCCAGCGAGCCAATCACCTTAAGCGAGGCGAAGGCTCAACTACGCGTAGAGAGCGACTTCAATGATGATGATACATGGATCACATCAGCCATCACGGTTGTACGTGAGCAGGTTGAGGCGCTAACGAATAGAGCGCTAATGCCACAGAGCTTCGAGCTAGCAATAGCCAAATTCGAGGACAAAATCGAATTACCGAAGCCACCATTTTCTAGCTTAACTTCAGTTAAGTATTACGACGAGGACGATGTGCTACAAACGTTAGCATCCAGCTACTACCTCGTTAATGACTTTGCAGAGCCGGCCACAATAAATAAGAAAACTGAGCAGACTTACCCATCTGTATACGATCGGCCCGACGCCGTACGCATTGCCTTTTCGGCAGGCTACGCCGATGCTGCTTCAGTTCCCACATCGATCAAGCAAGCGATGCTTATGCTATTGACCGACCTCTACGACAACCGCAGCGCCACAACATCGAGCTTCTCGACTGTCAAGGTTGAGTGGACTCCAGCTGTCCTTAATCTACTATCAACAACTAAAGCCTTCTTGTACTAATGCTATCTGCTCGGCTTAAGATTTATGCCAAGAGCGAGACAGCTAACGCTTACGGAGAAAAAGAACTGACCACATCGCTACTGAGGTCGGTATGGGCTCAAGAGCTCAGCATTAAGCAAGATGAGTCAATGCGATCAGACTCAGTTAAAAACTTAGATCGCTACAAATTTAAATTGCGCTTTAACAACTGGCTAACTGAAGACCACGAGATCGAGTTCGACGGCGGGCGAATGTCCATTGAATCCGTTGAGCCATCTGGCCATCAGCTTCGTCAGTGGCTAATAGTAAAGGCCATCCGCACGTCATGAATCAGAGAATCAAAATCTATTCAAGACAGTCGAGCGTCAACAGCTACGGCGAGCAATCTGACGTTTACGCACAATCTGGTTCGGTCTTTGGCAGAGCCAAGCACAGCGTCTCAGATGAGTCTCTTTTGTCTGATAAGCATCAGCCAACACATAAGCTGGAGGTAACAGCTAGGCACTTCTCTGGCACGTCTGGCGATCAGATTGAGTATGCTGGATTCCGCTGGGAGGTTGAGGGCGTGAGACGCAAGCACAGATCCAATAACGTTACGATTATCGCAAGCAGACTTTTCACAGCCGTCAGAGAGATTGCTTACTACTTACAGCCAGACGGCTCCAGCTTCTACCTAACGCCGACGGGAGACAAATACCAACAACCATAGACCATGCCAGATATTACCGTCAGCTCAGATATCCATGACTTTATGCAGTCAGCCGACAAGGCAGCTGCTAAGGCAAACCTAGACCTAGAAGCATCCGACATTAAGACCGCCTACGAGTCTAATGCCGATACAAACGCGCTAACCGATACCGAGAAGTCCAAGCTCGCTGCCATAGAGAACAACGCAACCGCTGACCAAACTGGCGCCGAGATTAAATCTGCTTACGAGGGCGAGTCTGATACTAACGCCTTCACGGACGCGGAAAAGACGAAGCTGACCAATCTGCCATCTGACGCAGAGGCTAACGTGGTTGACTCAGTTGCGGGCAAGACCGGAGCAGTCAGCCTTGACGCCGACGACGTAGACGATACATCTACCACGCATAAGTTTGCTACTGCTGCCCAGCTTACCAAGATTGACGACACGAGTGTTTTCACATCTACGGAAAAGACCAAGCTAAGCAACATCGAAAGCGGCGCTGAGGTTAACACAGTTGCATCTGTTAACACACAGACCGGATCAGTCGTCCTAGATGCCGATGACATCAGCGACACATCTACTACAAATAAGTTCGTTACGCAAGCGCAGAAGAACGTAATTGACAGCATAGAGAGTGGCGCTACGGCTGACCAGACGGGCGCAGAGATCAAGAGCGCTTACGAGGGTGAAGCTGACACAAACGCGTTTACGGACACAGAGAAGACTAAACTGAGCGGCATAGAGGACAGCGCAGACGCCAACGCTCAGCAGGTTAGTGGATCAGAAAAGACAGCTGGATCCGAGACTGCACTAAGAGGATACTCTCCGCAGGACATCCACGACATGATTGACACGCACGGCTCGACCGGAGCTGCTCCCGTTGATTCTGTCAATGGTGCTACTGGTGTGGTCGTGCTTGATGCTGATGACATTGACGACTCAGCAACCACACATCGTTTTGCCACATCTACGCAGTTGACCAAGATTGATGGCGTAGAAGACAATGCCACAGCTGACCAAACCGACGGCGAGATCAAGACAGCTTACGAGAACAACGCGAACACAAACGCCTTCACTGATACCGAGAAAACGAAGCTAAGCAACATAGCTGACAACGCTGATGTTAACGTTAACGCCGACTGGAACAGTGCTTCAGGTGATTCTCAAATACTGAATAAGCCAACTTTAGGCACAGCCGCTGCTACAGCGTCAAGTGATTACGCAACGGCCGCTCAGGGCACTCTGGCGGCTTCTAGTGTACAACCTAGCGATAACGTTAGCACACTAACCAACGACGCTGGCTACCTCACTGCTGAATCCGACACACTTGATGCAGTAACGGGCAGAGGAGCAACAACGACAAACAGCATCTCGATTGCTGCTCTCACACTCGATGGTGAGGTTGTTGAAAAGACGCTCCACACGGCAACGTTCGCAGGAGCTCAAGACCTAGATCCATCAGCTGGCACAATCCAATGCCTCTACATTAGCGGCGATGTCACTTTTACCGACACGCTGGTCAATGGTGAGTCCATCACGCTTCACATCGACGACGGCTCTGCTCACTCAATAACTTGGCCAGCATCAATGGACTGGATTGGCGGATCAGAGCCAACACTTGACACAACTAACAAGACTATCGTAGTAGTCTGGAAGGTTTATGGAACACTCTACGGAATGACTGCGGGGGTAGCATCATGAAAATTTGCAAGATTAAAGACGGTAAGCCAGTTAAGGCAACTATTGGCCAACTCAGAAGAGAGAACAGAGGCGTAAGCTTCCCAAGCGAACCAGCTGAGTCTACGCTTAATAATTTTGGCTATTACATAGTAAAAGAAACACCAAAGCCTAATTACGATAGCAGAACGCAAACCGTCAATGCTAGCCTAGTTTTTGAGGCTGGCTTGGTCAGCGAGGTGTGGTCAGTTACCGATTTAGATCCATCTGTAATTGCTAAAAGAATCGGCACAGCTGCTACTCAAAGAAGACGCCAAGTTGAGCGAAACGGAACAAAATGGACTGATTCCAATGGTAAGACGTACTTGCTTGCAACTGATCTAAACTCACAGCAGAAGACCGTTGGTCAGCTCGCCATGATCACCCACGGAATAGCAAGTGGCGTTCAGCACTGGAAGCTTGATGTTGTCACAGAGGTAACCGAAGAGGTCGAGGGCGAAGTTTACACCTACGAAATCACAACACCAGAATTTAGGCCAACCACAAACGAGGAATTTAAGAGCATAGCAAAGGCAATTAAAGACCACATTGAGAAGTGCTTTGCTGCTGAGGGTATAGTTACGCACATGGCTGGCCTTGGCGTTTACACAGATTTCGATACTGAATTCGAAAAGCTATAAGATGCTGCGTTGGAAATCCAGTTTAAAGCCCACTGATGACAGCGGAGGAGATGTGTCACTGGACTCAGACGTTTTGTTGTATGTTCCATTTACAGACGCAGATGCGTCAACTGGTGCTGACGGTTATGTAAAAAGTGGCGGGACACACACACTTACAACTGATGTTTTTGCTCGAGCGGGGAATGCAGTGATCAACACTGACCAAACCAAAATGGATAGCTCTTCAACGGCTGCATACAACCCAGCGGGTGCAAATTCCGATGGTTGGGAATTGGACAGCACAATTTCCGCAGGTCTTGAAGTAGGTTCTTCGTCGCCATTGAGTATTCAATTTTGGTTCTACTGTTTGAACGACGGAAGCGGAAGCTCCGCAAGATTGCTCGGTTGGGATGGTTGGCACACATCGGGATCAGGTATAGAATTTGAAACATTATCAACTGATTACGACAGGTTTATATTCTATGAACATACTGGAGCAACGACGAACAGGAGAAGCATCGGCGACCATGTCCTAAATGCTAACGCTTGGAACCACATATACTGGGCGTTCCAACCGAGCGGCAGTTCATACCTTGGAATCAACGGCACCGTAACGGAAGCTTCTGGTTCTTATATTACTGATTTTGCTCCAACAGTAGATTTGAATTTGCTTAAAACACCAGCAAATGCTGATGATTCAGTGAAAGGTTATGTACAGGAATTCATAGTAAAAAACACCGTACCTTACACTGCCAATTTCACACCATCAACAACTCCTTTAGTAAGCAGCGGCGGCTCTACTGCTCTTATCGAGGAAGGATTTGAGGGAACTGGAACGCCATCCGGTTGGGGTACTTACGTTGGATCAGGTGGAGAGATAGACTTTGATAACACTAGCAACGTCAAAGAGGGATCGCTAAACTTAAAAGTAAAATCCAATAATTACACCCACGCATATTACGATCTTGGCGCTCAGTACGGCCACATTATTTTGACATTGGCAAGACGCGCAACTAGCCTCTCAAATAGGCAAGACGTATTTCTTTACAATTCCGGCGGAAACAGGGGAAGCACCACGGGTTCAATGCAGTTTGGCGCAGTGTCGGGAAGTAATCAAGGCATTAAGCACGACAGCAATAACATTCGAATAACAATGAGCGGTTCAATCAACACTAACCACTACATCAGAATTGAAATTGACGTCCCCAACGACATTGTAAAAATTGCTAGATCAAACGATGGCACATCTTTCCCAACATCTGGCACGAACTACAACGAATCCAGCGGAAATATCAATTCAGCATTTGGAGGCGTTCAGTATATTGCTCTAGGAGCAAGCAACAAAAATGCCACGCAATACTACGACGATATAAAGCTAATACGTGGTGATATCTAGGAGGCTTTTTATGAAAACACTAATATCAACAATACTACTTGCAACCACGCTAGGCGCAGCTGACTTAACTCTGACGTGGCAAGATAACTCTAACAACGAAGACGGCTTTGAGGTTTGGCGCAAGACCAATGACGGCCAATGGGATCTAATTGGAGCCACTAACGCAGATACACCAATTTTCAACGATGCTGTGATTCCAATCGGTGCGATATTGCACTACCGAGTTAGAGCGTGGAATCAGTTTGGCGAGTCGGATTTCACCAACGAGGTGATGATTGGTACATACGCACCAGCAGCACCATCTGGCCTAAGCGGCAAACTCAAGAAATCAAACACAAACAGTCAACTAAGACAGGGGCCAGTAATTAGGCATTCTGTTAAAACCAAAAGAGATAGATACGGGAGGCTAGTTATTTCGGGATCATGAGCCAAAAGCAGATAATAGTTGAGGACACAGTTCAGGTTGGTGATTGGCTTCAAGTCAATCGCGCATTTGGCAAGACCAACCACAACTTTGACCATCTTTTTGAAGGCTTAGATAAGTCAAACGGTGGTTACGAATTCACTGGCGGATTTACTGACCGCACAACTGGCCTCGCTGGTCAGTCCTCTGTTGGCTCTAACGTGCAATATACCGAGGCTATGGTTGAGGATCAGACTTGGCTTAGATTTGGCTTTGACAGCACCTCGCAGGCGACAAACGACGTTCCCTACTGGACTGACCCAACTCCAGCAATTGCTACTGGAATCGGCTTATTCGGCGGCAGCTACATGCCCGAAGGTGTGACGAGCATGTTCGATTACACATTCAACGCGTCAACGTACTCGAACGCAGTTACGTCTGGCGATCTCCAATATACGGCAGCAACGGGGTCACTTGACTACACTCAATGCCAAGCTGGTGACATGGCGCTCGTTCGATTTGATTTCAATGTCTTGCCGCAGGTTGTAAACACGACAATCGAGGTCGCGCTAATATGGCAGACCCGCGATACGAGCGACGCAGCAACTTACACATTCTCACTCACTGGCGAGCCGTTGTTTTACGGCGTTGGAACCGTAGGCCGCACGTTCCTTAATCGACCCATCCTTTCTGCATACTTTGCATCAAACGAAGATGTAAATGCTCGAGCGCTTCCAGCCATTAGGGCGGACAATCAAGTGCAGATTCAACCGCTAACCATACTGAACACTATCCAAAGATAATGGCAATCAAAGTTGTAAGAAACAACGCGGGCAACTGTATCAACTTCGTTGGCAGCTCTAATCCCGTCTACTGGAATTCCTGCTTGAGTGGCGAGGTTGATTCCGTTGACAATACTCGAGTTAATGTTGTAAACGATGTGAGAACCGTTGAGGCGGGCACCAAGATTTATGAGTTCTTTCAGATTCCATACACGAGTTTTGCCGAGGCCGATGGAACAGCATTCACCTCAGCCACTGAGTGCGCTACCTACATAACTAATCAGTGCAACGTGGCAAGCAACACGGGTCAGTTCATTCTATCATCATCTGACACGCTTGACTTCACACTAGACGCAACCAACACAACAATTCTGGTAAACAACGGCGACGCCTACTCAGTCAACGCTATTAGGGCTGTGGCCAATGAGAGCTCGCACATCAACATCTTACAGCACACGGGCGACGTTGCTATCTTCACAGATCTACGGGTTGCTAACGCATCCATAAACGGCTCAGCCGTCAACAGCACGCTTGCAACTGCGGTCAATGAGCTTAACGCGTTCTTTCAGCAATCTGGTGGCGCCTCTGGCACTGCTCCGGTAATAACGTCAGCTACGACGGTCAACCTAACGCAAGGCGACACGCTAAACTATGAGCTGACAGCCACCAACGGCGTGGCATATGAGTGGACGAACCTACCCTCTGGCGTAGCCACTGTCGATGGTAACGTTAGGAAGCTGATTGGTGGATCTAGCCTAGCCGAGGCAACCTACACAATCACAGCTAAAGCAATCAACTACTTTGGCCAAGATACTGAGACCATTAGCCTAGTCGTTTCTGCTCCACCTTTCTCAGACACTAAGTCAGTTAAGTTTGTTAGTGGTGATTACCTTGGAGCAAATGCCTCCCTTTTGGATAGTGAGCTTGGTAGGTCAAGCAACGGATCGGGCTCAAGCGACGCTTGGACGGTGTCTTGGTGGTTTAAAGCTCCTGCTCACACCAATAACAAGCAAACAATGTTCTACTTTGGTGACAACGATGCAGCAAACGGTGGAAGGATCAGGATGCGATTCGTAGGATCTTTAAACAGCATGATATTTCAATATGGATCCGATAATAACAACATAACTTGGGGCAGTGCTAACAATATTCTACCAAGCGAGGAGTGGAAGCACATAACGATGACTTATGACGGTGGAACAACTGGCTCGTCAAGCGGAGACATTAGTAGCTATTACAGTCGATTTAAGTTCTTTATAGATGGCTCAGAGGTAACATCAAACGGAACTTTTAGCGAAGATAATTACGGCTACACCGCATCGATTGACCCCGACAATCTAAGAGTGGGGCGTGAAATATCAGGTGATTACATGAAGCCAAATGCTTTTATTGACGAAATGGCTGTTTGGGATTCCGATCAGTCATCTAATATCTCATTAATCTACAATAGTGGGACAACTCATGATTTGTCTAATTTAACAGATGCACCCAGCCATTATTGGCATATGGGTGACGGTGACACCTATCCCACCATTCAAGACAAAATTGGAACAGCTCACTTTGTTATGTATAATATGGTGGCAGCTGACATTGTAACAGACGCACCATGAGCCCAGAGATTTTGGATTTAGCAACAATGGGCGGAAGCGCTATGTTGGGCAAAGGGCTCAACCTAGCCTCCGCTGTCATAAAAGAACTTGGAGCTGCTCGCCGTGAGGCTTGGCAGTTCGAGGAAGGATCCATGCAACGCGCGGAAAAAGCATCTGGCGGCGTGTGGATTAGACGGGCCATCTATTTTCTAGTGGCATTTAGTTTCGTATCTATCGTTGTAGCGGGTTTCGCCGGCCACCCTGTAGTGATAGAGAACGAAGTAACGAAGGGATTCTTATTCTGGCAGCGCACCGTAATGGAGTACGTTACCGTTGAAGGCGTGCCCTTTTTAGCAGTTAACAAAACGGCGTTTCTAGCCTTGGTGTCGTTTTACCTAGGGAGCAAGGCGTAAAATGACTAAATGGGTATCAAGCAATAAAGAAATAATTCAAGCCATAATGTGGATCTTGTGGCTGATCAGCGGCGCGGTAATGACTTTGGTCATGACAAACTTAGATAATCGGTACATCAGATTTGATGAGGCGGATGCAAGGATGCGTGGCATGTGGGTGCCAGCTGGTCAGTTCTTGAAGTTTAAGGAGCAGCTTTCAGCTCACTTGGCCTCCGATTCAGTTCACTCAAACAACGAAGTGAGCAGGCAGGAATTTGAAGCGTACAAGGACAACAACGAGAACCGAGTTTACAGACTAGAGGAGCTGATGCTTAGAATCGACGACAAGCTTGATAGAATGATCGAGTTGCAATTGCGAGAGGACTAATGGCTGGCGTACGTAGAAGCAAGGGCGGTCTCGTTCTCAAAGGCACATCAACCGTCAGGAGCAAGCAAGACGGAATCCAGATTGTGGGCGGTGAGCAAGAGCTGCTTGACTTAATCGGCGAGCTTGGTGACCTAGGTGAGCCCAAGTGGGTGCTGTCGAGATACGGCGCTGCTATGAAAGAAGCTATGAAGCCCGTGCTCGCCTTGGCTAAGTCATTGGCACCCGTTGGTACTGGCAACCTAGCTAACTCGCTAACAATCACCTCTAAGAAATCAAAGCGCGCAAATAACACAACCGAGGCCCGCGTTGGTGTAGATGCTGATAAGTTTTTCCTAAAGCGTGATAAGAACTCAGCCACGGGATTCAGCACGGAGGTTGAGATTCAACCAATGAGATACGTTGCATCTGTTGAGTTTGGCAATAAGAAGGGGATGTCTCCTAGACCGTTCCTCACTCCAGCATACGACGCAACTGGCCGCAGAGAGCACATCTTGCCAAGAATCAATGACTTCATGAAGAAGGCCATTAAGAAGAGAACTAAATTCCTCAAGAAAGGCGTAAAATGATTACAGAACTAAGAACTTACATCCTAGACGATGCGGCAATTGCTGCCATAATAGGCACTAGGCTTTTCCCGATTAAAGCTGACCAAGTAGACGGAACTGATCCATATGCCGTGTACTACTTCGTAAACAGCACAACGCTCGATACTCACTCAGATAGCGGACTACTGCGCAGGGACATGCTGAGGATAAATTTGCACGCTCCCACAGCTACTGGCATCCTCGAACTATCCGAGCTGTTTAGGACGCGTCTGAGCAACAAGAGGATAGCACTAGGCAGCTATGATGCCCACATTGTTTGGGAATCATTCGCCAATGGCTACTCGGATCAAGACGAGATCCACGACTCAGCAATCACACTTTCCATAACTTGGAGCTAAGGCTCCAAACTAAACCAAAACAAACAACCCATAGAATACAATGGCAAAATACGCAGCAAACGGCGCAACCATCACAGTTGGTGGAACCGCTATCTCGAACGTGGTTTCGTTTGGAGTACCTAGTGACTCTGCAGACGAAATTGACGTATCTGATCACAGTTCTGATCGTCGCTCATTCGTCAACGGTCTAGTTGACTCCGATGACATGACGATCGAGCTCGTTTACGATCCAGCAGACGCTGGACAAGCTGACCTCCGCGACAACGTTGGTGGAGCAGCTCAGTCCTTCGTTATCACGCTAAGTGGCCCTAGCGCTTCCCACATCCACACGTTTAGCGCGTTGGTTAAGGGATTCGCTATCGACCTCCCAGCTGACGGAGCTTTGACAGCTACTGCTACGATCAAACGTACTGGAATTGACACGATCACTTCTTCGTAATCTTTCAACTCTTAGCCGACCATGAAAGAGCAAACGATAAAAATTACTATCAACGGGGAGGAGCGCGAAATCCTAGCGGGTAACGCTGCTCTTCTGCGTTTTCGAAAAGCAGGTGGCGATATGGCTTTGATCTCTACGATCTCAGCCGAGGACAACAATGCGTTGTTCGATTCGCTAGACGCCATCTGCCAACTTATCTCAGTTAACTTGCTGGGTGATGTCACAACGACCGAGGCAATTGCCAACGGCACTGACATGGCCGAGCTCTTTAACGCCGCTGGAGCCCTACTAAATCAAGTTCCTTGGTTGGTCGGCTCCAAATCAGAACAAGAATAATTGGGCTCTATGACGCAGGGCGACTACGACAAAGTGATGCTTGAAGATTTTGCATTCGCTGTGGTCGCTTTGCGTCTCCGTCCCGAAGATTATTGGTCTATGAGCAGAGCCGAGTATATGGCCTGCGTGAAAATGTGGAAGCGACTGAACGGTGTATCGGATGACGATGCCAAGACGCAGGAGTCAGTTGACAGCTTCTCAAAGTATATTTCCGGCACGTTCGGAGGACAGAAAGAAACTAAATAATGGCCAAAGTACCTACAGTTTACCTCGCCGTCAAGGCGGACACCGGAGAAGTTCGGAAGAACATGAACGAAGCGCAAAAGGCGTTTCTAGGCTTCAAGGATAGCATTAAGAAGACGCGCGGCGCTGGTAAGTCATTCCAGAAAGATTTTAAGCAGATGGCCACGGGTGCCATCACGGCCTTTGCTTCGTTTCAGGCTTTAAAGGGCTCAATAGTTTCAATCGTAAGAGATGTTTCCACGATGGAGACTCTCAAGGTTCAGCTAGAAACAGCAACCGGATCAGCACAGAAGGCAGATGCTAAGTTCAGCGAGCTATCCAAGACGGCATCTAAGCTGCCCCTGTCAATCGAAGAGACAACCGAGGCTTTCGTTAGGTTGCAGAACATGGGGCTTGATGCTTCTGAGCGTTCTCT
>VMHT01067510.1_pt1 | contig 14821 bp, 28 predicted proteins | sample 4693611 | NCBI WGS metagenome assembly VMHT01 (sample SAMN12280063, study PRJNA550983) | marine metagenome | isolation source: seawater sampled from same location over 5 years 0.02-0.2 micron viral filtrate | place: USA: collected off the coast of southern California halfway between the port... ... | reverse complement strand
GCGTTGAGTGGCTTGCTCGATATGGCATTGGTAAAGACATGGCTGCAAAGATTGCTAAAACGCCTTGGCAAAAAACTGATAACGGTTTGTACATGGCTAACACTGAAGAGTGGGTAAGTGACGCTACAATTGATTCTTTGGCAAAAAAGGGTTTTAAGTATAAGTTTCCTCGTCAAAACTTTTCTAAGCTAAGTGATAAAGAGTTAACAAGTCACTTTAATCAAGAGTTTGAAGGCGCAAACATTTACACAGACCCAAAGATTGTTAAGCCTTATTTTGACAGAATAAAAAAAGAACAAAATCTTAGCAGCCTTCTTGGGCGGTTTGTAGATTTTAGAGATGTTGATGATGGTTTCTCTGTTCATATTGATAAAGATGCTGTTAAGGCTCGATTTGATTTAATGAAAAGTGATCCTCGATCTGGCGATCAAATTCTTAAAAATGCAAAAACTGCTGTTGATGAAGGAAGACTAAGCAAAGAAGAATTTGCACACCTTGAAAATGAAATAGAAGCTGCTGATTTGTTTGAAGAAGTTGATGATTATTTTGAGTATATTCTTATGCATGAGCTTCAGCACAGTGCAATAAGAAGAAGTGTAAACGAAACTATTGATTCTTATGAGAATCGTATTGATAAAGCAGCAATTAGTTATATTCGGAATAAACAAGAACAGGGAAAGCAAAACGCTTTTGAGTTAAGAAAGCAAAAGGTTCTTGAAGAACAGGAAGAGGCTGTAATGCAGTTTCGTAGCGCACTTAACAGTGGTGTTTTAAATACAATCATGTCTGGTACACCCGCTGATAAGCCAATCATTACTGATGGTGTAGCCTACATTCCTATGAGTGTAGCTTCTAAGTTTGGTATGAAAGAACATCCTAAATTTAAAGGGTATGCTCGTATTGAGAATGGTTTGATGGGGCTACCATTCCAGTTCTATAGCTTTGTTCTTGCTAACGTAAACAAAACAGTGGGTGCGCTAGCTCAAGGTCAGATTAAAAACAGAGCAATTGGCTCTGCTACGATGATGGGCTTAGCATATATGTCATTGCAGCTTCGTACTCCAGAATACATTTGGAATGATATGAGCGCACAAGATCGTTTTGCTCGTAGCTTTGACATGAGTGGCATTATGGCCCTGTACTCAGACATATTCTATACTGCTATGCACACATCTTTAGCGCTTGGTGGGCCTAATATTACTGGTGGATTAATATCACCTAAGTTTAAACAAGAAGCTAGTGTAGCTGATGCGCTAACAGGTCTTGCTGGGGCTGGCCCTTCTTGGACTTATGATACCGCAAAAGGTGTAGTTAATTTTGCTAGTGGTAACTATGCTGAAGGCGGCAAAGACATTGTTCGCAATCTTCCTTTTGCTCGAATGTGGTTTATTAAAGATGATGTAAATCAAATTACAAATGCTTGGGCTAATTAATTTGTCCTAGAATCTTTGTGCGTTGATCTAGTGCTTGTTGATATGAGATTAGATATGTCAGGAAAGGTATAAAATGACTATTGATGTATCAAATAACAATCCGAGAATAGAATATACTGTAGGTCAAGGTGTTGTCCAAACAGTGTTTACCGTTCCTTTTGACTTCTTTGAAGATAGTGACGTTAAAGTTTATGTTGATGGCTCATTAAAATCTCTTGGAAGTGACTATAATTTAACTGGCGGCGATGGCTCTACTGGAACAATAACATTTGTTACGGCTACTCCTCCTGCGGTTCAGCAAGTTACTGGCGCTACTGGGGGTTCAACTGTAGTTGTTGCTCGTCACATTGCTCTTGATCGAGTTACTGATTTCATTGCAAGTCAGGATATTAATAGAGCTGCATTAAATACACAGTTAGATACTCTTGTAGGTCAGATTGCAGACCTCGATGATAAAGTAGATCGTACTTTACATATTAGCGATTATGAAGTTGCTCCCTCTTTGGCTCTTCCTTCGATTGATAACCGCAAAGGTCGAGTAATTGCATTTCACTCTACTACTGGTGCAGTAGAAGCAGGGCCGCTATCAAGTGATATAAATGCAATAGCAAACAATCTTAGCGAAATACTCGCTGCTGATGATAATGCTGCTGCTGCCGCTGCGTCTGCTACTGCGTCTGCTAATAGTGCTACCGCTTCTGCAACATCTGCTACTGCCTCGGCTACCAGTGCTACTGCTTCTGCTGCTAGCGCTACTGCTTCCGCGGCTAGTGCAGTAGACGCTACTACAAACGGCGCAGCGCAAGTCGCATTAGCTGAAACTCAAGCAAATAATTCTGCTACGTCTGCTACAGCCAGCGCTACATCTGCTACTGCTAGCTCTACATCTGCTACCGCTAGTGCTGCTTCTGCTACTGCTGCTGAATCATCTAAGACTTCTGCTGAATCTGCCCAATCCTCTGTAGCTGCTAATGCTACTGCTGCTGAATCTGCAAAGATTGCTGCTCAAGCATCTCAGAGTGCAGCGGCAACTTCAGAAACAAACGCCGCTACAAGCGCAACAAACTCTGCTAATTCAGCTACATCTTCAGCCGCATCGGCGGTTACCGCAACCTCAAAGGCTACGTCTGCCGAATATTGGGCGCAAAGAGCTGCGGGTTGGTCAGCACAAACAGAATCTCAAACTTACGATATATCTTCCAATACTGATTTTGGTCTTATTACTGATGTGGGTTCTTCTCCGTTTTCAAATGAGTCCAATTTATCTCAATTAACTATGTCAAAGGGCTCTTTGACTTATAACTACGGAGTTATCTAGCTATGGCTACTCAAGTACAATTTAGAGGTGGAACTACTTCTGAGCATTCTTCATTCACAGGTGTTTCTAGGGAAATAACTATTGATACAGATAGGGATACCATAGTTGTACACGACGGCTCTACAGCGGGAGGCTTTCCTTTAGCTAGTGAAAAAGGTGCTGCATTTACTGGCAATGTTACATTTGGTGCAGGTGTGAACGTAACAGGTACAGCAGTAACAGATGGACTTACTGTAGCTGGCAACCTGTCAGCCGATGGTGGCACAATCAAGTTGGACGGTAATTACCCCACTGGCACAGGCAACGTGGCTCTGGGTGATACTGCGCTGGATAGTGTGGCAAGCGGTGGTACAAACAATACTGCTATAGGTGCAAACGCTGGCACTGCAATTAGCACTGGGAATAGAAATACTGCGGTTGGCTTTGACTCTTTAAAGACAGTTACAACAGGTAATCATAATACTGCGGTTGGATATCAAGCCTTAGAACTCAATACAGGTAATAACAACACGGCGGTTGGTGATCAGGCGCTTGAGGCTAATACCTCTGGCGCTAACAACTCGGCAGTGGGTGATGACGCATTGGTGGCTAATACTACTGGCGCTAGTAATGTTGCGATGGGCGCTAGTGCATTAGGCTCCAACACCACCGCAAGCAACAATGTGGCCGTTGGGTATCAGGCTTCGTATTCCAATACTACTGGTCCTAACAACATTTCCTTGGGCTTCCAAGCAGGATACTCCAACACTACAGGTGCTAGAAACATCTCTATGGGTGTTCAAACATTTTACACGAATACCACTGGCACCGACAATACTGCCCTCGGTTATGGTGCATTATACTATAATACTACTGCAAGTCATAACACTGCCACAGGTGTTTCAGCCCTACAAAGTAACACCACTGGAAACCGGAACGCAGCTTTTGGTTCTCAAGCTCTTTACTCAAACACCACCGCAAATAACAACACCGCCGTTGGGTATCAGGCTGCTTATACTAATACGACAGGTACAGAACTAACCGCAATCGGAAGAAAGTCTTTATATGCCAACACAACAGGTAATTACAATACTGCGGTGGGTTTAAATTCTCTTGTGACGAATACGACAGGCTCATACAACGCCGCTTTGGGTGTGCAGTCGCTTAATAGCAACACCACTGGAATCGGTGGAACAGCGGTTGGGTATCAGGCTTTGTACGCAAACACTACAGGCAGCAACAATACTGCTGTGGGCAGAGATAGCCTCCTAACGGCAACAACGGCATCTGATAATGTGGCTGTTGGTAGAGAAGCAATGAAGAGAGCCACAACTGGTCATTCAAACACAGGCATTGGTACAGAGGCATTAAAAGAAACAACAACAGGGACATCTAACACAGCAGTTGGGAATGACGCCCTCTTATCCAACACTACCGCAAGCAACAATACTGCTGTTGGGTATCAAGCAGCGTATAACAATACGACAGGCGTACACAATCAAATTTTGGGTTATAGGGGATTACACACTAACTCTACTGGCGGTTACAATATCGCTGTAGGATCAGACGCTTTACATAATAACACCACCGCAAGCTACAACACCGCAGTTGGGTATCGTGCTGGATTTAGTGCAAACGCAAATGGAGTTAGTACTTTTATAGGTGGTGACTCAGGTAAATTAACCACAGGCGGTGGTAATACTTTTGTTGGTAAGGATTCTGGGTATTGGGTGACCACTGGGACACAAAACACCATCTTAGGACGCTACAGCGGCAACCAAGGCGGCTTGGACATCCGCACCTCAAGCAACTACATCGTGCTTTCGGGTGGGGATGGTGAACCTAGGGTTTGGCACACAGGTTCACATCTAGCTTGCCCGACTCTTTACAGCTTCCCTGTCGCTGGTCGTGATGTTTATGTCGATAGTAACGGCACTGTTGGATACCTTTCATCCGTCCGTGAATCAAAGACAAACATTGTTGATTTTACTGACGCTTCTTGGCTGCTTAGTCTTTCACCTAAAGCGTTTAACTATCGCACAAAGGATGCTGATAACAATTACACCGATCAGGCAGAGGGTGAGCTTTATTATGGATTAATTGCAGACGAGGTTGAGTCAGTAAATCCTGATCTTTGCTTTTACAATGAAGTGGACGGGGAGCAAGAACTTGCAGGTGTTTCATATTCAAAGATGATTACGCCAATGCTCAAGTTAATCCAAGAACAACAGGCAACTATTACGGCTCTTGAAGCGCGTATCGCAACCCTAGAAGGATAAGACTATGGAACTAACAGAAGAAGAAATCGCACAGAACTACACGGCAATGGGTCACTCCGTTGAGCTGTTGAACGCTGGCAAGCCAGACGACATGGAAAATGTCGATTGGACAGATGCAGTTGCTCGTAACGTTGAGCATCTAGAACTCATGGTGGCAAAAAACTACTGGACTTCAGAAGACATGACCGCTGTAAATGCTGCAATCGCAGCTAACTCTTAACCCAACTGAAAGGAAATCACGATGGCTGAGAAAAAAACAAACACCATTACGATTAACGACAAAGACTATAACGAAGATGAGCTAACAGATAATCAAAAGGTAATAATAAACCATATCAAAGACCTTGATCGCAAGATTGGGTCTGCACAATTTAACTTGGATCAGCTGCATGTGGGAAAGCAAGCCTTTGTAAATATGTTAGCTACATCTCTTGAGTCTGATGCCGAAGAAGCTGAAGTCGTAAACTAGGAATACCAATAATGGACAAAAGAACTGTAGCATCCGCGCATGAAAGGATTGATGGCTTGGAAAAAGAAGTCATTGCCATAAAGACTGAAGTAAAAATCCAGTTTAAGGATTTGTTTGGTCGCGTTAAGCGTATGGAATCAATCATGCTGGCTGCTACAGGTTCTATCATTGCCCTCTTGGTGGCTGTGCTAACAAAGATGGGTTAATAAAATGGACCCTGTTAGCGCAATAGCTGCGGCAACAGCGGCCTACCAAGGAATTAAAAAAGCTATTGACGTAGGCCGCGATATCAGCGGCATGGCTGGCACAGTAGGGCAGTGGTCTAAAGCTATTAGTGATTTAGATTACATGGAGCAGAGAGCGCTTAAGCCTCCTGCTTACAAAATGTTTTCAAACACTCAGACCGACGCTATTGAGCTATGGGCTCATAAACAAAAAGCAAAAGAGATGAGGGAAGAATTAAAAAACCATATCTCTTGGACGTATGGCCCTTCTGCTTGGGAAGAAATTCTAAGGATGGAAGCTGAACAAAGAAAAATACAGAAAGACCTTGTGTATAAAAAGCAAGAGCTAATAGATAATTGCCTCAACGGAATCATCATTGGGCTGCTACTGCTTGGTGGTATCGCGTCTTTGATATTTGTTATGTATCTCTACAATGAACGAAACGGAAATTACTAATGTGGTTTTTGCTGTGGTTTCAATTTGTAAATAGTCAATTAAGCTATTTTGAAATAGGTCAATACGAAACAGAACTATCTTGCATGAATGCAAAAGATAAAGCTTCAGTAATTGTAACTAATAATAATCAATCATTAGTTTGTTTTTTAGTAACTGCAAATGAGAGGTAATTAAATGGCAACGAAGCTAGACGAATGGAAAGTTTTACCGCGCCTTATGATGATGATTATGACGATCATGTATATTCGATGTTTAGAGTGGGCAATATCTCAGCCTGATTTATCTGTGTCACAAGCTGGCCTTATCTCTGTTGTAACTGGTGCTATGACAGGATCGTTTGGAATATGGATGGGAAAGGAAAGTAAATGATTGGTCAAATACTTGGGTCAGTTGGCAACCTTGCTGCTAGTTACATCGATGGCAAGACTGCGATTAAGAAAGCTGAAGCTGAAACTAAGATGAAGATTGCTACTGGTGAGATCAGCTGGGAGCAAGCTGCTATTGAGGCTAGTTCTGATAGCTGGAAAGATGAGGCTTGGACAATTTGTTTTATAGCTATTGTTATGGGTAGCTTTATTCCCTGGATGCAACCTTACATGGAGCAAGGCTTCAAGAATCTTGAGGCTGCGCCGTCATGGTTTTCTTGGGCAATGTATGCCAGCATAGCTGCATCATTTGGAATACGTACAATGAAAGGATTTAAGAAATGAGTTTTAAATTATCACGACGTAGCCTTGATAGACTTGAGGGTGTAGATGAGCGTCTGGTCGCTGTCGTTAATCACGCAATCACTGCAACCAAAACAGACTTTGGTGTTATCCAAGGGATGCGTACAGTAGAACAGCAAAAAGAATTGGTAGCTAAAGGCGCAAGCCAGACAATGAGATCAAAGCATTTGACAGGTCATGCTGTTGATCTGATGGCTTACATCAATGGTCGAGGCTCATGGGAGCTAAACCTATACGATGATCTAGCTGATGCTATGAGGGAAGGCGCTGACATGGTTGGCGTTGCTGTTAAGTGGGGCGCTGCTTGGTCAGTTGGTGACATGCGTAACTGGGACGGCACAATGGAAGAGGCTATGAACTCTTACGTTGATCTGCGTAGATCGCAAGGTCGCAGACCCTTCATCGATGGCCCCCACTTTGAGTTAATCACTGGATAGTTCTGAAGCTAAAGCTAGGTATCCGATGCCGTCAACAAAGCTATCTGAGTGTGCGCCATTGCATAGTCTGGCTAGCTTTACGTCTGCCATCATTACGCCAACGTGCCACGGTTTAATATCAACGCCTAAGAGTTGAGTCCATCGTTGGGCTATGTTCTTGAAGTTATCTTCTGGCTTACCGTATAGCTCTTGCCTGTGATTGCTAATGATTGATTGCGCTGTGCGGATGGTTGCATCTCTGTTCATTTGGTTGTCTCCTTTGTTAAGTTTAACATTGCCAGAACATAATCTAAATGTTCGACGTAATAATCTAAGTGCGCTGCATTCATGTCTGATCGCATTGCATTTAGATGAGCCTTTGCCATTTCAATATCAATCATCTTTGCGACCGATCTTTTTTAAATCAGCCTCAAATTCTTCGATTAACTTTAATAGCTGTTTAAATGTTGGTGGTTCATAAGTGTCTGGCGAACTTATGTGCGCCTTCAATCTATCCATAATTTCATTTTTCATTTGTTTCTCTCCGCTACTTCGAGCAGTGCAATGCACTCCTCTATGTATTGTTTAAGATTAGCTCTGCTTCTTTTGACTGCATCTTCTTTGAGAACGGTTAATTTTTTGTTTAGCATCTTGAGTGCTTTGTTACCTGTATCGTTCATGCTTCCTCAAAACTTTTGTGAAATAAATTAATTTTGTAACCTAGACATAGGTATGTTCTACCTAAAAAAAGGGCGGGACCGAAGCCCCGCCAGTTACAGGCGAACCCTGTCAAATGATTAGAATGGAATCTTATCATCGAAGGGTTCAAGGTTGATCTCATTCGCTGTCTGCCGGCTTTGCTGTTTGTCTGAGACATTGAATGTCATGTACGGCTTATCATCTTTCATCTTACGCCAAGCTGCAAGCCTCCGTGTTTCATTGAAGGGGCCAGTATAATCTGGCGCTGCTTCGTTGCCCTTCTTGTCGTTCTCAAATAGAACCCCAACCTTTTCATAGACCTCGATGATTGTACTGCCATCGCGTGTCTGATCTTTAACTAGAGTTACCTTGCGGTCATTGCCTCGATCATTGAGCTTGCCTTGAAGGATCAATGCTTGTGTTGGAAATGGTGCAAAGGCTGCGCCCTTGTCTGTGTTATCGTATTCTTCTGCCATGCTTCTGGCTCCTTTTAAGTTATTATTACCAACCGCTCATACCGCCGTTGGGCTTCTTATCACCACTGTCATACTTGTTGCCATCCATCTTTCCAAGGAAGACATCAGCATCACAACCAATATGTGACAGTGCTTTAGTCAGGCCATCAGTGATAGCCATCTTCGGTGCGTCCTCTGCCAATCTGACTTTGGTCCCATCAAAGAACTTACGGCACCCAGTGAAGGGGCCGAATTTATTTTCGCGTGCGGTGTGCCAGACAGTAACGTGAGCTAGTACTGCGCTATCTCCATTGCTTACGTTGACAACCTCGGTGTTATTCTCCCAGCCCCAGCCAATACCAACAGGTCCGAACTGTTCAGTCATCTTCATGACTTGGTACTGTGGGTCGATAGCTGTGAAGCTGCGTGAACCAAAGCTAATCTTCTTTAGATACTTTGGGTCTGACGCGCAGAGCTCATTCCATATGTCCATGTTACTCATTATGTTTTCCTTGTTGTGATGCGTAGTGATCCACGCTTGTCACGTTTGATTGTTAATAGATCGCAGTATACTTCACGCTCATCGCGACTAACCATTGCCTTCAAGTCTTTCTTAGAACTCTCAAACATCTTGGCTTGCTGCTCATATTCAAGATAGGTATGTGCTGAATCGATGAAGGCATTGTCTGTGCTGGCATCGCGCTTGACCATGTGATCGATCTCGATCTTGTCAATGTTGATTGATGGTGTGTCAACTCCGATGGGTTCACGATCTTCTTCGACGTGACGCCAGAAGTCTGAGACCACTGCCCACATTGATTCAAAGTAATCTTGATCTCTTGCGACATAGGCAGACTCCCACTTGTTGTTGCCGAATATGACTGACATCCAGATACCATCTGCATCAGCCAGACGAGCATACGTTTGTATCTGTGGCATGTAATACTCGATCACATTATCCATATTGTTCATGGCATTGGTGTGCTTGGCTTCAACAATATTGCCACCAAACATAGCATCGACTGTACCTTTTGCCGGCACACTGCCTAAGACTTTTTCAAACTCAAGTTGATGGTGCGACAGTACCGCATCATGCTCAGTCTCAAACCAATTAAGATTAAAGTCCTCAGTGTGTATGCCCATCTGAACAGCAATGTTACGACTGAGATCGTCGCTCTCTGAGCGACCTGTCTTAACTTGCCATAGCTCTAGCCAGTGTCCCTGCATAATGCGGACACAATCTGACCCTCCGATAAATCCTGTACGTTTCATTTGGTTCTCCTTATGTGATTAGTTTACTGCGTATGTGCAGTGTTTGCAACCCACTCATCGTATGGGTGTAGGTCTTCTTCTGTTATATGATACTCCTCAATTAATTTTTTGCGGTGCTTGCCGCGTAAATACATCTCAGCAACAGGCACTCCAGAACGAATGCGATTAGCGTTTAGCTGGTACGAGTCAGGCAAGGCATCAACTGTGTCTGTACGAGGCTCTGCGTGGCTCTTAGATACCTTTGACATAGCATCCATGAACTCTTTGACTGATGGTACAGTGCGTGTCTTCGCAGATTGAGTTACCTCTTTCGCTATGGGGGCGACGAGGGAACTCATCCGCTCTTTAGATATGCGACTTGGGATGTTGCGATTGATTGCTTCAATGATGTCCATAGCTACAACTGTGGGCTCAAGGTCTCTTGGCATGTTGAAGCGTCTGGCAATGTCAGACTTGAACCATTCTTTTAGAAATGAAATGCGTTCATCATAGTTCATTGAGCCAGCCCATAGTCTTCATTGATTCTTTTACCTCAAGTTCGAGGTCATCATCCCAGCGCTCACCGTTAAGCCAAGTGGATGCGTGAGGTATGAATTGTTTCTCAACACCTGTAGCATCACAGTGGGCAGCATACTCTTTAGCTGCGGCAATGATCTCATCGACAGGCGCTAGCTTGATAGCTCTGGTGAATGCAGTACGAGCAGAGCCTTTGCCGATGCGCCTTGGATAAGATTGCCAGAACGATTCGAACTCAGTCGTTTGATTTGGATGTGCCATTTTGGCACGCGAAGATAATGTATTATTATTAGCTAACTCTAGCTTAGTAATATTACTTACTACTTCGTGTGCCATTTTGGCGTCACCATTTTTGTTAGTCATGTCTTCCTCCATAGAAGTTAATTGATAAAGATTAGGTTTGTTTGGTTTTCTCCATACTCTTATGTATCCATGAAGCTCTAACCAGAGGATACATCTAGTTACTGTTCGGATAGGTATGAGCGTATCTTTAGATAGCCTTTGCTGAGAAGGAAAACATTCTCCTTCAGCATTGCTGTAAGTGGATAATGCAATAAGAATTACTTTTGCAGCAGTATTTTTTACTGGCATTAGTGCAGTATCTATCATAAGATCGTAAGTAATCACGTTGGTTCTCCACCATTTGATTGCGATAACTAGGGACGCTCTCTCCTCAACCGGAGCGTCCCTTTTTTTATCACAACATTATTCAATAGGCCACAAATCTCTATTGTTGACCAAGGTATAGTAGCCAACCACCTTACCATCCCCAACATCTTGACGATCACAAGTGATAGGCCAGCCTTTTTCTTTAAGTTCAAAGATTCTTGCAGATAATCTTAAGCATCCGAATTGATACAGTGCTTCGAGGGGTGTGATTGATTTACCTGTCTTTAGGTAATGCAGTATTTGTTTGTTCTGTGTCATCTTGGTTCTCCATTAGTTGTTCAAACACTTCGCCTTTTAATATTACAATTGTTTGTGGCTCTCCGTGTCTGCGTTTGTAGATAGCTAAGTCCCTTCCTTCTAACACACTGAAAGGACTAGGGAAATTTGATTTGTCTCTGTATTTTATTTCTCCTACCAGTTCGTGTCCCATGAGTTCGACTTTAATGTCTCCTCTATATTCTCCTCCCAGCGCTCCCGAGAGGGGCTGGCGCTTGGCTTTGATACCGATCTTCGTGAGCCACTCCACGATTTTTCTTTCGTGATAGTATCCTTTAGACTTATTCTTGTTTGCCATATGTCTCTCTCGTAACAGTTGATACAGATATACCAGTGCTTACTTCTGGTTCTCTCATGTCCATTTTTTAAGATTGCAACGAAGTCTCTGACTGTAAGTTCGCAAGAGTCACATCTTGCTCTGCCTTTTTTTAACTTCGATTTCGTACCCAAGAGCGTCTAACCAACACACAAGCATGAACCCAGATGGGATTCTCTTGTGTGTTTCCCATTTGTGGACAAGCGAAGCAGTGCATCCAATGTCATGAGCTAATGACTCTTGGCTTAAACCTTGCTCTGATCTTGCGTGTATCAATCCGTCCACCAGATTCTCGTAGTTCTCTGGTATAATCACGGGCTTCTTTAAGTGCGTAAAGTTTTTCAATTGCGGTCATCACCTTGATTGCCGTAAAGTATCTTAACTCCGTCTTTAAATTAATCGTGCGATAATAAGTAGAGGTAGGAACACCAGCTTGTTTAAAGGCTTTCAGAAGAGACACTTCTGTCTCCTCTGCTCTGCTTGTTAGTAATTGTAGGTATGATTTCATGCTGCATAATTGCAGCAATCACATTAACTAGTCAACCTTTTGTCTAGCTTCAGTAAATCTTCTTCGTATGCATCCCTGACATACTCGAGCAACATCTCTGCTACTGTCTCACATTCACATTGCTTTACTTCTGATGCTAACCAACTCAGTTGATCTTGATCTAGTCCTTCGATGATGGATGACACTGAACCAAGACGTGCGTATGTAGACACTCCAAACTTAAATGGGTTCTTAACTACTGGTCGCGGTATGATACCTGATTCTCTACCACGACGTATAGCTGAAGTAACTTTACCAGATTTGAAACCCAACTCTCGTTGAATCCTTGGTGCAGAATGACCAGACAAATGAAGCTCCCAGATTTTAATAGTATCTGGGGAGCGATCATAGTCCCTCATGTTATTCATCTTGTTCATGCTGTTACCTCTTTAGAATTTAATCTCATCATTGAGTTCTTCGTACTCATGATTAGCTTCCCATGCTGACGTTGCACGTACTAGGAATTTATCCCTATTAAACTTAGGGTTAGTAGCTGCAAGTACGTCAGCAATAGAGTGAAGGTGAGAGGGCCAGCTTACTAGCGGCCCAATCTTGTCAGCAATAAATTCATAATGACCTCGGCTCATCCGTGGTGCAGTCATGTTAGTTCTCCTCTTCTTCCATTAATAATTCTAATTTGTAATCAGTAAAGTATGCATCCTCATCTGATTTCAGAACGTAGTCATTCCAAAACTGAGGACCGTCATCACTTTTCTTGGGAGCAAAATCAAAAATACCTTGGACTTGATGTTGCAAACCTTGCAGTTCTGAGGCTTCATCCATTGAGCAAGTGAACCCTTCTGAAAGACTGTTTAATATTTGCTTTGCGGCATTGTGAAAGTTTAGAATTATAAGAAGTTCTTTCTCAGTAATTTGAGTTTTGTTTTTAAGCTTCATGTTAGTTCTCCTTGTTGAATGAATGCTTTGTGCGTCATTGCTTTGGCAATCATATCTTCTCGATTACGCCGAGCAACTTCTGGATTGCGTAGCTCTGAAGTATGCGAAGCCCAGTAGGTCATGGCATTGTACAGAGCCCACTTGTTATTACCTAAACTTGCACGTTCATTGTCCCAGATACCGAGTAAGTTCTCTAGCTGTCGCTCGTTTGATTTATGCACAAGCTTCTGACGCGATGGTGTCTTAGCTAGTGTATGCTTGAAGAAGTACTCAGCCATTTCGTTAGATACATTTGTCTTCATCCACTCAACCCATTGGTCTTTGCTGTTCATGAAAGCATCGATACCATTGACCATCTTGGCTGCGCTGCCTTCGATGTTAATTGATTGAGTGTGTTTGTATCTGCTTCGAGCAGTACCAACTGGTGAGGTGCATCCATTCAAGCACCATAGCCGTAAGCCATCGGCTGCTTGAGAGAAAGACCACGTTGCATCGTATGAATTAAAGAAGCTGATGCGGTACTTAACGATGTCACCAACAGCGGGTTCGACTGTAATATTATTAAATAAGATTTCACCTCGAAGCTTACGACCACCATCGATGACAGTAGTAGTTAGCTCGTAGTCATTAGATAGATCAGCTTCTTTGAGAGCATCCATTGTACTGTTGACCACATCATCGTGGCTGAGAATGCGATAGCGTGAGCCATGAACACCAAGCACTTCGTTGGTATCTGTGCGCATGACAGCTTGAGTGCCATCGATTTGATTGCCGTACATGTCGTAGACGGATTGGGTTTCAACTGGAAAGTCCCAGTCGTTGGTGGAATTTAGTGTACTGAAGTCAAGCATTTGATTCTCCTAAGATGTTTAATAAATCTAATTTTAATTCCGCCAGAGTGATTTTAGTTGACGAGGGAATTGCATCAGGGACGACGCTTTCAATGGTAGCGAAAGCAGAATGTGCAGCGTTGATTGCTTGCACTTTTTCATTAATGTTTTTAATTTCCATTTGAATTTGCTTTTTCCTTTTTGTTTGTAGCATTTAACTGCTGTGAAATTTCGCCGTGTAGACTGGCAAGCTGGGCCTCGCCACAAGCGTAGTGAAGCACAGCAAGTGTAACAGGAGAAAGGGCCAACCTCTCGGTCAGCCCTAACTGTCTTATTATATATCTACGCCAAGCGCCTTCAGCTCGGCTAGTTCCTCCTCTCCAATATCATTTGCTCCTGTATTGGATGCCGGCACATTACCTTTGTGTGTTGAGAAGCCTTCGCCGAACTCACTTTCGTAAGCTACCTGTGCGTCCTTTAGCTGCGACTCAAGAAACACAACGGCGTGCTGTGCTGCGTGCGCTTCAGCTTTCGACGACTGAAAGTTATTCTCTGAGATCTCAGTACCGTCGCGACGCATGAGCCAATGCTTCACCCATTGGTTCTTCTGTGCTAGGCGATCTTCTTGCTTGGGTAACCAATACTCAGCAAACCTGATCTCCTGTTGCAGCTTCATCATTCGTAGGAAGCGCATCGTATCGACCATCTTCCAACCGTCATTCTGAACACCGAGTCCTGTGGCTGCTCTATCGTTGCTGCTACGGATGTATAATTCCATCTCGTTGGAGTATGTATTCTGAATGAAGCCTGTCATCGAGACCTTAGTTAGTTCCTCGATCTGTGCTTTCTGGATTGCGATACGGTTCGCTTGCGCTTTAGTTGTAGTTGTTTTAGTCATCGCTATGTTCTCCTATGTTTATAGCTATTGTCTTTACCGCAAGCCGCGTTCGGGTGGTGGCTGTCAACGGCCCGAAGGCAACGTTTAGCCTTGACAGGTGCGACCCGAATGCGGCAGCGCTCTTTATTCTCTTTAGTTTAGTT
>VMHT01215840.1_pt1 | contig 14824 bp, 12 predicted proteins | sample 4693611 | NCBI WGS metagenome assembly VMHT01 (sample SAMN12280063, study PRJNA550983) | marine metagenome | isolation source: seawater sampled from same location over 5 years 0.02-0.2 micron viral filtrate | place: USA: collected off the coast of southern California halfway between the port... ... | reverse complement strand
ACAAGTAATGAGTATCACTTTGTCGGGAACAGGTAATTATGGTTCTGCTGGAACTAATTGGGCAATTAATATACAAGGTGAAAATATTAATGAAACCAATAATATCACACAGCTTCCAGTCGAAGGGGGTTCTATAGATTATGAATTAGACCTTAATTGTTTTACTGGAACAGGGTCACAAAGTGGAATAACTTTCTTACCTCACCCGTGTTATGGAAGAAATGGTTCTATAACTAATTCATCCTTTTCAGCAATTAATTTTGATAATAATATTGTGGTAGGTGGGGATTTTGTACAATTAGTGACTATTGACTTTGAATCGACAAACACACCTCTCGTTGGAGGTGATATTATATTACTTACACTTACGGTTGATTATCAAGATGCTAATAGTGTTAATATAGTTAGTGGATTCTGGACAGAGAGTAATGTGTCTCCTATTACTTTAAATTCAAATACAACAGGTAATAAAGCAATTTGGTTTACACAAGGAACCAGTAATACTGTAGTACCGGGTATGATTGATAGCGTTTCTATTTCAGCTACACAGGTTTCAGGAACTGCGCCAAATCAAACGTGGATACAAGTAATGAGTATCACTTTGTCGGGAACAGGTAATTATGGTTCTGCTGGAACTAATTGGGCAATTAATATACAAGGTGAAAATATTAATGAAACCAATAATATCACGCAACTCCCCGTTGAAGGTGGTTCTATAGATTATGAATTAGACCTTAATTGTTTTACTGGAACCGGGTCACAAAGTGGAATAACTTTCTTACCACCACCACCACTCCCATCGAATATGGCTATGATACCAATTAGATTCAATGCTGTTCCTGATGTTTCATTAAATACAATTGAAGCATTACCGCTCTCTCAGCAAAATGATTGGCCGTATACATTTTTTCCAATGAGACAGCGTTATTCTCCTTCTATGAATATAGCTCCGGCAGAATTCCATGCCGCGGTTAGAGATTATATGGGTTTTGTCACTCATAATACTTTTGAGGATAATGGTGTTACAAAACATAAAATATCCAGAAGATACTATGATAATCCATATAGTTTAACAGATTTTAATACTCCAAATTTAGGTCCGGCAGCCACTTACGATGGTTCTGGGATAAGTAGATTGTTATTTTCTATTAAATTTACAATTGAAGAAGCGTTATCCGGTGTTAATGGAGATGGTATTTCTATTACATTTAAAAGAACCAATTTATATGGTCTAGGAAATGATGAGATTGTTGGGACTCAGTTCGTGGGAGGATATCGACAACAATTGGGAGCAGAATTATTTAATTCAACAGTTGGACCATATTCAAGTTACTTATCAGTAGAAAATAATGATAGTTTAAATGGTTCTAATTATTCCATTTCATTAAGAAATTTTGATAATTATTCAACCATTTACGATATATCGTCAACATCATTGGAAACTGAAGTTACAGGTAATTATAATGACCCAAATTATATCAATGAAATAGATATACCGAACATGTTCTCGTCCGGTAACACACAAACTCGTCGATTTTGGAAGTATTATAATAATACTAATCCATATTGTAATGTAAACTTGAAATTTAAACTAGATAATGATGAAACTATAGCTGCTAATACAAATTTAATATTAACATTTGAAGATATAATTCCCGGTAATGACTATAACCAATTCAATCTTAATATGAAACGAGGAACTCCAACTAATTTTGATTTAGATATATCTGGTCATCAGTTGGTTCAGGATGAAGTAGGATATTATTCTCAAGATTTAAGCTTTAATAATTTTAATAATGAATATAAATGGGTATATAACGATGCGAATTATTGGCCCGATTCATATTTACTAGTATCTCCATATTCTGGAATTTGGGGTGCAATACCCGCAGGACCAGACCCTACTCCTAGTGGAGGATTTGACTTAGATGATATTCCACAGTTTAAATATTATTACTATAATAAAATACCAAAAGATAGTATTCTTAGAATTTATTTCCAAGTAAATGGAAACGAATACTTTTTTAATAAAAATTATCAATCTAACACGCTAATAGGTCACGAAGCAATTACAGATGATATTCATGACTGGGATGGAACTTGGAATGATGTCCCAAAAACGGGAAGTGCTTCACCGCAGTTTTGTGAACCCTGTTTATGTGTTCATGTTAGTAATGGAGACAATCAAATATCTATTACAGATATTTCAGTAAATACATTTTCATCTTTTACTCAACCAGGAAGCACTAATACAGATATTTCCAACAATTGGGCTAATTCCTCCACTTTATGGCAAGGAACAAGTTTTAATTCACCAGCTCGAAAAACTTTTACAGATTATTTACAATTTAAGTTTGACGAAGAAGTTGATAGTTCAAGTAATCCATTAATTATTTATATGTTAGATACAACTACTAATAGAAACTTTGCCGAGGCCGCCGTCACAGATTATAGTAGAAACACTATACAAAGTAAATGGAACACATATGAAACACTTAACCCAAATAGAAATATTAATATCCCTGTTCTAGACGATCTACCAACTACGGTAAATTCATTATATAGTAGCACAACTTATTATAACAACCAATGGACACATCATCAAATTCATTTGGAAGTAAGACACCCCGATGGTTATATAATAGGTTCATATCTCAATAAACCTATGCTAAAAGAACTAGGTGGTAGCAATAATACGTCAAATATGAATAATGAAGGGTAATTAGGGTATAAAATTGAAATGTTTTACACATTAATATTCTGTGGTATAACTACAATATATTAATAATCATGTTGTCTCTCAACCAAGTGATCTCCCAGAAAAATTTGATCCCTAAAATTAAGGACCTTATGAACGAATGTGAGGCATATGAGTTTGACTCAAGCAACGACGACGCTTGTGTTCATAAAATTCTGCATCAGCTCAGAAACTTGGATTTCTCCAAGAAGATGAAGAGGAAGATGGTGTATACTCTATTGGATATTGACTATCTTCAAATTGTACCCCACATTCTTCGTCGAAATCAAGAAGCCCTTGAGAAGGGCATCAAAAATGTTGATGTCTATTATTTCGAGGGAAACAATAAAGAAATGCTTGAAGACAGTCTAGTAAATTATTTGACTGAAAATATCAGTAAGCGCAAAATTATCTTCTTCAACTTGTCTCTACGTAACTATTGCTATGATGATGAGGAGGAGGGTAGATACGCTACTCACGGTTCGTGTGCTTTTATGATTCCACGTAAAGGCACAGGATATGATATGTATTATATTAATCATCACGGAGAAGCGATGAATACCACTCTTATATATGAGCGTGTTCTTACGCGAACTCGCAATCAAAAATACTCTTTTGAACATCCGGTTGATTTCATTGTGTTGGACCAAATCGTCCAGTATATGAATATCCAACTGAATCAAACAATTCATTATGATTTCTCAACCAGACACAACTTTCGAGGTATCAATTACCAAGAAGAGGATGTTCACGGTTTCTGTTTCATCTTCCCCATGATTATTTATTATTCATTGGGTAAATATTACAATAAAGAAAAGCAAGTTAAATGTGACGGAGAAACTATGCCTATACCTCCTATTTCACAAACACTAAAAAATGCCGGCCTTAATTTCATGGTCCATAGTTGTTTTACCGAATTTGATGGAAGTTATAATAAAGTTGTCTTCAATCATCTTAATACAAAAAAAGAAGAAAAAATATTTATGGAGGAGTTAGACACAGTTTTAGCAAAACTTAAATTTCGTTTCCTAAAAAAAATTACAGGTTATACTCTTCAATATTTAACTCAGCCGATTATGTTAAAAAAACTTAATTTGCCTCCAAAATATTAAATTAAAATAAATTTATAAAATATATGTCCATAAGACCGATAAAAACTGCTATATCCACCATTAGAAGTGTCTATGACGAAAATGGTAATTATCTTCCAACAGGTAATTATTTTTTTCGTATAAAAGACTACAACCAACCTGTTTTTACTGGAAACATAAGTCATAATGAAGAATCATATGGAGAATTTTGTTTTTCTCCCAAAAAATTAGTAAAAATGTTAGCAGTTGGTCAATCAAGACTAGCTCGTAGAGCTGATATGCAGCATATAAAAGGAATGCCTGGTTATCCAAGTCCCTTAAGTTCTCCTGCGGTTGTTAGAAGATTTAATTCCAATAGTTTTATGAGTAGGTATGTTGTTAATAATTATAGTAGAAATAATGTAATACATAATCATGAAGATGTTCAATGTAGTATATGTATGGAAATGATAGATCTAGGGGCAAAAAAAACCTTAAATTGTGACCATGATTTTCATACAAGTTGTATTAATACTTGGTTAACAGATAATGATACTTGTCCGTTATGTAGAGCCGTACAAGGAGAAACAGAAGAACCAAATACAGTTACTTCACGTTATAGTTTTAATGAAGACCCTTTTACAAGAGAAATAGAAAGATTACAAAGGGATTATAGAACAGGTAGAGTAAATTTTAATATTCCCAGAAGAAGTAGATTGTCACATAAATAGTTTTATTCTATCTTACAAAAAGTTTCTCTTATCAAAATTTGGAGAGAAAAATGTTTGTAAAACCTTGATTTATACAAAGGTTTTGATTAATTCATAAATTTTTGTATATATTTTCAAATAATTTAGATTTATTTTACAAGTTATAATAAATTTCTCTCCAAATATTTTTGTACAAAACTATTCTGTAAAAAAATATTTAAAATATAAACTATAAATTTCTATATTATGGGAAAGAAAAATCGTAAACCAAAAAAAGAGAAAAAAGCACCTGAATATAGATCTAAAGAAGAACGACAAGAAGAAGTAAAAAATATATTAGAGCAACTTAGTCAATTTCAACTGAATCCTACTTATGAACCAGTCAAAAAACTATACTTGAAGTTCAAAGAATATATAAGCGAAGGTCAACGGTTACTTGTAAATATTCCGTTTCCCGAAATTAATAGACGTATAAAAGGTGTATTAGCCATTAATAAACGCGAAGATGTTGTAATTTCGCTAATGAATGAGAAATTTTAATATATAATTATATAATTAACTATATATTATTTATAACTTGCGGTTCTTACCGGAACGACGGCAGAAACTGCGTTTCTTACCTGATGCGTATTTACAACCAGATTTACCACGGCAGGCGGCTGGTCCTTTTTTACGACAACCTGATGCGTTTTTTTTAACGCGTCTACGGTATGTTTTGCATCTCTTTTTAAGAATTGCTTTACGACCACGGGTCATTTTAATTTTCTTTCTTCCAGAGCCACGACGTTTGCGTGTTCTATGTGCTTTACGAGCCATTATAAATTATATGTATATTTTTTTTTGCTAAATATTAGAACGCATAAATAATTATTCAGGTTGGTGTGGATTATTCCATTTTTCAAAGCCATTTTTGGCTATAAATTGCATCTGTCTCATACAATATCCAAACGTTGCTCCAGAATGTTCGTTAACTTCTAGTCCATCACTTATTTTTTTTACATTAGGATCTTGCCAATATGTATAACCCGAGTCTTTTGGAGGAGATTCATTTTTGAACCATTCCCACAAGTCAAGTTTTGTGGTAGTGTTAGCCATATCTATAAGACAAGGTCTAAAGTCTGTTCCATATACATCGACAAATCGCCATGAATCTATATTTGATGGATAATTTACTGTAGTCATTTACATTAAATGTATTTATCTCTTTAAATGTATTGCGTAATTAGAAAATTGAAATATTTAGTTTTCAAGATAAACCCTATTACTAACACTTACCACAACAATCAACAATCAACAATAACAACAGTTTAAACTATAAATATGTTCACTTCCCCTACAGCCACCCGTGACTTTGCTCTAAAGGCTGCTGCTGCTACTGAGCGGGCTATGGATCGTCGGGTGTGCTGTAAGAGCCAGTTCAAGTTCAAGTGCTTCTCGTGTGGAGAGTTCATCAACCGTGGGGACAAGATCACGAAGTGCAAAGCACCTTGCTGGGACGGGATGAGGCTCAGGTTTAGGGGTGCTGACGCCCGGAACGGTCTCACTATGGGGGAGACAGTCTTTTACCAGCCTTCGACTGGTAAGAACTTGTGGGTTCACATCGGCTGTATTCCCTGTTATTGGGACTCGCTACCGGAAGACTGTAACGAGTATTCTCGTCCTGCTCTCCGCCCCGTTTGCACGGATTGGGGTGTAAAGGTTTACGGCGAGTGGGAGGAATGGTGTGATTCGCAACATATTGACCATGATCACTTCTGTCTGATGAAAGGATATCCTAAGGAGAAGTTCATGAGAGACCGCATCGTACAAGCGGTCACGCGATTTCAGGCTCTCTGGCGCGGATACATCTACAAAATGGCCTATCCAATTGCCCGCCTTGATGCGATAGCAACACGGATAATGAACGAAGCTGGACTTCCTACTTTGTGCGGACAAGAAGTTCCTGACCTCATCACCAAGCGCCAACGTGAAGCCGAACGAGATGCGCGGAGCCGCAGCGGATTCCTCTACAAAAATTCTATTGGAGGACACGTGGAAGTTCTGTTTGATGAAAAAAGAACTCGTGCCGCCATTTACAGTGCCGAAGTAATAAAAATACAGGGCCAGGGAGGCGACGGTCTATACTACTGGGTAAAATTTCATCACGATGGCGAGGTGAGAAAATACCACTGGAAAAGACTCCTCAACCTGAAGCTCGAATCTGAAACTTTCAAATCAAAACACGGCATACTGGCGGAAATTAAAGGTAAAATTTCCGTCTACTGCTTCATCAATGGAGCATCTTACACTACGAAGATTTACAAAAAAAAAAAAATAAAAAAGAAATAAAAAAAAATACATAAAAACGCCTGGAAATATTATAATAATGAATACCGACAAACCATATATGTGTCCTCACTGCAGTAAGACTTTTTTAACTGATGTAGGAATGAGAAAATGCATAAATAAACATACAAATAGATGGAATGCTGACTCTATAAAAAAACCACCAAAACGAAAAATACCACCTGAAATGCGATTTAAAATCTGGGAAACTTATGTAGGTAATCACTTAGAATCTCTTTGTTTTTGTTGTAAATCTAAAAGGATAACACCATTTACTAGTTATAATGCTTTTCAGGCAGGTCATATACTGTCTGAGAATGACGGAGGTAAAATAGAATTAGGTAATCTACTTCCTATTTGCGCTTCTTGTAATAGAAAAATGGGAACAACACATTGGGATGATTATGTGAAAGCTAAAAAGTTGTATATTAGAGTTTATGGAGATAAAATACCAGAAATACATAAACAAGCTATATTATTAATACAGCGTGTATATAGAAATTATAAATCTAATAAAATTTACAATAACCCAGATATAAAAAAAAAACGCAAAAGGAAAAAGAAAAGATCAAAATATAATAATTATATGACACCTACTTTATCATCGTTAATGAAAAGAAAAAAAATAATATTTTAATGTCTTTTCTTCTTCCTAGTTTTATTAGCCCCTTTTCGTGATTTTTTAAGTATTTTATTTTTTTCCCTGTCAAATTTTCTTCTAATATTTTTTAGTTCGATATTAGCATTTTTTAGTGTATGATGTAAATATACTAAGTCTTGTCTATTCATATATATATATATATCTATCGAAATTTTTTATTTGTTCTATCCCCAATAAATATATTGGACGAAATATTGCTTTTACTATAAGGTATCTCGTTTTTAATACACCAATTGATACATTTTTGAACATTTTGACATTTTAAATTATACATTTTTTCTTGTTTTTTATCCTTGTGTGTTATTATTTTTATTGTATTTAATATATTTTCTATTTGCTGATGCCCAAATATAGAATTAATTTCATTTATAGAAGTTGTATAGTAATGTTGTATGGGAATATCCAATATTGAATTTATCTTATATTTATCGAAATCAAATCCTTTAAAAAATGTTAAAATACTAATAAATTTTTTATGCAAGTCTTCAATATTATCATATTTAAAATTTTTACAAATTACATATTTTTCTGAGTTAGCATATCTACTTGTATAAGGCTTCATCAATATTACCTTTTCATAAAAAGTACTGAGTAAATACAATATATCAATTGTACCATCTTCAAAAATATCAAATATTTTTAATACAAAATGTCCACCTTTTTTTTGCATAACCAAAGCATATAAAACTTGTGTAAAAATTAATCTAAAAGCCACTTGTTCTTGTTTATTAAAATCTGTAGAAAAATCAAATCCCCCATCAGCAGTAACAATATCCATACTATTTGAATGATTTTCAATAATATATTTTAAATTTTTTTCATTATATAAGTCTCCTTTTTTATCAACACCCGAAACAAGTTTAATATTAGGATATTTTTGAAGTAAAAAATCAGCCTTATTCCACCCGGGTATATTTATGTTTTTATCTTCTAATAAAGTCATACCATGATAGTTATCATCTTTGTTATTTCTTAAATATGTAGTAGCTTCTATAAAACCACCAGGACCTTCTGCTAAATGAAATGATTTCATCGGAATATCGTTGCGTGGTAATAATTTATGCGTATTATAAATTTCTATCAACTTAAAAAAAGCCCGTGATATGGGTTTTATTTTACTAATAGATTTTTTTGTATTAGGTATATTAGTATGTATAAATTCATATGGATTTGTAAATTTTTTAGTATTGTCCCAATGGGTTATATGTTTGTCTATTAATCCCTTAATCTTATTTAAATATTTCTTTAAACTGATAACTTTTTTTTTATCATTAGTTATTTCTTTACAAACAAGTTTCAAATTTGAAGGCCTTATATCATATTCTATTTGTGGTAATGTAAAATAAGTCATATTTTATATTATATAATTGTGTTATGTTTAAATGATTTACTTAGGTAATTTAACCTTTTTCTTATATTTTTTAACTTTACGCACCTGTTTTGGTGTAGGTGTATCTATATCATCTTTTTTACTATCTTGAGAGTCTGTTGATAATGATTGACCCTCCTTAGCAGTATAATGTATTTCTTCTTGAGCAGCATTTACACTATGAACCTTTTTGTAAATAAAGTAATTATTAAAGAATGAAAGTCTTTTTTCTTTACTACTTATTAATAAAGCATCACCAATATCAGCTTTTTTTATTTTACGACTTTCAATATCTTCTTCCATTTTATCAAATAAGTCATTAAATGATCCAATCGATTTATCAAATCCCATTTTTTTTATATCTTTTACAGGTGCTTTAACAAATCCATAATTTTCCATAATTTGGTTTAAATAATCAAAATTTACCAAGAACTCCGTAAATCTTTTACCAATGGTATCCATATAAACACTAATTTCATACCCCAAACAACTATCATTATCTTCAAAATCATCATTATCGTAATCCTTTCGAATATCCCACATTTTTCCTTCCAGATTATCATTCATTTCAAATATACTTTCACCTTTTGATTTTCTCGACAATGCTTTAAATAGTCTTTTTCCATCATAACAAGTTCCTATTAAATATCCACCAACCTTACAATTTTCACTAACATTTCTTAAATAACCGTGTAATGATTCAGTTCCTTCAAAGAAATAATGGAGTGAAAATTGTGTAGAAATGATATTAAACCCATCTTTTCCCTTACCATATAATTTAAAAGTAGTTTTACCTAAAGAAGACTCTTCTTTGGCTCCTGTATTATTTAATATAGCATTTACTACTTGCTTAGCTTTTTCACTATACAATCCTGTTCCATCTCTGATATTTTTAGAACTGTTAGCTTGTAAAAACATAGCTCTAGGCAAAACCTTATATTTCTTTTTTGCTTTCAAATATCTACTACAAGACCCATTAACCCTGTTTTCAATATTATCTTTTGATAAATCTACACCAAATACAAATGATAACCGAGCATCTATCCATTTTTGTAAGTCACCGGCTTTTCCTACTGACGTGTCCATTAACGTATCGCCCCTGGAACTAACATTAACTATTAATTTCCTTTTAACGTATCTATTATGAAAATCTCTTAGACCACGAACATCTTGACGGTCAGTAATTTTTTTATAGTAAACTTCACTATCAGATACATCTGGAATATCGTTTCCCGATGTTATCATTTCCTCTGTAACAGGATTGTTAATAGATTCCCATACACTATCAGCAACATGAAAAGCATTGCCATAATTTTTACCACCGTTTCTGAAATCTGCTGTTTTATCATAACGAACTCTTATTGGAATCCATTGATAATATTTGTCTCTTGATGGATCATATCTAAATTCTACAATTGTATTATCTTCTATAATTTCTTCTCCATTTTCAGTTATCATTTGTTTGGTAGTTCCTTTATTATCAAGTATTAAACGACATTCATAAATGGGAAAATTTGGCGTATAACGAGTAGGTATAAACGGCATTGGTTTATATTTATTTCTTTCATTAATTTGATTATATTTTGGAAATTTCCCATCCATTAAATCAGCACAGGGATTTATAAAACCGTGTTTATTTTCATCATAACCTACACGTAATATAACTGTTTTATATTGCAAAATTTGATTATTAGCTGTAACATCTAACCCATTTTTAAATATATTACCAATTACTTCATTATCACCCCCGTCTTTTACAGTTGAAATTAAGAAATCTACAGTGTTAAAAGCAGGAGGCTTCCATTTCATAGAATGGTTCCAAGTGACTTTTCTTGGTGGGAGTATTTCACCAACATTATTTGAACCTACACTTTTATCACACGGTGTAAATATTAAACCATCTGTTTCATAATCAAACATTCCTTCTTCAACACCATCAGATATAATCTTACATTGTTCAAATATACTTGTATCTTCCTCCAAATTTGTGTAAAATTTTTTCGTTTGTATTTTTAAAGGCGAATCGTAATCTAAAACAACACAATTTGTATCTATTTCCTTCACAAATTTATTCAATCCATTTAATCTAAATTTATCTCTTGCTATTTTTTCATCTGAATATTTAAGTCCTTCCATTTGAATAAATGGAAACCCTTTATAGTTTTCATTATTTCTATAATAAATATCAAATGCTAAATACACGTTAATAAAATCCCCTGCTTTATTATATAATACGTGTTCTCCATCTATTATACTATTGTAAACGTTCCTATGCTTTGTTACCATTCCTGTATATTGAATATTCATATTTGTGTCTATCAAATAAATTTTTCCTATTTTTGATACAAATAATAATTTTCTTAACCCATCTGCCTTTTCTGTTACTGAATATTTATGATTTATATTTGGTATATTTGAATCTCCATCAATTGGAGTAATATTTGCTACTTCTAAACTTATAGAAGATGGGCCAATAAAATCACTAGGTCGTATACGTCTATTCTTAACTCCGTCCTTTGTTTTTGGTAATGGTTTGTCTTCATAAATAAGTTTCATATATTCGTCTTGAATATTTTTTTGTTCTTTAAATGAAATAGGAAAACTTGACTGTTGCCAACCAGACAAAATTATTTTAATTACATTTTTTAACATTATTGTTAATTCTTCTTCTGAATATCTACGGGCTTTATCATTCAAAAGCTCTATCTCTATTTCGTAATTTTCAGGATTATTAAAGACTTCAGATTGTTCAACTGTATATTCACTTATAAAATATTTTCTCTTTTTTGATGTTTTTACAATACTACAATCTATTCTAAAAGGCAATTCATCTGATGTATAAGAATATCTTTTAATTAATCTAAAGGTTTTCTTTTGATTTGACCAATCATTCAATAAGTTTTTAACCTTAAAACTTCCTTTATTTTCTATTGTTAATGTTACTTCCGATTTGTAATTTATTCTGAATTCGAAATCACGAAAATCTATTGGAGCCAGCGATACTTCCTTTTCTTCATCTTCTATTTTAACCTTTTTGCGGAATTTCTGTAAAAATTCTACATTACCATTATAAATAGGTTCAAATATAGTTTCTTCCGATAAATTGTTATCATTACAATATTTTTCTATTGCCGGAAGAGATTTAATACTTGTTCTAATATTTCCCATTTTTTTTCTTCCTGTTTTTGGGTCATCATATTCATTCGAAACATTTAAAGTATATGTTCCTTGAGAATTATCACTAGTAAAATCCAACGACTTTAATTTTTCTACAATATTATCAAAATCTATTTTCGTTAATGAATGATATCGATTTGTTCCAAAACGAACTTCAAATTCATCGTTTCGTCTCTTTTCTTTACCCAAATAGTAGTTAATATATAAATTTAATAGTTCGTGTGGTTTTGCTCCGTCAGTTTGAGACATTATATATAAAATATGAATATTATTTTATATATATTTTCAATTTTAATTAATTTTTTCTTGTATAAGTTGATATAACTCCTTTTTTGTCTTACATTTTGTCGTAGTCTTCATTATATTTATTTTTAATGTTTTACATATTTCCCTTAGTTCTAAAACCTTATAATTTGATATAGCCTTTATTGGCTTAGATAAATTTAATATACGTAATTTGGCCTTTTTTAATTCTTCCAATCGTTCATCACTTACATCCATTACTCCATATTTTTCTTCTTTTTTATCATATTGTATAATACATTTTTTATTCGTATCATTGTTCAATTCTTCGAAATAAATATTTTCATCCAAATAAATAATATTTAACTTGTTAACTCGTATTAAAAATAAAAATAAATCTAAGCTTATTTTTTTATCATTCACCAAATTATCCTCTAGTTTTGTTTTTTTAAATTTATATTTTTTTAAGAGTTCTTTGTTTTCCCTTAATGTATATACCAAGTTAATTTTAAGATCTGTTTGACTTGTATATTTTTTCTCACGTTTTATTTCGTATTCACTATAACCATACTTATAAATTACATAACACCAAAATAATGTGTCTTCTTCTTCAGGTATAAATATATCCTTTTTCACTTCCTTTTTTTCTTGAACCTTTATCTTTTTATGTTCTTCGGGTTTCTTTATTAATTCTTTCTTATATAAGATATTTTTTAAATTATCGTTATTAAATTCATATTTTTTACATGAATTTAAAAAACCTACTGATAAACTATTACGAACCATGACTTAATATAACTGTGCTCTTTTCTTTATTATCATTTTCAAAATAATCTTTATTTATTTCTTCCTTTATTGTTTCTATGTCTTTTAAGTTTTTTTCCTGTTTTGTTATGTACAATAAGGTTTTGTCTATTTCTTCCATAGTACTTTCATTAAATGAATTCATATTCACAAAAATACCATTTCTATTTTCACTATATTTGATATTGTTTTTTATTAATACTTTTAAAATTTTATTATGATGAAAAGCCTCTAAATTTTCTATTTTATCCTTTAATACTATTAATTTTCCTGTATCCATTTAAATTAAATAAGATTTATACTTTTAAGTAAAAGTTTATTTTTATCTTTTCCTGCTTCTTTTTCTTTTTCTTCTTTTATGTTTTGTTCTTTTTCTTTTATTTTTTCTTCCTTTTCGTTTTGTTTTTCGTTTCCTTGATTTTTTACGAAGACGACGTGTCTTTCTTCCTCCTATTTGCTTAAAGTAGTCCTCTTTCGTCGCCCCCGCCTTTCGTATGTATATGGCATTAAAATCATTTAACATTTCCCGATTTAAAAGATACTCTCCATTCGCATTTGGAAATTCAATCACAACCGATTTATTAAATACACCATTTGTTTGTTTACCACCACTATTATGTATTATAACTCTTACAAAAGCTTTCCGTACGGCCCCAAGACCGTGTTTCTTGGACCATCTATAAGCATCGGCCGAAAACTTTTTCCCTTCTTCTAGTTCTCTTCCTTTTCCACTTACAGTTGTAGATAAAGCATCTATATTTTCATTCGCTAACTTAGGATTTTTTTCTTTAATTTTTTTTACCCATTCGCTATCTTCTTTTGGTGTTCTACCTTGCCATATATATAGACCAGTCCAATTATTATCTCCTGTTATTTTTATATATTTTTCTATACCATTTCCAAAACCGTCTGTAAAAGGACTACCTAATGTTTCAGGAACATAAAGACTAACCGGTAACTTACTATCGCTATATGGTTTTTGTGTTTTTAAATATTCTCGAATACTTTTCTTTACATGTCCTGCTTTAAATAAACTTTTATGGAAAGGATCCCAACCAGAGCTAACTAAATTATGTAAACCTTTTATTCTATCGTGTTTTGATAATGCTTTTATTATATCTTGATAAACATAACTCAGTTTTCTTACTAAACCACCATCTATAGATAAAAATGAACGTGGAAAATTAGTATTTGCCTTTCCCATTAGTTTTATAACATTTTTTGCCCAAAATGTTTTACCTGAAGCACTGGGACCTAATCCCATAATCAATCTAGATTTTTGAGATTGAGGATCTAATTCTTTTAATTTAAAATACTTATGGTCGTTTTCCCATACACCAGACAAATTGCCGTCACCTAGTTCAAAAATAAATTTTAAAGGAAAAGACCCGTCTTCACCTTTATCATTTGCTGTTGTATCAATTACACTACTGCTTAAAACGCGTAACATAAATGCCGTAGAATTTATTTCTTTTTCTATTTGTGCTGATAAATTTTTAACACAATCTTTTTTACAGTATATCCATTTAGCTTTTCCATGTTTAATTTTTGTTTCTTTCGTCTTAGTAACAAGCTCAATTACTTCTTTTATTTTATCTTCAGCATCAGTTAAGTTCATAATTTCTGGATTTAAAATTTCATTCTTGATTTCTAGAAATGTATTAAGTGATTTTTCTTCTCCTTTGTAGTCAACTATAACATTTTCTAAATATTTGTTTTCTGCATCTT
>VMHT01010638.1_pt1 | contig 14830 bp, 14 predicted proteins | sample 4693611 | NCBI WGS metagenome assembly VMHT01 (sample SAMN12280063, study PRJNA550983) | marine metagenome | isolation source: seawater sampled from same location over 5 years 0.02-0.2 micron viral filtrate | place: USA: collected off the coast of southern California halfway between the port... ... | reverse complement strand
TACTATCATGCAGTTTGTACTGTTTTAATTTACCAAGTTTTCTTTCTGCATCGTATGTTAATCCTGTAATATCAAATGCAATTCTTGGTAAAGTCATTGCAACCCTTGACTTTGTATTGTCCATAAGGTCTGCGGCAGAATCTAATCTTGCAATAAACTTTTGTTTAGGGCCATAAGATAAAGGAACTCTTACATTCTGAGTTGCTGACCCATCAACATCTCTTTGAATATCAATCTCATTGAACATAGTACCAAATACTGATACTGCTCTTTTGATTGCTTCATGATAGAAATGTGCTTTACCTAACATTTTTGATTCCTAATACATAATTCTCTGCAGCTGATTCTGCATATACTTCACTATGTCCTTTATATATTTCATCTGTTACCCACATCTTGTCTTCGAAGAATCGAACACCCCAATGTCCTTGAACACTTTTATATACTTCTGCTCTTCGATTACTTTGCCAATAATCGTGATACTTTTGGTCAAAATCTTTCATTCTTTTTTCATCTTCTTGTAACATATTCAAATACCATATTGCCATAATTATATTTATAGGTTTCCAAATGGGTTGCTTTCACTAAAGTCTATGATATTAGAACCTGCTGTTTCAAAGTCTTTATTATCTGCAAGTGGGTCATTAGGCATTGCATATTGGTCTGGTGCAGTTGTAATTGCTCTGGTAGCATTAGAAGTTGCACCTACAATATTACCAGCACCTGCTTGTGCAGATAATACAAACATAGTACTACCAGTTGGTACATCTGTATCACTAAATGTAATATTATTAACTTTAAGTGTTTTAGAAGTTGCACCTTGAGATGAGTAATCTACTACATTACCAGATACAGTTTTACCAGTTGCAACTGTTTGTGTTACAGTTTCACCTACTACAAAGTCTCCAGAACCAGCACCAAGTGTCATTGATACTTGATATGAGAATTGGTCTTCGATATTATCTAGTTCTGCAATACCGACATCAATCTCTTCATGTGAGTATTCGAAGGTTTCACATTGTAGTTTGAATACATTAAGTTTACCCAACTGGTAGAATGGGTTCTCATGTTCTACAAATCTTATTTCAAATACTTGGTTTCCCAGAGGAAAGTAAATTAAATCACCTTCGTTGGGTCTTGTTGTTACTGCAAGGTTAGAATCTAATGATACAAATCTATCCCATGTTCTTCTTGATAGAACAAAAGTTGCTTGGTCTCTTACCTCTACACCAAATTTAGATAGTAGGTCTCCCTCACCATCAAATCCTTCGGTATTTTCTATGTACATTTCTACTTGATATGCATCACCATACTTAGATGCTGTATCTTCACCAAAGAGTTCATCCTCATCCACGATTGTTCGTGGTAAGTAATAACACTCATGTCCATAGAATCTAAGAGATTCTACTACCAAGTCTTCATGCAAATTTTGTTCTGATTGAACTGCATGATTAAAATATACATTTGTAGGCATAATATTAACCCATCATTAGAGCAGATTCGGTTTGTAATAAATTACTTTGTTCTTCTAGCTTTTCAATTTCTGTGTTTGCATCTTCTAGGATTTGTCTACCCTGTAGAGTAACTCCGCCAGGCAATTGAATTCCTTCGAACTTAGATAAGTTCTGACCCCATTGTTTTTTAATTAATGCAGTGACATATTTTTTTAACCAAACATCGTTGTATATGTCTGTAAATTGTGTTGGGTCTATTTTTCTATAACAATCTATCAAAATATATTCACCAGCTGTAACTGCAGCTGTCCAATCCATATCTAAGTATAATCTGTTTTGTGCTTTATTAAATCTAATTGGAACTTGTCCGATTAGAATTTCGTCCAATAATTGAATATGGTTTTGTACCATTTCATATTGTATGATAGATGTAGAAGAGATATCGTAAAGGTCGTTTAGTCTTAATTGATATCTTAAGTCAAACATATTAAGTCCAGACTTATCTACAAATGGAAAAACTCTTAGTACTGAATATACTGACTCTGGAAGAACAACATATCCTTGTCCTTCTTCATATGTCATATTAGTTGATATATGTGAACCAGTAGTTGATTGACCTATACTTGCATTTGATTTTTGGTTTGCAAGGTCGTTATCATTAATTTTATGTTTTAAAAATGTACGAATAGTACCATCATAGTGGTACTCTGCAAAATATTGTAATGCATCATCGATGATATCATCAATCTGGTCATCATCTACATTGATATCTAACACTGGTTTACCCAGTTGTCTTAATGCATATTCTTTAAGTGTTGCTTTGCTGTTTGGAGCTGCCATAACATAATCCTATTAGAAATTTATTTTCTCTAATACTATTTATGTTATTTTTGATTTGAAAGTAAAAAATCGTCTATTTTTTTATTGATGTTGTCTAAAGAGTCCATCATTCTTTCCATGTCTCTCTTTAAGTCTTCTTTAGAAACAAAATCACGATTCATTTCTTCTCTTGTACGATTCAGTAATATTTCTAGTCGTTTTGTCTCGTTGTGTAACTGCATTATGAACCACACAAATGGGGCTACGATTCCAGTTAGAACTAAATTCCAAAGTAAATGTATTGATTCCAATTCCATGATTCTCCTAAGATGCCTAAAAAGGTTGATTGTATAAGGTTATTTAGGGAATTCAAGATTTCCATCTGGTAAGACATTAAACTCTAAGACATCGTTAAATGTTGGTTTTCCATTCATTGCTTGGTTTAAATCACCAGTGTGAATATTTCTAAAACTATTATTAAATGCAATAGATATCCTTTCGAAGTCACTACTATGTGGTTCTACATAATGTATCATTGCAGAAGGGAATAGTAATAAGTCACCTTCTCTTGGTATAAACCCAAAATTATCTGCATCTCTTCGAGACATATGTGAAAAGTCTGACATATGATGTGTTTGACCTCTCAAGAATTGTACCCATCCATCATTTTTAGTTTCTTCTGGTATCTGTACATAGAATGCACCACTATACCAGCAGCCAGGATGTGTATGAGGATTATTGTATGAAGTATTGTAATTAATATTTACCCAATAGTTACCATGTTCTAATTCATAATCATTCTTATATTCTCCCATATAATAGGGAAAAACTTCATTATTAAAAACAGATTCAACACCATTCAACAAAGACTGGAATATAGGTCTATTGTTTACACCATCATCGGACTGCCAACCAGATGCATTATTAGAACGATTCCTACCAACTGGATTTTCTTTCCTCATGGTATAGGACTCTTTCTTCATTGCATTAAGTTGTTCATGAGTAATGTATCCCTCATCTACAAGATTTGTTCTGAAAACATTCCATGAAAACATTGGTAAAAACATTAGTTCCACTCCTTTTTAGATGCAAGTTTTTTTCTATAAAAATGTTCATGGTCTTTAATTTTATTTTTACCACGACCTCGTTTTTCAAGTAAATCTACAATTGGGTCATTCATTTTTTCTAAAAGTTCTTCTCTTGTACGATATTCAATTTTGTGTTTCCATGGATATCTTACAAAAGGTACAACTTGTACGATTGGTGTACCTTTTGGTATAATAAAACTATTATCTGCTTTGGGATAAAAAATACACATATTATTAGTTGTTATTTGATTAAATGTGTCGGTATCTATTATTCCTTGCCATGCATGAAAGAATGGATTATTAAATAAAAATGGGTCTAACCAATATGTAGAAGTTCCTTTAGGTGTTGTTATTAAAAAATCCAACTTAAATTTAAATGCCATCTTATCATCAAAACCACTACCTCTTGTTTGAGCAGCTGGATGACCACCCATAACATAATTACCATCTAGTTCTTCTACAAGAAGACGATGTGATTTGCAATACTCTTGTATTCTATCAGTATCATCTAAACTACCAGTTTTATTAAATACCTTGACTAGTTCTTTAAGTCTTTTAAACTTATCTTTTGGAATATCATCCTTTAATGCAAGTGCAAGTGATACTGGTTCTTTGTCTTTATCACCTGTATGCAATGCAACAAGAACAGTATGTCTATTTCTAATTAGATAACCCATGTTCATCCAATCTTGCATAGCTGGACATTTCTTTATAGTTTCAGATGTTTCATCAAAATTATCTATATACAAAGGTAGTTTCTTGAACCACTCTGGTCTAACTTTCTTTGCTGGAATGGGTTCAAATAAACTATTCTCTGTGTCTTGGACACATTCAAATAGTATTTCCATTTCTTTTATTGGGCATTTGTCCATATTCGCTCATGTAAATAATATAATAATAATTTTAAGAAGAAGTCAAAAGTCATAATACCAGCTGCAACCTCAACTGAACCTGTAAGAAAATAACTAATTAATCCAGTAGTAACTGTTGCAATAATTCTCCATGAAAATGCTTTTGCAATTGACTTACTGTGAGTATCCAAGTTGTCTCCGAATCTCTGTTGCAGAGATTGATTCTGTCTCTTTATCAAAAGACTCTTCTTCTATCTTGTACCCCACATCTCTTCCATATGTTATGTTGACAATGTTTGGTACTTTCTGTATAATATAGTGTATATTTTCTTCGTATCCTTCTCCTAGTAAAAACATTTTAATATTTTGTTTTACTGTCTTGAAGTCAAATGGATTCTTTGCAGTGTTTTCCATTGCACGAACCATAATTACTACTTGTCCTGTTTTATCAAAACATCTTTTAAACAGTGCATGATGACCATCATGAAAAGGTTGAAATCTACCTAACATTTGTGTAGTAGGTTTATTTTCATCAAACCTTTTATTTTCTGCAAGTATTTCTCTTGCAATAACTTCTGAATGAAGTTCACCATTCTGGTCTTCTACCAGATAATCTATTTCATTTTTTAAAGGTCTTTGAAATGCTTTATTAGTATCTGCATATCTACCTTTATCGATTGTATCCATAAAGATTATATAATCTGGATTTAAAATTTGTCGACCTTGAGTAAATGGACATACGAAATCCATAATTGCATATGGTTTTTCGGATTCTCTACATAGGTCTTTCATCCTATGTACTTGTCTCATTCTACCTTCTTCTGAGAAATCCCAATCATTGTGTTGGGCTCGGACTGCATCTGCATTAAAATGGTCTGCATCTAAATGTTCAAGTAGACATTTTGAGATATAAGTTTTTCCACTGCCAGGCAGTCCCATAATTAAAATTGTTTTTGTTTTCATACTATTACTTATGGTTACTCAAAAAGACTACATCTGTCTCCACGAACAACCATACTTGTTCTAAAAGGAAATCCATTTTCCTTAGTATATTCGGCTGATGGTGCTGGATGTCTATGTGTTATTGCACCATTCATTACTACCAATCGATTAGGTTTATATTGTAATCTACCTATTTCGTATTGGTCTTCATCTTCTGGAATACCTGTGACACTATGGTCATGATATTCTCTATTGTAAAAAATTAAATCACCACCCCAGTCATCTTCCCAATATTCTTGGTCATAATATAAGAATGATAAATTAGTAAGAGCAGAATCGTTTAAATGTGTATCTTCATGTACTGTACCATCTTGTCCAATAGTTTGTCCATTGAAACCACAATATTGAAAGTACTCCCAATTAAATCTAAAATCTTGTCTTAGTTTATGAATAAACCAATCAATATGAGAATGTCTATATCCTTCATGTTCTCTTGCAAGAACATTTTCCTTCCAAGAAGATGTTAAAAATCTAGGATTATTATAGTTATACAATGCATAACTAACCATCTTACCATTACCATAGGTATCTTTTAATGCATTCCCATCATGACTTCTACCACTTTCACCAACATTTATGTATACAGCTTCACCCCAATACAAATGTTGAGTTTCATTATTCCTAAAAACTTTATTTTGTCTTCCCCAATTTTTTGATGCATCTCTATGTTCTCTCCACGAACTCCATATAGCTGGTGATAGATAATTATCAATTACCCATACTTGTTTAAAAGGAAGAGATTCTATCGGTTTAGGTTTGTTTAGATATTCAATATTAAGTGGTTTATCTAACCATGCATAATTATCAAGATATTCATCATAATTATGATGTCCTATACCAGAAAGTTTTTTTGGTTTATTAGACTGCTTTTTTGTCTTCACCTAGTTTATCCTCACCACCATTAACATCTAGTGTATCGGTGTTAAATCTTTCATCGATTGGTGAGTCATCCATAAAGTGTCCTACTCTAGGAATTTCTGCTAGACTATGCATATAATGACCAAAGTCTTTTAAATCTTCATCTAAAGTTTTTCCTAGTTCTTCAACCATTCTTTCACATAAACCATGTGCAAAATCACACCATTCCATAATTCTTCTTGCAACTTGTCGTCTAGGGTCTTGAGAACCTTCTCTACCAGCAATAACAACATCTACTGTACTGTCAAATCCACATATTCCTCTTGTAAATTCTTCATGAACATAATTGATTTTATCAATTGTTTCATTTCTTAAATCTTTTATATACTGATTTGCAAGAGTTAAACTTAGTGGTGGTTCTAAAAGGTTTATATATTCTAAAATTTCAGATTGTTGTTCATCTGTTATTATAGAAGTTTCTTCACCTAATTCTATTTCAAATAACTCATCTTGTTCTATATAGAATAAAAAATCATAGTCAAATGAAAATTGTGGTTTGTCTGCTTTGTCATAATTCCAACGAAGTCCTTTTTCATTGGTAATGTGCAAAACATTGTCGTGGTCATAAATTAATAACATAATAACTCCATAATATAATCTGTACTAGTATATAGTAAGGTTTAAGGCCAAGGTTTATTCAAGTCACCATCCCAAGTAGATACTGGTCGAGTCGATGGTCTTGTTGAAGGTCGAGTCGATGGTCTAGTACTAGGCCTATTTGCTGGTCTAGTCAATGTCACTTCATAGTTGGCAGGTCTACTGATAGTCTGTTCAAAGTTAGCAGGTCTATTGTTTTGCAACTGAGTTGGTCTAGGAATAGTTTGTTCAAATGTTGAAGGTCTATTAATAGTTTGTTCAAATGTACTTGGTCTACTAGTTTGATAGTTAGTAGGTCTACTATTTTGTAACTGAGTAGGTCTAGGTATTGTTTGTTCATAACTAGCAGGTCTATTAATAGTCTGTTCATAGTTAGCAGGTCTATTAATTGTTTGTTCATAGTTGGCAGGTCTACTAGTTTGATAGTTAGCAGGTCTGGGAATCGTTTGCTCGTAGTTTGCTGGTCTATTAATCGTTTGTTCGTAGTTTGCTGGTCTATTAATAGTCTGTTCATAACTAGCAGGTCTAGGTATAGTCACCTCATAACTAGCAGGTCTGTGACCTTGTGTCTGATAATTCTGTGGTCTAGTTGAATGACCTTGTGTCTGATAATTCTGTGGTCTAGTTGAATGACCTTGTGTCTGATAATTAGTAGGTCTAGTAGCATGACCTTGAGTTTGGTAATTAGCAGGTCTATGATTTTGTATCTGATAATTATAAGGTTGTTGACTAGTAATATTATTTGGTGCCCAAGGCCCAGCTGGTTGAAACTGAGGTAATGCAGTACCACCCCAATTCATTTGTGCATTAGGAAACTGAGCATTAGTTGCCCCAGCACCAAACTTAGGGTTTGCCGCAGTATGTAAATTCACTTGGTATGTTTGTTGGTTAGATACTGGTCTATGAGAGTGTCCTTGAGTCTGATAAGTTGTTGGTCTAGCATTCTGAATCTGATAATTATACTGGCCAGGTCTATGATTTTGAATCTGATAATTATACTGTTGAGGTCTATGATTTTGAATCTGATAATTATACTGTTGAGGTCTATGATTTTGAATCTGATAAGTTGTAGGTCTTGGTATAGTCTGTTCATAAGTTGTAGGTCTAGGTATAGTTACCTCATAACTTGTAGGTCTAGGTATAGTTACCTCATAACTTGTAGGTCTAGGTATAGTCACCTCATAACTTGTAGGTCTACTATTCTGTACCTGTGTAGGTCTTGGAATAGTTACTTCATAAGAAGTGGGTCTAGGTATAGTCACCTCATAGTTAGCAGGTCTTGGAGTTTGAAAAGTAGTAGGTCTAGGTATAGTTACCTCATAAGTTGTAGGTCTACTAATAGTTTGTTCATAGGGTTGTTGATATCCCTGTTGAAAAGGTTGTTGAAAAGGTTGTTGATATGTTTGTGTAAAAGGTTGTTGCACCTGTATAGTTCCAGTCTGGAATTCCCATCCAGATGGAGTCTTTCTTTTTACATCAACTACTTTCTTCCAGCCAGCTGGAGTCTTAACTCTCCATCCATTGGTTTCATTCCACCCAGCTGGGGTTTTTACTTTTGAACTCATTAATCAATTTCCTCATTCATTATATATGGTTACTATGAGTATGTTATCCAGATATCACCTACTGCTCCATCTGAACCACTAGGTGCAGAAGAATGTATAAATGTATTTCTGAATGCCTTTGCACTAGCACCTATTGTTGTATAACTTGTTGTTGCAGCTCCTGTAACTCCTAGTGTTCCACCTACTGTTTGGTTACCACTAACTGCAAGTGAACTCAATGTTCCAACACTTGTAATTGCAGATTGAGCTGCACCTGTAACTGTAGCTGCACTTCCAGAGACATTGCCTGTAACATTACCTTCTATGTTTGCAACTAATGTTCCAGTAGTTACTGTTAAACCACCTGTTGAAGAACCTGTTGCAGTAGTTGTTCCCATAACAAACTTATCTGCACTCTCGTCCCAACCCATAAATGCATTGTTACCTGTTGAACCTCTTTCAAGTATAAGACCTAAGTCATTACTGTTTGAACCAGTATTACCAGAACCAAGTTCTATTAATGCATCTTCAATTGTTGTGTTTGTTGAACTGTTTGTTACAGATGAACCATTAACTGTTAGGTTACCAGTAATTACAACATTACCACCAGCAGTTATATCTGTTGCAGCTATATCTGCAAAGGTTACATCTGAGGTTGTTGATACTGCCTGTCCAATACTAATTGCAGGCTCCCATCCTTCACCAGCACTACCTGTTACAGTAACACCAGTTCCACCAGTAACATTGTCAACATAGTTTCCAGATGTTCCAGAACCTAATGCAACTGTACCTACTGCTAGGTCAATTGTATTGTCTGCATCTTGATATGTTACAGTAATACCTGTTTCAGTATTTGAACTGAACATTGCACCTACTGTGTCGGATACTGCTTCTGCAAAGTCTGATACTTGAGATGAAGGCATACTAATGTCTACACTAGATGCACTTGTTATTCTACCTTTTGAATCTACTGCTACTTGAGCAACACTATTTGCATCACCATAAGTTGCAGCTGATACACCAGTATTTGCAAGTGTAATTGGTAATGCAACATTACCTGTTCCATCAAATGATTGTGATGAATCTGTAGTTGCATCTCCACTTACTGTAAAGTTTCTTGACGATGCAAGTGCAGTTGCAGTTGCAGCGTTTCCTGTTGTACTTCCAGAAGTACCACTCACATTACCTGTAATATTTGCAACTAGAGTTCCAACTCCATATCCTGTTGCAGATGTATTAACTGTTGTTGAAGGTACTGTTTGTGTATCTGCAAATAATCTAAATGTATTATCTGTGGATGCATCAAAGAATAAACCAGCATATTTTGTTGTTGTTGATTCTACATACTTACCATAGAAACCAAAGTCTGTTGAATTTCCAGTGTTTGCATTTGTTAAACCTGTAAAGTTTGAATCTGATACAATTGCACCTGTTTGTGTTGTTGTACCAGAAACTACTAAGTTACCACTAACTGTTAAGTCATTTGATACTGTAACATCGGCTGGTAATCCATATGTAATTGTTCCAGAACTTTCTGATACATCTACTTCGTTTGATGTTCCAGCAAATGTTATTGTTCCACCCAATGCAGTTGCAGTCGAACTACCAGATGTAGCAACTGTTATACTTGAGTTTGCAAGATTACTATTTGAAATAGAACCTGCTAACATACTGTTTTCTACAGAACCAGCTGCAATTGTTAATGCAGTTGAAGTATTACCTAGGTTGGTCATTGTTGCTGAACCAGTTACATCTCCTGTGAAACTAAGTACTGCGTCATCAACATTAAAGTCTAAAGTACCATCTGAGTCATCATATGTAACTGTAATACCACTTTCTGTGTTAGTTGTTACCATTCCACCAACAACATCTTCTACTGATTCTGTGAAATCTGAAATAGTTGATGCAGTTGTGTTTATTACTAAATCTATTGTTCCATCACCATCTTCATATGATGCAGTAATACCTGTTTCAGTATTTGAACTAAACATTGCACCTATTGTATCTTGAACTACTTCTGTAAGGTCAATATTTGCACTACCATCAAATGATACACCATGAATTGTTCTTGGAGTTGCTAATGCTGTAGCTGTTGTTGCATTACCACTTAATGCACCTGTAAATGATGTTGCTGTAACACCACCTGTTACTGTTACACCATTTGCAGTTGTTTCTAATTTTTTAGAATTATCGTGGTATAAATCTACTGAGCCATCTTTGGTTGCAACAACCATATCCTCAGAACCAGTCATCATCTTGACACTTGTGCCATTTGTTCTGAGTATTAGATTGCCGTCTGATACATCATCAAGGAAACTGTCTGTTCCATCATGGAATATTTGCAAGTTACCAGTTGCACCATCTCCAAGAACAATCTTTTCATCGTCACCTAGTGCAATATCTGTAAAGAATAAAGTTTTGTTTGATGAAACTAAAATAGGAATATCAGTACCAGAACCAGCACCAATAGCAAGACCACCAATCATCTGGGTAAACTTACCAAATTGTGTTCCACCATCTTTTAAGATAATGTCACCACCATCAATATCAACAGTCATATCTCCACCGATATCGAAGTCTAAATCTCCAGCATCAGTAATGGTTGAACCATTAATAGTAATATCATCTACTGTTAATGAAGTAAGAGTACCAAGACTTGTTATTCCACTTTGTGCAGCGTCTACTGATAATGAATGTGCAATACCTTCACCAGAAGTTGCACCTGTAGAAGTAAGACCTGTTCCTGCTGTTACTGTTCCTACATAATTACCTGTTGTATCTGTTCCTAATGCAACTGAGTCAGCTTGAATTGTTGTATTAAGGGATATGTTTCCAGTTCCATCAAAAGATGCAGAACCAACTACATCTCCAGCTACTGCAATAGTTCTTGCATTTGCAAGTGCAGTTGCTGTTGAAGCATTACCTGTTAATGCACCTTCAACATTTGAAATTAAAGTACCTGTTGCATGACCTGTTCCAGATGTATCGACTACAGTTGTAGGTTCTGTTTGGTTTCCATGGAATAATCTAAATTTATTTGATTCAGATGCATCCCATAAAAGTCCTGCGTATTTTGTAGTTGAACCATCAACATACTGACCATAGTAACCAAAGTCTACTGAATTAGCAGCGTTATCTTTTGCAACTTTAACAGTACTATCTGCTACTGAAAGTGATGTAGATGATACTGTAGTTGTACTACCACTTACAGTTAGGTTTCCACCTACTGTAAAGTTACCACCTGTTGAACCAGCACCTGTAACTGTTAAATCACCTGCGACTGTTACATCGTCTGGTAATCCTACTGTTACACCAGCTGTTTCTGAACCAGAACCAGATACTTCAATTTCGTTTGTAGTTCCAGTTACAGTTGCAACATAGTTTCCTGTTGTGTCTGTTCCTAATGCAACACTATTAGCTGCGATTGTTGTAGATATAGATGTGTTTCCTAAATCTGTCATTGTTGCAGAACCAGTTACATCTCCAGTCAAGGAAATGGTAGGGTCGTTCACATTAAAGTCCAGAGTACCATCTGAGTCGTCATAGGACACTGCTATACCACTTTCTGTATTAGATGATACCATTGCACCAACTACATCTTGAACCCTTTCAGTCGTGTGATATTGATTTGTTCCTTCTGGTACAAATGTTGTACTGGATGGTGTACCTACGATTGCAGCTGAACCCATTCCACTATGGTTTGCACAATAGTAGTATGCTGGGTTATTTGCAGTTGCAGACCCCATCTTAAATGAAATTTCTACATATGCACCTGCTGAACCAGCTGTTCCTACTTTATTGTAAATATCATAATGTGTAGAAGCAAGTTCTGAACCACCACCATGTGTACCATCACTTGTTATGGAGAATCTTAAAGGATGATTTGAGTTTGAATTGTCTGATTGGTCGAATCTATATACTACACCCTTTGCCAACTTAAGGATATATTGTGATTCGTTATCAATTACAAATTTACCACTAGCCACTGTGACTGGTATTTTGTAGTAATATGGATTTGTTCCATTAACTTGTTGTTCTACTGCAAGGTCGATAGTTCCATCACTATCGTCATAAGCTGCAGTAATATTAGTTTCAGTATTAGAACTAAACATAGCTCCTACTGTATCTTCTATGAATTCTGTTCCTACTGTTGCACTAAAGGTTGCACTACTGTCATTATAACTGAATGATATACCTGTATGTGAACCAGCTGCAAACAGAGTTGAAATCTGGTCTTGTATAGCTTCAACTGCACCTGTGGAGTCTAGTTCTCCAGATGCATTCAAAAGGTCTGCAAGATATCTTGCTTTAGTTGGCATTTTATAGTTTCTCCCTAATTAAATCCTTTATAGTTATTTATGTAAATCATCTATTTCGATGAAGTTCTGTCCTGTAATTTGTTCTAATTTACGAATCATTTTTTCCATATTAACTTTAAACCTTTTACCAGTTTTCACATTTTCTGAATAGTAAATCCATTCACCTTGATTGTTGTGAGGAGAGATTTGGGTAACATTACCTGCTTCATCTCTTGCAAACAACTCTGCACTACCACTTACATCTTTTGAATACAAAGATGCACGATTAGTGACTCCAGATGGGTCGGATGCAAGTACTTCTAAATGCACTGGCCCATCCTGTACATCTACATAAGTAGATGGTTTAAGTACGACTGAATCAGTCCCACTTGAAATTATTTCCTTTCCATTAGTATCTAAATTACCACCAAGAAAAGGTACTGTATCTAAGAACAAGTTTACTTCTGGTGTAACAAACCCATAATCAATTACATCTATAACATAATTTGGGTCTGTAAGTGCTTCTTCAAAATTAATTTGAGTACCACTACCAGAATTCCATTGTCCTTTTTTAACTAAGACACCATTCACAAATACTTCTGTATATTTGGGAATGATACTTAATGTTCTACTGTTTGCATCTGTTCCACTTACCTGTGTAGTAGTAGCTGCAGTTACATCATATTGGAATCTTGTAAATGGTGCAGAACCAGTATAACTTTTTATTATAACTGTATCATTTACTTGTAATCCAGCATTAAAAGTTATTGTTGTTGCACTTGTTTCGACATAATCTGCACCAGACCTGTTGTCCATAAGAACACCATTTAAGAATACTAATACTTTGCCTGGCGTATATGATAGAGTAACACTATTTTCATCTGAACCAGTTAATACTGTTTGTCCTGCTGTTGCAGTAAATTCATAGTTTGATATACCTGTAATTAATCCAGAAGTGACTCCAGCTGTCCATGCAACTACTTCTAAGTAGTCGGAAGATTTTGTACCATCATCTAATACAATTGTTGAACCATTTGTTGAAGTATAATCATCTGGGTCTAAGAATACTCCATTAAGGAATACTGCAATTTGACCAGTAGTATACGACAAGGAATCACCATTTGCATCGGTGCCTGAAAAAGATGTTTGGTTTGCACTACAGTTATAAAGATAATGCTTCATTGCAGTGATATCAGTAGAAGTATCTGCACCTACCTCAACGATAGATTCAGTTCCACCTACACTTTTTTTAATGTATGCCTTACCATCATAGGTGTTCAATGCCAATTCACCTAACGATAAATCAGATGTACTTGGAATTGCACCAGCAGTAGCAGACCTTTTTAATTGGACTGTCTGTGTCATATGTCACTCACTTTGTCATTAGGGTATATACCCTATACTTTAATCTGTTATATAACAGATATTTTTTCTAATGTTGCACTCCATGTTGAAGTGTCTACAGTATATTTGATTCTAATCTGGTCATCTGCATAACCTAATCCTACATAACCTAAACAGTCATAAGGAACTTTTCTAATAACTCTTTGTAAGTTATCCGACCCAGAATCCCACCAATCTATTGGGGGTTCTTGACCATTAATCCTAAGTCCTAATGATAATTCTCTACCACCTTCTGAGTTATCTAACTTCAACTTAGCAGTAAGATTACCATTATCACTTATATAAACTTTACCATCAATAGGAATATAAAGTTCTTTCATTACTTCTTTAGGTATTTCAAAATCAATTTGTCTTTGTTCTACAGTTACATCACTAATTTTAGTATCTACATTAAAGACTTTCCCATTGTAACTCATAATTTATCCTCTATTTTTAATAACTACCACCATCTATTGCAGTGATTGAAACTGCACCAGACGATACTGTAAACTCATTTGAGTTAAAAGATGCAATACCTTTATTACTTGAAGTTGCATCTTCGGCTGATAAAGTTATACTACCAGCACCATTGGTTACATCAAGACCTTCTCCAGCAGTAAGAGTTCCTAATTGCATATCTCCATTTGAAGTATGACCCATTAGAATCTGTCCATTAGTCGGTGCAGAACCATCTACACTTGTAATTGAACCTGCTAAGTCTAATCCACCAATATCTAAATTACCTTTTGTACCAGAAACTATTGCACTGTTATCAGTTGCATCTGGAATAAAAGTAAATTTACCTGTACTATCATCGAATCCAAAGAAACCTAATTTTGCAGATGAACCATTATGCCATCTGAATTCCATACCTCT